>Ga0194045_1000453_pt1 | contig 13536 bp, 8 predicted proteins | sample JunL6211m_MetaG_FD_161686 | JGI IMG/M metagenome (GOLD analysis project Ga0194045, IMG submission 161686) | Anoxic zone freshwater microbial communities from boreal shield lake in IISD Experimental Lakes Area, Ontario, Canada - Jun2016-L626-11m | ecosystem: Environmental > Aquatic > Freshwater >...
AGTATGGAGCAAGCTTAGTCGATTAATTATTATTGCATCTAAAGCAGGCGGTGGCGACCCCATAACAAATCTCAAATTACGCTACGCTATCGATAAAGCACGCGCAATAAGTATGCCCAAAGATAACATCGAACGGGCTATCCGCAGAGGTACAGGCGAAGCAGAAGGCATCACCTTTGAAGAATTGGTTTATGAAGGATTTGGCTCGGGTGGCACCGCCATCGTGGTTGATCTTCTCACTGACAATCGCAACCGCAGCAATGGCGAAATCAGAAAGATTTTTGAAAAAGGCGGAGGCAACATGGGTGCACCAGGGTGCGCTGCCCATTTCTTCGATCGCAAAGGTGTATTTGTCATCCTTGCAAAAGGCATTGATGAAGATAGCCTGATGTCGCTTGTGCTCGATGCGGGCGCAGATGACATGCAAAACGAACGAGGTAGATTCACGGTTACTTGCGACCCAGCTTCCTTTCAAAAAGTGCAGGAAGCACTTGCAAAAAACAATATCACCACCGAAACTGCGGAAATCACCATGGTCGCTAAAATGAATGTCGATGTGGACGCAGAGACCGCCAGAAAAATCACCAAACTTCTTCTAAACCTAGATGATCATGATGATGTGCAGAATGTTCACTGCAATGTGCACATGTCTACAGAAGTTTTGGCAGAACTCGAAAACGAGTAATCCGCTATCAGCCAATAAAAAAGGATCGGGCCTACTTTCGGCTCGATCCTTTTTCTTTTAAACTAATCTCTAACTGATGATTTCGTGAACCACATTCCCATGCACATCGGTCAGGCGGAAATCACGACCATCTAATTTAAATGTAAGTTTCTGATGATCCAACCCGAGTAAATGAAGCATCGTTGCATGAAGATCATGCATGTGAACACAGCCATCAATTGCGTTGAAACCAAAGTCATCGGTCTTACCGTGCGTGTATCCAGCCTTCACGCCGCCGCCAGCAAGCCATACCGTAAAGCCATTGGGATTATGATCACGGCCTGTGCCATTGCGTTCGGAATAAGGGGTTCTGCCAAACTCGCCACCAAACCAAACCAGAGTATCTTCGAGCAAGCCTCGTTTTTTAAGATCGCCCAAAAGAGCAGCAATCGGCTTATCAACTGCTTTGGCATGATCAGCATGCTTGGGAAGATTAGAATGCTGGTCCCAAGCTGGGTTGTTAGTATTATCGCCGTAATTAACTTGAATATATCGGACATCAGCTTCCGCAAGCCTTCGAGCCATCAAACAAAGCCTGCCATAGTTATCCGTCGTAGCATTCCCGATACCATAATCATCGAGGGTGGACTTGGTTTCGCGGGAAAGATCCAAAACCTCTGGCGCGAAGTTTTGCATTCTCCAACCAAGCTCGAAAGAATTAAGAGTAGCTTCGTAATCTTTATCAGCCTGACTTTTACCAGACTGCTCTGCATTTAGAGAGCGAAGGAAATCAAGGTACTTTCCTTGATCCTCTATTTTCATGGAAGGATGATAAAGGTTTTTGATGGTAGCATCCTTAGCGGTGATACCCGCCCTACCCACCGCAGTACCCTGAAAAACCGTCGGTAAAAAAGCATTGCTGAAATTCCTAGGCCCACCATTACCCATTGAAGGGCACAAGGTCACAAAGCCAGGGAGGTTTTTATTTTCACTACCCAAACCATAACTAACCCAACTACCCATCGAAGGGCGAATCAGATTAATCGAACCGGTATGCATGAAAAGAGTTGCAGGGCCATGAGCAACCCCTTCGGTTCTCATTCCATGCAACATGCAAAGATCATCAATATGCGTTGCGATATTTGGAAAAAGATCGGAGACTTGGCGGCCCGTTTCACCATATTGATTAAACTTCCACAATGATTTCATCACCCGATGCTTGATGACAGTTCCTGTTTTGGCAAGCACCCGTGCATCGCGGAACTCTTCCATATCCCCATCGCGTTTTTCAAGCAAGGGTTTGTAATCGAAGGAATCAACCTGACTAGGCCCGCCCTGCATAAACAAGAATATAATACGCTTTGCCTTAGGGGTATGATGAGGTTGCTTGGGGGCTAATGGATCCATACTCGCTTGAGTAGCGGCCTTAGCTTGTGTACCCGCAAGTCCCAACAGGGCAAGGTTTCCAAAGCCACAAGAGGTGGTTTCCAGAAATTTTCTTCGATTGAACATGTTCAAGTTCCTTAATACTGTAAAGTCTGCCCTGTAATAGCATGACTGATCTTAATGTAAATATCGGAAATCCAGAGTGCTAAACATGGCTTGAAAGACTAAAGGCCATGCCTGAGCTTTCTCTTTTTCGGATTTTTCCTGTAAAAACGACATTACCTTGGCATTTTCTGCGGGAGTGGGAGATCTTCCGAGTACTTGAAAATAAATGCTCTCAATTTTTTGCGATTCAGAAAGAGTATTCTCTTTAAGTAAATGCAATGCAGCTTCGCCCGATTTTTCAATGATGAAAGAATTGTTCATCAAATACAAAGCCTGAGGTGCAATGGTACTTACATTGCGCTTTCCAACCACCAAATTGGGGTCAGGAAAGTCAAAGACTTCAAAAATCTCGGGTAGGTTGTTTCGGAAAATCGGAGTATAAACGCTGCGTCTGTGGTCCGTAAACTTATACCCGTATTCACTACTGGTGCCGGGGTTTATCGTCGAACCACCCATCACCAAATCTAACTTGCCTGACACCATTAAAATGGCATCTCGGATGGATTCAACTTCCAACCTTTTGCGATTGATATGGCTGAAGGTTTTATTCTCGGGATCTTTCTGCTGGGCCAAAGTGCTTTCTTCAGAAGATTGCCTGTAGGTTTGCGAAGTAACAATCTTGCGAACTAATTTTTTAGTCGACCAATTATCCTTAATGAATCCTGATGCGAGAAAATCTAAAAGCTCTGGGTGGGAAGGCACTTCACCAGTGGTACCAAAGTTATCGGTAGTGCGAACCAAGCCCGAACCAAGCAACCAACTCCAAACCCTGTTTGCATAAACTCGTGCAGTCAAAGGGTTGGAATCATCACCAAGCCATAGGCCAAATTCTTTGCGACCACTTGCATTATCAGGGATATTAGGTGAATTCTTAACTTTTACTGCAGATAGAAACCCGCGTGGAACCAACGCCCCAGGTGTATGCACATTTCCCCGAATACAAATGTTAATGCCTGCTGGTTTTTTCTCATCTTCAACAGACATCGCAACCGGCCTGACTGGCCCTTTAGCCTTTAATTCCTTTAACTCAAGTTCCATTTTCTTGAGTTCTTTTGCATCGACTGTTTCGCCCTTAGCAGGGGTTTTTACCACTTTTTCAGTTCCACCCACAGGCAGAAATTGCATTGCATCAACAGTTACATGCCCCTTGGTATCCATGTTGGAAATCAGAACAAAGTTTTGCCCGGAGTTTTCAAATCTGAACTGCCCAAGACTAACAAATCTTCCATCGATTGGCGGATTCTTCTGCATGTCAACATGCACTACCGTTTCACCATCCCCGTGGAAAATAGTAACAGGGACATCATTAGCCCTTGTAGGCCCGGCTTGATAGGCAAGCAACACTTCGTACTTGCCCGCCTTGGAAAATTCTGGTGTGAAACTAACAGTTAGTTCGCCTTTATTTTTGTTTTCATCATGCAGGTAACCCGAACCAATAAAGAAATTACTGAACTTAGAAATAGTCCACTCGCCTACTTTCTTGGCCTTGGTATCATCAATCACGATTCCATCAAGATCTTTGGGGTCGATGATCTTTTTTACTGCATCCCCCTTGGTGGTAGTCTTCTTTTTGAGTTCTTTGATTTTATTATCCAGAAGTGCAACCTTGGCATCGTGCTCATTGATTTTTTTCTCAGTTTCAGCATCCACAGGAAGCTTATGATCAATCCATCTCGAAACATTATCGTGAATCAAAGTCTTGGTACTTTTGAATATCCCTGCAAGAGCGTAATAATCATGGGTTGGAATGGGATCGAACTTATGATCATGGCACCGTGCACAACCAATGGTCATGCCCAAAACAGCTTTGCCTAGGGTGTCAAGTTGTTCATCAATGACATCCATCTCCAGAATTTTTTTATCTTGTCTTTCGAAGTTGGTGGGGCCCAATGCAAGGAAAGATGTCGCAATAATGTTATCCGCTTGTTCACGATTATCCTTGGCAGGAAGAAGATCTCCTGCTATTTGCTCAAGTAAAAATCGATTGAAAGATTTATCGCTATTAAAAGCTTGGATGACATAATCACGATAACGCCAAGAATCTGGGAATAATGCGGTACGCCCGCCGCCACTCGATTCTGAAAAGCGTGCAATATCCAGCCAATGCCTACCCCATTTTTCACCAAAGTGCTGCGACTCAAGAAGATTATCCACTAACTTTTCATATGCATCTGCACTGCTATCAGAAAGAAAAGCCTTAACTTGCTCAGGGGTAGGGGGCAAACCAATCAAATCAAAATACAATCTTCGAACCAAAATTGCTTTCGAAGCTTCGGGTGAAGAGGTCAGGTGATCTTTCTCTAAACGAGAAAGAATGAAATTATCAATTTCGTTGCGGCCAAGATTATTTGTCACTGCGGGAACTTTAACATTGGCAATGGGAGCAAACGACCACCAGTTTTCCCCCTTCAAGGGCTTCTTCTCATTCTTTGCAATGTCAGCAGTGTTTTTGGTCCTAGGATCTGGAGCACCCATTTTCACCCACTGGGTCAAATCTGCAATAAGCTCTGCAGACAATTTACCTTTAGGGGGCATTTTCATATCCCCATCGTATTGAATCACTTTTACCAATAAGCTTAATTCGGGTTTACCAGGAACAACCGCAGGTCCGGTTTCTCCACCCTTGGCAACGCCTTCCTTGCTATCTAGGGCCAAGCCACCTTTAACTTTTTTATCAGCCTCGCTATGGCACTTGATGCAATTCTCAACCAACGCAGGTCGTATTTTCTTTTCGAAGAACTCCAAATCCCGTGCATCTTCAGCCTTAAGGTTTTGAAATGCGAAAGCTAAAACCCCTAGAGTTAATACTCCAAAGCGACCCAACATTATTAGCGGATGATTTTTCATAGTAATAAGCAAAATAAGGCAGGTGAATGATCGAACTCTAAATCTATTTTGCTTCAAATTCGACACTTTTTCAAGATAGAAACCCCTGTAACTCATGCTTTTTCATAAGTTACAGGGTCATATACTGCCCCTTGCGAGCAACCTTATCGTCAAGCTTTACCTGCTTTTTCCACCTCAATAAGGGCAGCAAGGAAATGCACAGGGTCATCTTGGGCCTGAGCAGCATGCTGCATAGGCTTAAAATTCCCCGCTTTAGTGCACATTCCATAAAGCCCCGAAGCATTTAAGGTTTTTCCTGCTAGCTCCAAGGCTTCTTCCGATTTTCCCAACTTTTCCAGCAGCTGCAATAAAACTTCTGCAGGATAACTGCTGCCATCCGGTTCGTTTTCCTTCGCAATATTTCTGAAATAATCCAAGTTTTTCTCTACATCGCGACCTGCGTTAATTTCCAAGTACTTCCCATAAGACTCATAAAGATTTTCAAAAGGCGGTTCGCTTTTGCCCAAGAACCTTGATGAAAGATTTTTTCCATACGCACATAACTCCAATGCCATCTCCAACTCTTTACACCCAGGCAAATGAATACTCATCTGTACCGCAGAACTCAAATGCGAAAGATCAATATGGTAGTTATCTTCTTCAAACAACCAAGGGCGGTTTGCAATCAGCTTTTTAATTTCCCCTGCTTCTCCAACGGGAATTTTTTCAATATCAGACTTGTTTCCGTCATGCTTTTCAATTTCATTTCTCAGCCTGATTGCTAATTCTTCATACAAAGCTCGAATAAGTTTTTGCAGGCAATATTCCCTTACCGCAGGCATCTGCGAAAAATCCTGACTCGTCAAAGTGGTAATAGCATTGCAAAGACCATAGCGTTCGAGAATCCAATCAAAACCCAAGGGCATGTTCAAACCTTCATAAAACGCAAGCCTGATCGGCACTTCCATTTCATCTTCAGGTTTGGGTTCCATTGCATCAATCGCAGCTTTGATGGGTTCCGTCTCGCCAATCATTCGATAAAAATTCCACGCTTGCTCGAGATTGTTTTCCTTAAGGAAACGCTCTGCCACATTTCTTGCGGAAAGCCTGATGTTGTCTTCAAACTTTTCCTGTTTATCCACCGGAATATCATTCGAAGGCGCAGTAGGAATAACATTCAATCCAAGCTCAAGCCTGCTTTTCACCAATAAAGTGTAAAAGAGCTTATTGTAATCCTTGCGGGCAATCATTTGCTCTGCAAGATGATCAATCGCTTTTTTTACACCTTGGGTTTTTACCAACTGTTCAAGTTCACCAAAAATCACATCAGCCATGTTATCTCCGAGTAAAGAACCAAAATTATTTCAAGAGTTTAAGGTTCACCTACAACAACGCGAACCTGATAAAATTTATTACCGACCCCTTCAAACGATCGACGCAAATTGAAAACCAACACTACCTGAGAAGAGGAACCTGATGGTTGGGCTTTTGCCTTGAATTCAAATTGTTGAACCATTCCTGCCCCTGGTCTGGCCTGTGCAGGAGGTACGGTTTTCGTTTGTTGAAAACTTAGCGGGCCATGATTAGGACCTAATAATTCCCATTGATAGCCAGTTCCCAAACTTAAAGGCATTTCGATTTTCAAGATGCTTCCAGATTTAAGTTCTACCTTGGCCGCCTCGAATACCTCGATCATTTGGTCGTTTTTTACAGGTTTGAAATCAGCGGATTTTAAAGTAGTCTCCGCTCCTGCAAGCATCAACCCAGCTATTAAAATTAAAAGTACATTCATTTTTCCCAAACCCCAACCTGTTATACTCGAATAAGGCATGATATTAGATTACGATTAAGTTAATCGAATCATGAGTAGCATGAAATATAATTCCATCGAATCGCAGGAGACTCTTTGTGCAAGTTTGCCAGCTAAAGTTTTGGATCTTAAGGGCCTTGGGGCTGTTAGCAAACCTTTTATTATCTCAATGCACACTTATAGCTGGAGTCTATTATTCCCAAGAATCATATAACGAGCTGCCTTCGCAATGGCGGGGCCTATTAATGGATCAAAGGCAACTCAGGCAATTAGCTGTTGAACCAAAACTTAAGCAAATATCATCTGAGTTTCGAAAGAAATACCTTCAGGATTTATCCCGTCTGGATAAACTTTCCAAAGAAAGAAAACTCCTGCCCGAAGAATTCGCAGATCAGGGCGCCCTCTTGATCCGTTTAAATCAAGCGCCCCTCGCCTTGGAAACCCTGCGAAAAGCAGACCGCGAATATCCGCTAAACTTTCGCATCCTTGCCAACCTATCAAGTGCTTGGCAGACTCTAGGAGAATTCGACCGGGCCATCCAGGTTTCGGAACAAGCGATAGCCTTGGCACCGGGGAAATATGTTGATGCAGAAAAGTTGCAACTCTTCTGGATCAAGCAATTGAAAAAACAAAAAGCAGGACAAAAAACTGACAACTTGTTCAATCTTCTATTCCAATCGCCCGAAGGCAAATATCTGGCTGGCGGTATTGACCCCGCACAATTAAAAAACATCCCCAAAGATGCAATTGCTTCCGTACAGCTTCTGGCATTATGGTTTCCCGCAGATTCACTTTTACTAATGCAGCTTGCTGAAATTGCTAATGCATCGGGTGATCCGGAAGTGGCCCTTGCCATGATGGATGGTTGTGTTACGGAATTTGGATTACGCGAAGGACTATTATTGGAACATAGGCGGATATTAAAAGAGTATGTGCAAGGCAGAAAAACAGCTAAAGATGAAAAGCATCAGGATCATAAAAGCTGGTTTGTCCCTAAATCTTTACGGCCCTTTGCACTCGATAAAATGGAACTCGATTTGCCACCCATCAAAGCCAACGCCGTTAATTTACTACCTTGGTTAGTGTTGGCGCAAACGCAGGTGGATCGTAAAGCGTTGGCGCAATACCCTGCGTATTTAAAACAATTAGAAAATCAAAAAGTACAAATCGAGGGGCATATGCAACCCGTGGGTGAGGAACATGAATCCAGCACTTTTTTACTTTTGGAAAATCCCGTGGGATGTTGGTACTGCGAAATGCCCTCATTGAATGGCATGGTTCTTATTGAACTTAAAGATTCAAAAGTTGTGCGGATGAGTAGGCAAACGCAGATCATCAAAGGGAAGTTACAACTCCGTAAGGATGACCCGGAGAAATTCCTCTTCACCATTCTTGAAGCAGAAATGCAACAAGCGCCTTGATCATCTTTTAAGCATGATCGTTCACATACTAAGATTTCATGAGCAAAACCTTGCCGACCATTTTAAGTAGCATCGTAAAATGGTCTTGACTAATTTACGATGGGTGCGAAAATGGTCATTATGAAAATCAAGCATCGTATCTATGATTCCATGCTAAAGAACCATTTATCAAAACATCGGCAGATGGCTTTGGTTAGTGGCCCTAGGCAGGTGGGCAAAACCACAACCTGCAAGAATCATTCGGAAAACTATTTCAATTGGGATAATCTTGATCACCGGGAATTGATTCTTGGTGGCACAAAAAAAATAGTGCATCAATTGGGACTGGAGCAACTTTCGGCTGATAAAACCACTGTGCTTTTTGATGAATTACACAAATTCCCACGCTGGAAACAGTTCCTCAAAGGGCTTTTTGATTCTTACGAAAACCATTTGAACATTCTGGTTACAGGTTCAAGCAGACTTGATACTTATCGCCGTATTGGCGATAGCCTGATGGGTCGCTATTTTCTTTACCATATGCATCCGTTTTCCGTTGCAGAAACAATTCACCAAGAATTGCCCGATGCCAAACGAATCATTCGACCTCCAAAAAAGCCCAAACAATCCGACTTCAATGCTTTATGGGAACATGGTGGATATCCCGAACCTTTTTTAAAAAGAGATCCTGCGTTCAGCAGAATTTGGCAAACCCTTCGCACCCAGCAATTAGTGCGGGAAGATGTACGAGACCTGACTCAAATCCAACAGCTCGACCAATTGACTTTGCTTGTAAAACTTTTGGAATCGAGATCTGCACATCAAATTGTTTACAGCAATCTTGCAAGAGAGATTCAAGTCTCCGTGGATACAATACGCAGATGGGTCGAGACATTAAGTAATCTTCATCTTGGGTTCCTTATCAAACCTTGGTTCAAGAATATATCCCGATCCTTGCGCAAAGAACCCAAATGGTTTCTGAGAGATTGGTCGGGTATTTCTGATGTGGGCGACAAAGCAGAAACTTTTGTTGCCTGCCATTTATTAAAAGCAGTTGAAGGATGGAATGATCTGGGGCTGGGGAAATTCCAAATTGGTTATCTGCGTGACAAATCCAAAAGAGAGGTTGATTTCCTAGTAATCCGCAATGATGCACCTTGGTTTTTGGTTGAAGTCAAATACCGTCAGGAATCAATAAGTGAAGGGTTGAAATATTATCAGGAAATGCTTAAGGCACCATTTGCTTTCCAAGTTGTTCTTGAATCTGAATTCATTGACGCCGACTGTTTTGCCAAACCCCGCAGTGCAATCATGGTTCCTGCTAAAACCTTTCTTTCACAACTTCTTTAGTTACTTATTCTTTACTTCGAGCCTATTAAAATACCTAGATAGATTTGCTTAAGCCCTAAGAATAGAACTTCTTGCGCACCTTCTCCGCATGCGACTGAACCTTTTCAAAGGCATAAGCGATGGCATTCATTGCGGATTCATTTTGCAGCAAAACCGGATGATGTAAGACGAGCATATTTTCATGGGCGTTTGCAGCTTCAGGCAACGGGCCCGCACTCTTCCAACGCGATTGCGATCTGCTCACATGAAGGGCAGCAAAACCCGCATCAAGTGCAATGCCTTCCGCCTGCATTGCAGGAATCAAGCACTCCCGATCCAAGCCAAACTCTTGCGGATTCAATCTTAGCCCTAATTTGTAAAAGGCATGTTGATCAGAATTGAATGCGGATTGGATGAACTCTATTCCATCAATAAGGGCGAGCTTATTTTGCAACAGTCTCACTGAAGCCATGCGCAAAGTATTTGCTTTTTTTAGGTCTTCTAATTGGGGGACAAGAACCACGGCTTGAATTTCGCTTAATGGCGCCAACTTGCTACCCCGCAAAAGCAACATCTTCGCCTTTTGTGCCAACTCAGGTTTATGGGAAAGTATTGCACCTCCCCTGCCCGAAGTAATCAATTTCGAACCACCGAAACTAAGAACGCCAAAGTCTCCCCAAGTACCTGCACTTTTTCCCTGCACCACCGCACCGGGGTTTTGGCAGGCATCTTCTATTACACCCACGCCCGAGTTTTTGCACTTCGCCATGATTCTTTCCATGTCTGCATGCCCGCCATGCAAATGTGAAACAATCACAACTTTGCAACCCGCTTCAATTGCAACATCAATTGCCTGGGGCGAGATCTGCCAGTTTGCAGGATCGAGATCGATAAGAAAAGGCTTTGCTCCAAGAGCATGAATCGCGAGAAAGTTGCCTGGGTATTCGTAGGCAGACATGCCAACTAAATCACCAGGTTTAATACCTAAAGCTTTTAAGGAAGTTTCGACCCCGAGGGTACCACTTGAGCAGGTGAGTACATGAGGGGAAAGAAAATGTTCGCCGATTAATTTTTCAAGTGCGATCACATGGCCTGAATCATAGGAAGCCCAAGATGCATCGTCCCAAGAAGATTGCAAGGCATGAAAAATCTTGGGATCACGAACAGGCGAGGGAGGTCCTGATGGAAATGCCATATCTCCACCAAGGAAGGCAGGCAAATCGGAAATCATGAGAGCTCCTGCAAGCTGTTATGGGCTGAAATAAGCGGGTTTTACGCGCATAGATTCAAATGCATTTTTGGGAATCAAAAACACATCAGCAAACTTGCCCGATGTTGCAAAGTAAGATTTATCTCCATCCATTTTGCCAACTAATAGTTTATGGCTTTCTTTTTCACCTTGGATTTTAAATTCAACTTGTAGGGCACCCTTAGCAAGATCAAGCTCCTGTTCAGCTTTAACCCCAGCGCTAAAGGAGACAAACTTTTCAGCTTTCAAAGTAGCAAGCCCTGTTGCAAGAACTTCGGCTTTAACAGGATCCAATTTAAATTCTGCAGGTGCCTTGGCAACCCAAGATTTATCCTTACGTTCAAGCTCAATCGTAAAAGGTGAGCCCAACAAGGATTGCCAACCTGTTAGCTTGATGGATTCAATTTTTGCAGGATCGAGTTTAGGAAATACGACCAGGTCCTGAAGCTCTGCTTCAAGCGCATTGGTGACAAAGCGATCGGTTATGAATACAAAATCGCGCCAAGCTTGTCGGGCGTAAATGCCAGTCTTATCAGGCGATTCCTTACCGAAACCATACTCAAAAGTCTTGGCGTCTTTATCTTTACCCAAAGTAACAACCGCTTTGATAATCGCGGGGTTCAAACCATACTCACGGGTAAGTTCGCCTTCAGGAGCTTTTTCTGCAACCAACTTGTTGGCTTTAAGATTATTCAGCGCTCCGAGGGCATTCATAACAAGACCGGCATCAGCATTCTTGCCCGCTTGCTCTGGAGGTGAAACAATCTTCCATGGATCTTCTTTTTTATCCCGGCTAACTTCGAAAGTTTTACCCGCACGGGAAATCGAAAGCTTTGTTACATTCTCACCCAGATCCATCGATTCGCTAAACTTGGGAACAAAAGTATCCAAGTACGCCAATGGGCTTTCTTTTAATTTGTCTAACAAGGTTTCAGGCACTCTGCCATAGGTGGTTTCTTTATCAGCGATGCGTTTGAATACCACTAGGCCATTTTCCCGCTTGCCAAAAAGAACCTTCACCTTTGGATCGCCTGGCTTCAACGAAGGTTTTACTTCCTTCTTGATCTCTTTCTTCTCTTCCTTGGCTTTATCGTCTTTCTTAGCTTCGTCTTTTTTCTCTTCTTTGGCTTTATCGTCTTTCTTCTCTTCTTTTGGCTCTTCTTTTTTGGGAGTTTTATCAATGCCATCGATGTAAATCGAAAGCTCTGCAAGGGGTTTATCCAGTTCCAAATCTGAATCCTTGGCAGGCGTATCAATGAAGGATTTAATCTGCCCCTTCTGGCCAAAGACTGAAATCAAATTGGTGACCGAAACCTCGTTAATCGAATCAGGAACATCCTTGCCCGGCCTGTACAACATCCAAGGCTTGGCGGGATCAATGCGCTGAAATTCAAGGTTACCATAGCTGTTTTTCAAAGTAATAGCATCGGGTTTATCGAGGGCGCCTGCTTTTACGAGAGTACGATCTCGTAAGCCCTCGGGGTCTGCAATTAGCCTTAGCAACGGTTCAATGGAAGCAACGCTAATACGAACGATATCTTTTTTGCCATCATCCAGCATTGCGTAAAACTTGTCTTTGGTCTCGCCCACTTTTTCACCGACTGCAACGATGAGTTTGGGGTTGCTGGTTTTATTGCCTTCTTCAATCCGCTCGATCGATAACTGGAGCACCTTATCCTTCGCAACATCCAACTTGTACTTCGCAAGATCAGGGCTTTCATCAGAAATAAAGTCGTTATTTTTTTCGTCTTTGTATTCCACCTTGAGGTTGGAGATATTCATGAGCAAGCCACGAACGCCTCCTGAAACTTTAAGAGGGTCATTGTTTTCGCCACCATCAAAGTCTGCTTCGCCATAACTCAAAGGCTCGGTATAACGCCATTTGCTTTCGCCAGTCATTGCAACTGCGACAGATTTTTTACCTGTTTCTTCAAGCTTGAAGGATTTGATGTCGGAAACACTGGGGCTCAAAAGATCTTTCTCTCTGAAAGCAACCTGAGGCTTGAACAAGCCATCGATCAGGGATTTTTTGACAGCAATAGGGCTCTTAGGATTATCAGAAGAGAGCAGATAAACCACTGCGCTTGATTCGCCCGGACTGGTATTCCCAACCTTAAGGCTGATGGTATGGTCGGAATCTTTTTTCTTGAGGGTGATGATTGCAGAAGGATCATCCAAGCCCCACTGGGCCAAGTTGGAAGGGCGATCAGCTTCAGTATCGGGTTTAGCTTCGCGAAGTTGGCGCACTATTTCTTGAATCGCAAACTTGTCGGTTCTGGTAGATCGTGGAGCGGTCATACTCCAACGCTTGGTTGCAGGATCGAGTTCGAACACGAGTTTCTCTGCAACAGGTTTCTTTCGATCCACTTCAATCCGGTCCACTTCATCCACTTGGATGGTGTTTTTGCCGGATCGCATCGAAGGGAAGATAAAGGCAGCAGAATCCACTGCGCCCGGATCCATGAACAAAGCAAAAGCGAGGAGAATAAAAACTCCTGCAAGGAACCCAAACAAAATGTATGTAGTCTTAAAATTCATCGTAAAAACCTCAAATTCAAACTAGCGCCTGCGAACAATCCAGATAGCTCCGCCCAAACCAATCACTGAAAGAAGCATCATAGCAAGCGGAAGAAACTTCAGCCTGGTAACTGCATCTTCAGCAACATTAAACTTATAATCTTTTCGTTCCTGACCCTTGGGCTTGGCC
>Ga0194045_1000454_pt1 | contig 13519 bp, 10 predicted proteins | sample JunL6211m_MetaG_FD_161686 | JGI IMG/M metagenome (GOLD analysis project Ga0194045, IMG submission 161686) | Anoxic zone freshwater microbial communities from boreal shield lake in IISD Experimental Lakes Area, Ontario, Canada - Jun2016-L626-11m | ecosystem: Environmental > Aquatic > Freshwater >...
GTCCATTATCCAATCGGTCCAATTGCGGCAGCGACTAAGTCATAGTTTTTGGATGAAACGATTTCACAATCGACAAGGTCACCAGCCTTAATTGGCTTGTCTTTTTCACCCGTTACGAAAACAGTTGCGTCCACATCCGGGGCGTCCGCATAGGATCGTCCGAGCCAAGCGTTGTTGGATTCGTCCACAACTTTGTCGATCAAAACGTCCATTCTCGTACCGATACGTTCCTCGCACCACGCAAACGCATTTTGTTGCTGGACGGCCATGAGACGATTGCGTCGTTCTTTTTTGATCCGCTCGGGTAAGTGATCAGGCAGTTTTGCAGCGGGGGTATCGGGTTCGACCGAATAGGTGAAGACGCCGACACGTTCAAATCGCATTTCGGCTACGAAGGCTTCGAGTTCGTCGAACTGCTCATCGGTTTCTCCGGGGAAGCCGGTGATCATGGTGGTTCGCATCACGAGATTAGGGATCCCTTCGCGCAGCTTGGTAACTAATTCATGCGTCTTGTCACGCGTCACGCGTCGAGCCATGCGTTTGAGCATGGTATCGTTGATATGTTGCAGTGGCATATCGATGTAGGGAAGAATTTTTTTCGCGCCAGCAATGGTTTTAATAAGTTGATCGTCGATGTACATCGGGTAGAAGTACATGAGACGGATCCAATCGATGCCTTTGATGTCGTCCAGTTGCTCAAGGAGTTCAAAGAGTCTGGCCCGTCCGTATAGATCGATACCGTAGAAGGTCGTGTCTTGCGCAACAACGATCAATTCACGGACACCGTTGTCTGCGAGCTTTTGGGCTTCTTCGAGAATGCCTTCGATGGGTTTACTGGCGTGTTTGCCTCTCATTTTTGGAATGGCACAGAACGTGCAGAGTCGGTCGCATCCTTCCGAGATTTTCATGTAGGCAAAATGTGGCGGCGTCAATTGCATCCGAAAGTTGTCGGCCAATGCTCGAATGGGTGCCGGTTTAAAAACGTTCCTTTGTTCATCGAGTCCGTCCATGAATCGATTGACGATGGTGGTGATGTCGTCTCGACCAAAGACTCCGACAAGGCCATCGATTTCTGGGCGAGCTTCGAGAAGTGCTTCTTGTTGACGCTCGGCAAGACAACCTGTGACGATTACGCCACGTATCTTGCCTTGGCGTTTGAGATCTAGCATTTGGTCGATAGCCTCGAAGGACTCCTTTCGAGCGTTGTCGATGAAACCACAGGTGTTAATAACCACAAAGTCACTTCGTTCGGGATCCTGAACGAGGTTGTAACCGTCGCGGTGCAGCAAACCGAGCATTTGTTCGCTGTCGACTAGGTTTTTAGGGCATCCCAGGCTGATAAAGGCATAGGATCCCTTGGCGCTTTCCGTTTCGCTTTGAAGTCGAGCTAGCCCTTCGTTGGAAGCATTGTGGTCGGCTAGAATGGGCAGAGAACGCATAGGTAACGAAGTAAAAGGTTTGAGGGTTGGAGGGACGAGTCAAGAACTAGCTCGCGTCACCCCGTGATTGACGAACCATTCGGAAAACTCTCGCCTCTTCGATGATAACAATCGGTTGAAATGCGACTAGCGTAATTCGTGTTACGAATGTTCCGAATATGCGTTTCCTGATGCTTTTTCCGGGAAACCGGTGGCTGGAGGCGGCGGACACACGCCACTTAGACGCTTTGTAACGGTTGTATTTTCCTCCGCAACGAATTTACGCTTGCAAAAGGTCAAAATGGAATTTGACAGCGCGTTTGCAAGTCGATGAAAGAGTTTGTGTCATCGGGTCGACTCTGGAGAGAAGGTACGACGATACGGAGCCTTCCTCCATGGAAGCTCCTTTTGGGAGTGGTAAATGGATGCCACGTCTAGGATGGACGTCAAAAGCAAGGAGCTTTCCGGTGAGAAAAACTTGGTTTCATGGGCTCGCATTGACCTTGGGGGCCACAGCAATCCCCGGAGTCGTGTCCGCTCAGAATTCGATCGAAAACACAGGCTCTGGTTTGTCGTCCAGCGCCTTTAATGCGGGCGCACCTGCAAATGCGGGCGACCCTCTCAGTAACGTGCCTTGGCTGCCAAACGGCCAAGCTTACTCGGCAGCCTACTCTCAAAACGGTGTTGTTGGCAGCGGAGTCCCGGGTGGCCACGATCCTGTGCCTGCTGCGCCTGCGCTAAACAACCCTGTGCCCAACACACCCTACCAAGCCGCTCCGCCCCATTCCGCTCCGGCAGCGCAATCGCAGGAATACGCTTCGACGAATCCGGTGCAGCCAAGTGTTCCGAAAACTTTTCCAATCCAACACGCTTCGCAAGCGCCTGCGGTAACAAATTCTTACCCGGCTACCAATTCGAGGAGCTATGTAACAAACGGTGTTGGGATGCCGAATGGGCAGATCGCTTGTCCGGATCCAAGTTATCGCGGCGCGAGCTGCACAGAGCCCGCAGCCTGCGGCTCACCCTCGATCGCATGTCCGTCGCCATGGATCTTTGGCGCGAGTGCATTGCTCTTCAATCGCATGGACAACTCTTATACGCGATTGACAAGCGATATCACCAACCCAGACAGCCCGATTTTGACCACGAACGACGCTCGGATGCAAATCACCAGCGGAGTGCAATTTTCCGGTGGCCGATATTTTGGTAATGGTCAATACGCAATGGTCGGAAGCTATTGGGGTGTTTTCTCCAATCCCCAAACCGCCGAAGTTGTTGGAAACCTCCGATCGGATCTTCCATTCACGGTACGAGCACCCAACTCTGATCCGCCTCCGTCCGGTATTACAATGCCATCCCAAAACGTGTACGACGTGTACGATGGAGCTTTCTCGCACCGACTCGTTCGCGACCAACAGTTCCACAACGCTGAGCTCAACTTTTTTTCATTCGCGCTCGGTGGCGGTGCTCGCCAGCCATACGCTGCAGGTCGGGATGTACTGCTTGGCGGTGGCGGCGATGGTGGATTCGGCTGGGCTAAACGACTTGGCCGCCACGGGGCAGGCGCTGATGGCAGTTGCGGTGATCCAAGTGCTTCTGGACCGACAGGGCCTTGCGCACCATGGTACGGCGCTCAATGCAGCAAGCTGCGGTTGAGCATGTTCGGTGGTCTACGCTGGTTCCGATTCCAAGACTCGTTTCAATATGCTGCCAGCGCAACCGACCAAGTGTACGGAAATACGGAAGATGATTTTTATTATAACAATGGTGTCACCAATGACCTAGTCGGCAGTCAGTTAGGTGCGATGGCCAACTGGTGCACTGGCACCTGCGTGAACGTGTTTGCCGGGACAAGTTTCGGGGGATTCTACAATCATATGACCGCCAATACGCGTGCGGGTACGACAGATACCGTCGCCACGATTCTCTCGGCGAACTCGTTCAATGGTCGCGCATACGACTACAGCAGTTCACTCAATGACGTGGCCCTGTTGTGCGAAGGGAATTTTGGGGCTGGTATCCGAATTAGTCGTGGTTGGACAGCCAACTTGGGCTATCGCGTCGTAGGCGTCAACGGTGTCGCAACCGCCGTTGGTCAAATTCCTCGCGACTTCTCCAATGAAAATGAGATCAACAGAATCAATAATTCCAATAGCCTGATTCTGCATGGCTTGGTTCTTGGTGCCGTATACAATTTCTAAATTCGTGAGCTAAACTTCAGTTGCTCTGCCGTTGATATTCATCAAGGCCGCTTGGGAAACTGAGAGGCCTTTTTCTTTTGACACAATATTTCATCACGCTTTAGGAAAACAATGACACGCGTACTTGTGCTTGGGGCGCATCCCGACGATGCCGAGTTCTTTGCTGGCGGCTTACTGACTTCGCATTATCGCATTGGATCGACGATGCGTTTGATTAGCGTAACCAACGGACAATCGGGACACCAATCCGTCCCTTCGCATGAACTGATTGTTCGACGACGAGCCGAAGCAGCCGCGGCCGGTCGCGTTGTCGGATCCGAATACGTCACATGGGATTTCCCGGATGGATCGTTGCTCCCAACGATTGAACTGCGACTTGCGATCATTCGGGAAATACGCACCTTTCAACCGGATTTGGTTTTGACTCATCGGACTTTTGACTACCATCCCGACCATCGGGCGGTGGGTCAAGCGGTTCAAGACGCTTCGTATATGGTGTTAGTGCCCAAGATCGCGCCGGATCTGCCGCCACCACACCGGGAACCAATCGTTGCCTACATGGTGGATCTCTTTACGCGACCTTGTTCGCTGCGACCAGACGTGGTGTTGGACGTTTCTGAGAATTGGGACAGCGTGCTAGAAATGCTCGATAGCCACGAATCGCAATTCTATGAATGGATGCCCTGGATCGATGGCATTCTCGATTCAGTGCCCGCGAACAAAGCGGATCGGCGCGAATGGCTTTCACGTTGGTATCAAGAAAAAACAGCCCCGAGACTTTTGCGTTTTTGGCGATCCGAGTCTGGAACCCAGCCTCGTTTGATTGAGGCTTACGAGATTTCCGAGTATGCTGGAAAACCTTCGAAAGACACTCTTGAAAAGCTCTTCCCTGGAAAGAAGCTCTAAAACATGGCAAAGAAGAAAAGCGATGGACCCACAGACATCCTTGCGTCGCCCGTTATTTCAAACCCAAATGCGGTCGGCATGCATCAGGCTGGTACGCCCTCCAACATGATGCCGATGAGTATGCAGGGTAACCCGATGCAGGGTAACCCGATGGCCGCGAACCCGATGTTTGCCATGATGCAAATGATGCAGAACATGATGGGCGCAAACAGCGGTGTGCCTATGGGAATGGGAGGTTTGATGGACCCGTCCGCCATCCCGTTTGCCACAAACGCACCAGCCACCGATAATGACGCAGGCCTCGACGCAGACATTATTCGCCCTGCATTGCTCAAGAACAGAATCAAGAATCAGCAAGGGATTGAGTTGGGCTGTGTGCTCGATCACCTTTGCCTGCGCGATGACCGCAAGCATTCGCTCGGTGGTGTACCCAAGGGTTGTACCATTGCTCTGGCAGGCCCTCCAGGTAAAGGCAAGACTCGCTCGAGCCTCGCGGCACTCTCCAAAGTCGCTTTAACCGGAATGCCTGTTGCCTTCGTCATCGCGGAAGAGGGGTTTTACAATCCACCCGAGTTTGGACGCGATGATCTTTGTAGTCGCATGACCAAAATCGGGTTGAAGACCACGGGACTTGGCGAAGAAGAATTCGCTCAAAAAGTCTTGAGCAATATGTTCGTCATGCAAAACCAATACCACCGAGGCAAGAGTTGGGATGATTTCGTGGGCAAGTATCGTTACTTGGTGGAGAAAGAAAACATTCGCTTCGTGGTGATCGATTCTTTGAACATGCTCGACCCCACACGCAATCGGACAGCAGACAACTTGTCGGCTTTGAAAACCTACAATCACGAAAAGGGGATCACCTGTTTGTGTATTGGGCAAATTCGCGACACGGGGATGCCCGTCGGCGGCGAGGCCCTCATGCATACAGCGGACGTAGTGTTTATCGTCGAGGAAATGAGCCTAGGCTCAAAAGAGATCGCCGATTTTTGGGGTGGCAAGTACCGCGAAAAAATCGAAGTAGTCTCAGTGGTTAAGAGTGTGACGACACCGATCCTGCAGTACCCCATTCGAATGGACCGAGATCCAGAGACAGGAGTTATGATCGCGCATGCGTCACAGCCAGCCGACTATCCCCTGTTACCGATCGTTTCTTAAACCAGACGGTCACTGCCCCAACGACCCCAGTCGTTGGGCAGCAAGTTTGGATGGCTAACGCAAACGGACATCAGATGAAAAATTAATCGCCGTTTGACTCATCATCCGACACAGAACGGGTGTCGTCAAACGGCCCAATCACCCTCGTGAAGTACGAGAAAACACCTAGCACACAAAGCCCATAGATGATTGCGACTAGGGCTATGGCAAGATCATATGGTTTCGGTGTCGAGAGAGAAAGCCGGAGCAGAACCGTCGAAATAACAAACCCTGAATTGCGAATGACATACTCGTAACGATCATAAAACGGGATTGAAACAATCAGCAAGAAAACATCCGTAAAGATCATAAACTCAAAGAACATTGGAAAGAAAAAATAGTCCAGATTTTTTGCTTCACCCGTCTGCCCCATTGACCCAGCCAATGTCTCTGAAGCCCATTGGGTCACGTTAAAGATGGCAAGAACGATTAGGACTAGAAATAACAGGACAGCAACCGTTTTTTTGATCGCTAAAAATCTGGCCAGATCCAAATGCGGTTTCGAGTGAGTAACTGTCTGACTCACTCTTCGGAACAAAGTGACGAGCGCGAACATCACAAGAGCAGCGAGCATGTCGGTGAGAACCATCCAAGCCGTCTCGGTTTGCGCGAACAAATTGGCCGGATCACTGAATTCGCCAATGTCTTTGAAAACACGCCGGATTACGATCAACGAAATAATCTCGTACTGCTTACCCATGGAACTGGTATGAGACCGGGGCAGAGCAAGCACTAAAAGCATCACCTCGTAAAACAAGATGAAACTAAAAGGCGTATAGACTGCATGTAGGAAGTTGCAGTCTAGCTGACTCAGGACACCCAATCTCAGACTTGGGACGGTTTGAGCCAATCCAATCAGCATCAAATGAATGACGAATCCGGTTGCAGCTAACCAGACGATCAAACGCTCCATCTTGGCTTTTTGAGCATCCGAGTCGAAAAAGTCAAAAAGTCTAGAAAAGTGATTCGTTGCAGATGCTAACAAGGATTGTCCTCACTGGCCCAATGTTTGGTCATCTTGGACCGCAACATTCATTTTGACGGATTCCTAAAAATTTTTGAGATCCGCAACCCGTTTGCAATTTGGGCCGGTATGAATTGGATCTCGGTTTAGCTAACTCAGCGAGCACAGCAAGATCACATAGACTCTTCTGAATCATGTCTGCCGTACGTCGGCGGTTATTCCGCTCCGTTTCACTCCAAGAAGCAAAGACATCGGCCTTGGCTTGGTCGGTGACAACTACCAGCGGAGATTTTGAAGCCTGAATTGTGGACATTTCGTCAAGTTCCGTTCCAATAAAAGTTCGTTGAGTATCGATTTGACATTCAATTCTGTGAGCGAAACAACTTCACCTTAAAATGAAGCGATAGTATGGAACCGGAGCGAGAATGTGGATTTAACTTTGTCGAGGGAAAAATCAAAATCACCATCGACGAACAGCCAGTCTCATCATTCATACTAGCAGGTTCCTTCGCATCCAACCGAGGCACATGCGATTGTTCGTTTCTTCTTCGGTCAAAATCTGTGCGATTGATTTCCCGTTCACATGGGGTAGCAGTTGCTTCGCTGGATTCGCATTCACCCAGGCTATTGTCGCATCGAGCCTAGCTCCTTTTTGCTCGGGCAAGGTGGCGAAGTAAGCGTCTTTCAGGCAGGGCACACGCAGCGGATCGCGTGTCGCCATTTCAAGATTGAAGACGATGGACGGGTTGGCTTTCCGCAGCGCGGTGATGATGCGAGGCAGGTCGAGAACGCCAGTGCCGAGTGGGACTTCGCTGAGCAGAAAGCCATCGTCACTCGGCTGTACGGCCATATCCTTGAGATGCACGCTAAGCGCGAAAGGTGCGAGCGCTTCTACGGCGGCATGCGGCTCATCGAGCAATGCGATGTTATTGCCGGTATCCACCAGGACGCCAATCCACTCGCTGCTCATCTTGCGCATGAGTGCGGCAAGTTCGTCGGCGGTGTAATCCTTGTGATTTTCGATGGCGAGCTTCAGCCGGTGTTTGCGGAGCACTGGCTCGACTAGCGCGAGCGACGTCTCCGTCTGCGTCTGAAAAGCATGAAAATCCTCAGCAGAATGCATTGCCTCGTATCGTCTGCCACTGGTGAAAACGGCTCGGGCGACGGTTGCACCAGCCTCAAGAGTAAGCCGTACATCACTCTCAAAGTCGGCCACATCGCTTTCATTCCTTGGCATGCGCAGATCGCCTTCATAGTAACCGCCATCTTGCTCGACGAAGGCCCGGATCTGCTTCGCCAAGTTGGAGTCCTTGCTGCGTAGCGGTGTCTGCACGCCTTCCGCACCGAGTTGGCGGGCGTAGTGGTAAAAACTGGTTGCGTCTGTGAATTTCACCGCAGGGTCGCCTGACTGAACCGCCTTCCATTGTTGATGGCAAGAGAACGTACAAATGCCTATCGGTGAACGAGTCCCGCCTGGGGTGGCAATCAACGAGCGTGCCGCAGCCAATGACGCAAACGCTGTGACAAAGTTGCGACGGTTCATGCGAGCATCGCCTTCGGCTCGGGCCTCAAGGGGACATCATTTCCATTCTTTGCGATTTGCATGTTTTCCAGTTTAACACGATCTCAGCCCGCATAGTGATCAAACCTATGAAACAAGCACATCCAGAAATGTGCTGCGTCGTTTCCGTCTTCATTTGTACTTCTGCAAATTGACGAAACGCACTTGATCAATGTCCTCAGCAAGGCCCGGAAAAAATGGATCGACGAATCCGAGGTCGGCAAGCGATTCAAGATCCGATCCGTCGCTCGGTGCGTCGCATGACTTCATTACCACCAATTCTTCCGCGGCAACCATATTGCTAAACGCCGCTGCGAGTGAATCGGAGGTCACATCCCAGCTTTCTGGAAGTCCCATATTCGGGTACTCCCTGGCGAAACAAATCGCCACCTGAACAACGGCGATGATTGGCGTGGTCGACTTGACATTGGAATCGGAAAACGACTGCTGAAGGTCGTCCATCGTTTCAATCAAATCAACATTGCCGAGGATTTGATGGGCGATGCGGGCCGTGTGTTGCAACAGATCAATGCAAACCCAGTGCGCAAACTCGTCCGAAAGTGGGTTGGCTAGATGGACCTGGCGAACCGCATCGACCGCTGGACCGCCACCGACGATGATCAGGGTCAACGGGTGTGGGTTTTCACGCCACCATCTTTGAAACTTCTGTTTCAGGTTTGGCATCGTCAGCAGGCTGCCGCCGAGTTTAATAACGCGGACTTTTTTCATTGAATCTCATTCTTTTGTGTGAAGCAAAAAGTGGTCAGAAAAAGAGGCCTGACCCCTTATTTCTCTCCCGGGGCGAGTAAAAGCAAGGGCACCGACCAAAACCGGACGATCGAGCCCTCGGGTGCATGCCATTGTTTTGATTGTTTTTGTTCAGCGTTTCCAATGTTAGGGTTACGAACCCTGTCATCCCGGATTGTACGAGTGCTATCGTCCGCCTGCAATCATAGGCAATTTTCGCGTGAACTCTAGCATGTCCATTGCAGTGATCGAACCTCCTCATCCCCCGTCCCCTTCTCCTCCTGAGTACAGGAGGAGAAGGGGAGAAAGACAAGACGTATGGATCTAGTTTCCTGTGTTCTTGTCACCCCCGAGCGATTGAGCGTGCCCCTTCTTTCTAGCTCCCCTTCTCCTCGGTACTCCGAGGAGAAGGGGTTGGGGGATGAGGAGCCACGCACTGGAAAAACCATTACTAGTCATCACAACGCCTCGTTGGGCTAGGCGCGCAAACTTGGGCCACTCTAAAGCTCGTCAGAGCACGCGGCGAACTCAAATTGCCCGTCGTGATTTCAATCAGCGAAGTTCTCAAGCTGATCGAAAAGCCTTCTTTGTTCTGCTTCTTCACGGTCGTCTACTCCTTGGGACTCAGACTCCAAGAAGCGCTCAATCTCCATGTTAAAGATATCGACTCCAAGCGAGGTTGGAAACAAGGCTAACATTGGCTCGCGAGCAACCAAAACGGCGACACGATCAAAGACAGAATCGACGAGACTCACCGTACGAGACATACCGCTATAATCTTTCGCGTGGCAATCCAACCAATTCGAGAGACAATCCAGTGGACTCTATCATGTCAAAGAAGCTCCTCACCATCCGAACGTGGACTGATCCGAGGCTCCGATTTAGATCGCCTCCGTTCGCAATACTTTACCTCGTCCTAATTTTTATTTCCGACGTATCGACCGCGCGAAGCCAATCGATTCGGGAACGCAATCGCCAAACGACTACCCTCCAGGGATCGAGTGTTTGGCACCAACTGAAGAACGATATCCGTTTTCTTGTTGAACCCATACGAGCGCCCAAATATTCTTTCGCAATCCTAAGAGGCTCCAGGGACGTCCAAGAAAAACCCTTTTCTTTTGATGACTTTCCCGATCGCCTCGTAGTGGTTTTGACGGGTCTCCATACAAACCGCAGTACGGCACTGCAATTTGCCGAACAGATCATCTCACAATCGCCGCATGCTGCTTCGAGGGTCTACGCTGTTTTCGAGTATCCGAACGATGGCCCTATCATGGAGTCTGCTAAGGTTTTTCGAGAGTACTTACGGGAATTGTATCGAAAATCTCCGACAACCCACGTCACGATTGTGGCTCACTCGATGGGCGGACTCATAGCTCGATACGCTTTGGAGGAAGTCCGGCCAGAGCCTAGACAAGACTGCAGCGTTGATCGATTGGTGATGATCTTTCCCCCGAATCGCGGGTCTCTACTGGCACAGTATGCTGATGTTCTCGAATTACCGGACCTGCTTGACAGGCTCTCCTCCAACGCCTCTCCGTTAACATCGATCATGGATTGTCTTGTTCATGACGGAGTTGGTGAAGCTTGCGATGATTTGATCCCAGGCTCCACCTTACTGCAAACGTTGAATGGGAATTCCATCCCGAAAACCGTTCGGTACTCGATTGCGGTCGGAACGGCAGGCCCCATTTCTCCCTCGCAGCGACTCCTCGCGGGTTTTGCACTGGGAACCCTCCGGTCGCAATACCGTACCGATTCAGCAGAGATTGAATGGCTGCTCGATAAAGGCGAACAGTTGCTTCGATGTGACGAATTGACTCAAGGATGTGGCGACGGTGCAGTCGCTGTCACCTCGGCTCGGTTACCTGGCGTCCGAGATGTCGCTGAATTCCCGTTGCACCACATCCAATGGTGCGACCCCATGCACGAGGCAGCAATCCAGTTGCGACGCTGGGTGATCGATCGTTTGGAGTGACAAACCAACGGACCCATGGGCCTAAGAAACAATGGAGAGTCGCTGCGTCCAACCGCTCCCCTCCGGGAGGGAATCCTGGAAACCGCTAACAACAACCTTTTTTTTTTGACGGGTTGCCGATCCTTTCAAGATGTCGATCGGTTAGCCAATGGAGGGCTTTCCCAAGGAGCCGTGCTTCGCCAGCATCTCGATGTAGGACTGGGAACCTTTGACTCCGTGTTTATCGATTGCCCCCCTCCCTCGGCGAACTCACGCAGGCAGCCCTTTCATCGAGCACCGAAGTTCTCATGCCAATCCAGTGCGAGTATTACGCAATGGAGGGTTTGACCCAAATGATCCATGTCATTCGTGACGTCATGCAACGCAAGACCAACCGATTCGCTCGGAGGGGGCGTCTGACAGGTAGATGTTGTGAATGCTCTCCCAGATCAGCTCCCCCGTTTCGGCATTGATGCATACGGTTTTCTCGGACTCCTGGGGGGTATCCTGCGAACAGGTCGGTTTCAAGTCGCGAAGTTTTGAGCAGTTCGGGAGAAACAAATGTCCATTTGATCGTTCCAACAAGCCAACGCGTGGATCTCAGCAAGTGATCGGTCGTTTGTCGCCGTGCAGTTCATTTGATCAGCATGCCCTGAAATATGGGTAAAGATGAGGCCCAAGGCCCTCGGTCGCCATTCTTAGTACACCAAGCATGTTGCGAACATTGGGCTCAAGGCCCAAGTTCGCGAAACCGAGGCCGCCGCCTCGAACGGGGCAATCGGGGCAATCGGGGCGACCGGGGCGACCGGGGCGAAAAGCGGGCTTGCCCCGCTACTTCGCAAATGCTTGGCATGCTACCAGCGCCCCGCGCCGAAGGCCCAAAGTCCTGGTTTCGTTGCTATTTTTGGACCAATTGATTAGCCTGTATACTATCCCACCTAGGCGAAGTTCGCCAAATTCCACCAAGTCCGCAATTCGCAGTCCTGCCCAAGGAAAGCATCCGTGCCCGATCCAATGCCTTTTTCTAAGACTTCTGAGAATTTCGTACGGTCGATGGTTCGAATTGCAAGTTCGATTTATGCCCTTGTTTTGCTCGGAAACACGATTTCACTGGCTGAGGACAAACTCGGTGAAGCCAAACTGGGCGACGACAAACTGGGCGTAAAAGAAGCTTTCTTTGAAACAAAAGTCCGCCCGCTTTTGACCAAGCACTGCGTCGAATGCCACGGGCCCGCAGATCAGTCCGGTGAATTGAGACTGGACAACCAAACCGCAGTCACAAAAGGGGGAACTTTAGGCCCGGCCGTTATTCCTGGCGACCTAGAAAAAAGCCTAATCATTCGCGCGATTCATTACAACGATCCCAAGTTTGAAATGCCTCCAAAGGGGAAACTCGGCGTTGATGAAATTGCCATCCTCGACGAATGGGTCCGGACTGGCGCCTATTGGCCCAAAGACAAAGAGTCTTCTGCCAACGAATTGCTTCCACCGGCTCAACGGATCGATCAGATTCGCGAGTCGCATTGGTCTTACAAACCGATCCAGGAGGTAGCCCCCCCAGAAGTCAAGAACACTTCATGGCCCAAACAACCGATCGACCGATTCATCCTATCCGCGTTGGAATCAAAAGGACTCGCACCCAACAACCCAACCGACCGAAGAACTCTCATCCTGCGCGCATGCTTTACACTGACTGGATTGCCTCCGACCTACGATGAGGTCAAAGCGTTTGAAGCAGACAATTCACCGGACGCGTTCGAAAGACTAATCGATCGATTGCTGGAGAGTAAACACTACGGTGAACGATGGGCTAGGCACTGGCTCGACTTGGCTCGATTCGCTGAGACCACGGGCTACCAAGCCGGAAGTCGCGACACGCGTTATCCATACGCATATACCTATCGAGATTATGTCATCAACGCTTTCAATGATGACAAACCATTTAATGAGTTCATCATCGAACAGTTGGCTGCCGACCAACTCGAACTCAACGACGCAAATCGTCCCAAACTAGCTGCGTTAGGCTTCCTGACTGTAGGCAGGAAATTTATGGGAAACCCACACGAGATCATCGACGATCGAATCGACGTTGTGACGCGCGCGTTCCTGGGTACAAGCGTTGCATGCGCGCGGTGTCACGATCACAAATACGATCCGATTCCGACCGCAGATTACTACTCGCTCTACGGAGTTTTTGCAAGCTGCCAAGAACCTGCGGACCTGCCACTCCTAGGTGAGCCGTCCACCACTCCTGGTTACGACGAGTTCTTGGCAGCCACTGCCGAAAAGCAAAAGGAAGTCGACAGCTGGCTTGAGAAAAAACGCGTCTCCACAGAAGAGGAGCTGCGGTCCCGTATTGCGGACTACCTCATTCACCTAGCGAAGCTCAAGAGTGAGAGCAACCCTAAGAGTGTCAAGAAGATTGGCGATCGAGGGCCATTGCGACCTCGGGCTGTTGCGAGTTGGCAAGAGTACATGAAGAGCCCAGCAGCGCAGAGCCACCCCGTTTGGGGTTTCTTGAATCGCTTTTCAGCCTTGCCTCAGGGGACATTCCAAGACGAGTTCAAG
>Ga0194045_1000456_pt1 | contig 13469 bp, 11 predicted proteins | sample JunL6211m_MetaG_FD_161686 | JGI IMG/M metagenome (GOLD analysis project Ga0194045, IMG submission 161686) | Anoxic zone freshwater microbial communities from boreal shield lake in IISD Experimental Lakes Area, Ontario, Canada - Jun2016-L626-11m | ecosystem: Environmental > Aquatic > Freshwater >...
TAGAGTTAGCTTAGCTTGATTTAGTCTCCGCCGAGTCCTTTATGATACGCGCGAAACACAGCGACGCGTAGGACATCAGCGGAAATTGACCTATCTTGGTTCAATCATCTACAGGTAATGGGAGACGCCACTTATTTCGCAGCTGCTTTCAAGAATGAACTATCAAAATCCAGCATGCCTACACCGGTCCCGAACGAAATCGACGTCGGCTTAGCAGTGATGCCGTATTTTTCGCAAAACTTGCTGACGGTGGGCATTGTTTCCTTTTGGAATTTGTCGCTGCTAAAAAGGGCCAGTGCCTCGCTTGGGTCACCGTAAAAACGGGTCTGAACAACAACCTTTTTCATATCGTCTAACTGAAGATTTGCAAATTTCTTTCCGATCCCAATCAGCGTATTGTCCATGGTTTCTGGATTCGTCATCCGTTTGTTCATCGCATAAAATGTTTCCGCAATCGCCGCCGCAAAGTCCTTGCCACCCGGTTTCTTAAGCGAATCCGCTCCGATGACGACCATGTCAATGATTTCTTCTGGAATGCTCGACGAATCGAACAGCACTTTTGAATCAGGACGCGTGACCAGAGTCTGCATCACAAATGGATTCCATACCATGATCGCTTGAATGTTGGCAGCCTTGCCTTGGAATGCTTGAGCAGCTTGTTCTGGGTCCATTTGCGCAAATGGGAAATTCTTTGGATCTTTGCCAGCCTTTTCCAAACACCGGTCGAAGCAGAATTGAGAAACGCTCTTTTCCAGACCGTGAGTCGTTTTGCCCGCTAGGCCTTCGACCGAATCGATGCCGGATGCGATGCAAGCGTCTGCACCGTTGGAGGTGGACGTCGGCATGATAGCAACACTTTTCCTGGACGCGGCTGGACCGAGAATGTCAATGTTGGTGATGCATACAGCATCCGCTTGCGAATTACCATAAAGGGTAATGCAACTATCGTAGGTGACGAGTTTGAGCTCGATATCGACGTTGTACTTCTTTTCGAGCGAGCCCATTTTGCCTGGTTCGCCATCGATCAAACCCGCATCGCTGGCTACACCAAAAATACTCCAGGAAGGATACTCGCTCCACGCCAGAGAAAACTTCGGCGCAGCAACTGGTTTCGTCGTAGCGACGTCATTGGATTTGGCGGCAGGCTTGGAATCGCATCCTGCTGCGGCGAAGGTTGCCAGCGCAAGCAGTGAAATCCATCGTAAAGGGTTCGTATGTTTCATGATCGTAGGCCAAGCTTCCATTGTTTCGAGGTAAAACCAAGGTTTCGATTTGACAAATTGGATACGTTCTATTTTAGCACATCGAGTTCGTTTCGCACGTTTTACTTAAGTTGCTAGTTTTTTGTATCGGAAACGCTGCGGCTGGTCGTCTTGGATGCCCAGTCGTTCGCGTCGTTGCTGCTCATAAGTTTGGAAATTGCCTTCGCACCAATGAACGTATCCATCCCCTTCAAAGGCCAAAATATGCGTGGCAATGCGGTCCAAGAACCATCGATCGTGCGTAATCACAACAACGCATCCGACGAAACTCAATATCGCTTCCTCTAACGCCCTCAGCGTGTCGACGTCCAAGTCGTTCGTCGGTTCGTCGAGCAACAGGACATTGCAACCTCGTCGCAACAACTTGGCCAGGTGAACTCGATTTCGCTCTCCACCGGACAAATCGCCAACCTTCTTTTCTTGATCCGTTCCTTTGAAATTGAACTTTGAGACGTAAGCTCTCGAATTCATTCGCTTTCCACCCGCTTCCAGAAAATCGAGCCCGCCCGAAATTTCTTGGTACAGCGTATTGGTGGCAGTCAGCGAATCTCGCGATTGATCCACGTATCCGAGTTCCACGGTCTCACCAATGCGGAGGATTCCGCCGTCTGGTTTGTCTTGGCCGGTGATCATGCGAAAAAGGGTTGTCTTGCCAGCACCGTTTGGACCGATCACTCCCACGATTCCACCTGCGGGCAATCGAAACGTAAGGTTGTCAATGAGAACTCGATCGTTATACGATTTGGTGAGTCCCTCGGCATGGACAACGACCTCGCCTAAGTGTTTGCCTGGCGGAATCTGGATCTCAAGTTCATCCGGTCGCTCCTCGAACTGCTGTGCAGACAATTGTTCGTAAGCTGTGATACGCGCTTTGCTCTTGCTTTGACGAGCTCGTGGGGACATGCGAATCCATTCCAGCTCCTTCTCAAGTGTCTTTTGACGGGCTTGAGATGATTTCTGTTCGATTAGCAACCGCTTTTGTTTTTGCTCAAGCCAGTTCGTGTAGTTTCCCTCGTAGGGATAACCGGAACCGCGGTCGAGCTCCAAGATCCACTGCGCTACATTGTCTAAGAAATAGCGATCGTGGGTTACAGCCACAACCGTACCCGGATATTTTGCCAAATGCTGCTCGAGCCAGTTTACGGCTTCGGCATCCAAGTGGTTGGTCGGCTCGTCAAGCAACAGCAAATCGGGTTGCTGAATGAGTAGTTTGCATAACGCCACGCGTCGTCGCTCTCCACCGGAGAGTTTCGAAACGTCTGCGTTCCCAGGTGGGAGATTCATCACATCCATCGACTGTTCGATTTGCCGATCGAGTTCCCAAAGATTTTGCGCGTCGATGACGTCTTGCAGTTTCGCCATTTCGTCGCATAGCTTTTCCATTTGCTTGTCATCGGTTACTTCTCCAAGCAAATTGGAGATCTCATTGAATCGATCGACAATGGCGCGTCGTGGGGCGACCGCTTCCTCAACGTTTCCTTGAACATCTTTGTCGGCGTTGAGATTCGGTTCTTGAGACAGATATCCTGCAACAAATCCGTTGGCCAATCGAGCTGTGCCGTCGAAATTCTTGTCGGTACCCGCCATGATCCGCAGCAACGTACTTTTACCCGCACCGTTGGATCCGAGCACTCCGATTTTTGCGCCTGGATAAAAGGCCAACCAAATGTCCTTCAGGACTTCTTTTTGTCCGTGGCGTTTGGTTAGATTTTCGATTTGATAAATGAATTGTCGACTCATTGTGTGGTTTTATTCCCATTCGATGGTTGCAGGTGGCTTGGAGCTAATGTCGTAGCAGACGCGGTTCACTCCGCGCACTTCGTTGATGATTCGGGTGGATATGCGAGCGAGCAAATCGTACGGCAGATGACTCCAATCCGCCGTCATGAAGTCGTCTGTGTTCACGCACCGCACGGCGACTGCTTTCTCGTAGGTACGAGCATCGCCCATAACGCCAACACTCTGCGATTCGAGCAACACCGCAAAGGCTTGCGAGGTGTGGCGATATAGGTTGGCGTTTTTGATTTCGCTCACCACGATTTCGTCAGCATTTCTTAGAATTTCTAGCTTTTCCGGAGTGATATCTCCCAGGCAACGAACGGCCAAACCAGGACCCGGGAAAGGATGTCTCCAAACCAAATGTTCCGGCAACCCAAGTTCTACTCCTAATTTTCTCACTTCGTCCTTGAACAGATCGCGTAGCGGCTCAATGAGTTCGAATCCAAGTTGTTCTGGCAGACCACCGACATTGTGATGCAATTTGATCGTGGCGGCTGGACCATCTGCGGCTGCCCCGCTTTCGATGACGTCGGGATAGAGAGTTCCTTGAGCCAAGAACTTAGCGCCGTTGATCTTTTCGGCTTCGGCTTTGAAACAATCGATGAACGCGTGGCCGATTCGAAGTCGCTTTTCCTGAGGATCTCGAATGCCCGCCAAAGTTGCCAAAAATCGCTCGGTGGCGTCGACGACACGCAAGTCGGCTTTGAAGTGATTTGTGAACTCAGAGATGACTGCCGCTTGTTCGTCTTTACGGAGCAAGCCGTTGTTGATCAATATACAGGTGAGCTGTGGGCCGATCGCTTTGTAGAGCAATGCGGCGGTCACCGACGAATCAACACCGCCCGATAGTCCACAGATGACGCGGTCGCTGCCCACCACACTCCTTATTTGCTCAATGGATCGCTGAGCGAAATCGGTTAAGTGCCATTTGCCCTCGCAGCCAGCAATGTTGTAAAGGAAATTGTGAATGAGCGTGCTGCCAAGTGAAGTATGCGAAACTTCCGGATGGAATTGCAGCCCATAGATCGGTAGCGTGTGATGCTTGACCGCAGCGAATGGGCAGGTTGAGGTGGAGGCAAGCAGTTCGAACCCATCGGGAATCGAACGTACTTGATCGCCGTGGCTCATCCAAACGTCAATCTCATGCGGAAATCCGGCAAAGAGTTTTTCCATGGAAGCGATTTGCAAACGCGAACGCCCGAACTCGCGCGACGGAAAGCTCTCGACTGCTCCGCCTAAGGCTTGCGTTGCCAACTGCATTCCATAACAGATACCAAGTATCGGTATTCCTAGTTCGAAAACACGAGGGTCGCACTTGGGTGCTTTGTCTTCGTATACACTAGCGGGACCTCCCGAGAGAACGATGGCGATCGGCTTACGAGCCAAAATCACTTCGGCTGAGACATCGTGGCGAATGATTTCGCAATAAACGTTTTGCTCTCGAATTCGACGGGCTATCAATTGTGCGAATTGAGATCCGAAATCAAGAACCAAAACGCGCTCGCTCAAGAGATTGTCGGCGACGCTGGACGAAAGGGAGGAGTTTGGTACTCCGCTGGAAGCCGTTTGCATAAATGAGAACACCGAAAGAGCGAACCCAAGACGGGTTAACTTCATGCCTTGGAAAACGCCTCATTGTAGCGTTTTTCAGATGCCCTGTAAGCCATAAGGCGAATGGCAATATTGAAATCTACCAGGCCCTGTTGTTGTCCTAACTTTGGTAAGATTCATAACCAAGGCGAGCGGCAGACTGAAAACTACCTACCCTAACCCGATACGTAAGTGAGGGATCTGCGAAATTGTCCCTTGCTTACGCTTCGGGTTGGGATACCGTGATCTGCCGCTCGCCCAAACGACCGGCCAACACCCTTACCCAATCCAAAATCGACCCATGAATTGGAACGCTATTCCCGAGGACCAACCCACCCCCTCGCTCATCATTTCGGCCGATATCGCTCGAAAAAACATTCGCTCAATGCAAGAGTATTGCGATCAAAACAGCCTAAAACTCCGGCCGCATACGAAAACGCACAAGTCGATTCACATGGCAAAGGAGCAAATCGCCACCGGAGCCGTTGGATTGACGGTCGCAAAAGCGGGGGAAGCCGAGGTCATGTCGCAGGCAACCAGCGATATCCTGATTGCTTACCCAGCCATAGGAACAAGTCGCCTAAAGCGCGTCACGGAGCTTGCAAAATCGAATCAAATAAGCATCGGTATCGACTCACAAGACGCCGCCGAGATCCTGCAAAATGCTGCTTGGAACGCTGGGGTAAAGCTCGGGATCATGGTCGATGTCGAAGTTGGCTTTCATCGAACCGGTGTACTCGATCCCATTCGTGCCATCGAACTTTGCGAAACGGTTTCCAAACACAATGCGCTCACTCTCAATGGCCTGATGTGCTTTCCTGGCCATATCAAGCCATCCTCGGATGATGCCTCATGGGACGGTTATTCAGCCTCTTTGGAAACGGTAATCGAAGGGCTAAAGGTCAAGGGAATTGAAGCGACAACCATTTCAGGCGGCTCCACGCCCACGGCAAAAATGTCCCATCGAAATCGTTTTCTAAACGAAATCCGTCCGGGCACGTACATCTACAACGACTTAAACGAAGTTCGCTTGGGAGTCTGCGATTGGGATGACTGCGCGGCTCGCGTTTTGGCAACCATCGTCAGCGTACCTGAACCGAATAAGTTCATTGTGGATGCTGGCAGCAAGACACTCTCGAGCGATCGGAATGCGGGCAACCCCGACGCAGGTTTCGGCTATGTGGTCGACTACCCAACCGCCAAAATCACCCGCCTAAGCGAGGAACATGGCGAGGTTCTGGTCCCGATGGAACAATTCGATGTTACCAAGCGACCCAAAGTGGGTGATCGCGTTTGGATCATCCCCAACCACGTCTGCGTATGCGTAAACTTGCAAAACCATTTTTATCTCCTCGATGCAGGCGAACTGATGGCTATGCCGGTCGATGCACGCGGAATGTTGGTCTAGAAATCAGCTAATGGAGAACCGTTCATTGAGAGTTTCGATCTTAGTCCCCGCATTCAACGAAGAGAAAACGATTGAGCGCGTTTTGAATAAACTGCTCGCGTTGCCTATTCAAGATCGCGAAATCATCGTGGTGGATGATGGTTCCACCGATGCAACCGGCGAAGTTGTGCAGAGACTCGCTGCGGCGCGGTCCGAGATCAAGTTTTTTCAGCAACGCAAGAATCTAGGCAAGACATCTGCCGTATCGCGAGCTATCTCCGAAAGCACGGGTGACGTTCTGATCGTGCAAGACGCAGACTTGGAATACGACCCTTTGGAAATACCCGACGTGATTGGCCCCATTCTGGATGGCCATGCGGATGTGGTGTACGGGAGTCGCTTTTTGGTCAAGCGTGCGTCGCGGGTACTCTACTACTATCACTATCTGGCCAACAAGTTCTTAACGTGCCTAAGCAACATACTAACCAATCGCAACATGTCCGATATTGAAACGTGTTACAAAGCCTTTCGCCGCGAAGTTATCGTTCCGATGCAACTGTGCAGCCGCGGGTTTGGGATGGAAGTCGAAATCACAGCCATGGTCTGCAAGACGCGAGCGCGCACATATGAGGTTCCCATCTCCTACTATGGAAGAACGTACGAAGAAGGAAAGAAGATTGGGACCTGGGATGGTGTGGCTGCGATTTGGTATATTTTGTACTTCAATTTAGTCCACCCATTTACGTCCTCGGGCCGGAAATACATCCAAACCGTGAACAACTCACTCGCAGTCGATCGAGCCGATTGACACACGCAACTGTGTCAGTGGAAACTGGTTTGCTCACATCTCTTTGATTCTTGCTCTCCTATCCCACTAAGTGATCAAACGATCGTTGACTGATTATTGTACCTAGCGGACGGAGAATTAATTCCGCTGATTGACCTTGAATTGACGGGTTGGTATTCTCGCTCCTCTTCCATCACTGTTTTGCGTTTTGCGTCACTGCAAACTATCGTGGCGAGCAGAGTGCATTCCCTCCCTGTTGTTAGCAATTCAGCCCCTGGGGTCGATTCATGCTTCGTAATCTAGTACTTCTCATCGCTGTGACCGCACTCATTTCGATTGGACTTGGACTTCTCTTTGAAAGAGTTTATCCATTCGTTCTTGCATCCGAAACGGCCAGGACATCGATCGTCGTAACCCCAGAACAAACGCTAGAGCTCAAAGCTGCAGCACGCGCCAGCGACATGATTGCTTTCGCCATCTTCTCTGCAGTTGCATGTGGAGCAATCGCAGTTTGTTTGGGAAAACAAACCAATCCGAATCGGCGATGGATGGGCCTGGGGATTGGGGTCGCTTTGGGGATCGTCGCTGGTGCATCGGCTGGTTGGATCGGGCATTGGTTCGAGGCAAATCCCGATTTAGACTTCGAAGATCCAATGATTTATTCCTTGGTTCGATGGGCCGTTATGCTGGCTCCCTTGGGTATTGCCGTCGGAATTGCTTCCTCGGATTTCGGACAATGGCGATCACAACTCTTTCATCTAATCGTCGGTGCTCTCATCGGAGTCATGGCAGCGTCGGTCCTTTATGCGCTCCTTTCTGGAATGGCGACCGTGTTGGAGGGAAAGACCAAGATATTTCCGCAATTTCTGAGCAACCGAATCCTGATCATGTCAACCACGATCTTCTGTGTCGGATTGGGTATCATCACTCAAGCTCAAGGAACCAAAAAAGGGTCCAGCTCACTTCATGGACACCAAAGTACCTCCGAACTGTAAGGACCGTTTGTGGTTGGATGGGCTTCTAGCCTGTCATGTTCAGCGTCAGAGGCTGGAGGACGCTCTTACTCGGTAACGCCGAGATCTTTCTCTAGCCTATCCAAGCGATTCGACAGCTCGAGAACCTTACTCTTAAGATTTTCAATTTCTGTTTCCAACTTGCCAACCAACTCCGAGTTGCTTGTCGAACCCGTTGTCGATTGCCGGCTGGAGGGTGCGGTGCTGCTTGACTCTTCGCTGCCACCGAATGTGCCTGTTGCCACACTTTTGCGGACTTGTTCGAGTTCCCATTCCGGATACAAGTTGTGTGAAACAATTTGACCGCGGCCTGGCGGACTCAGTTCTACAACCAAGTTTCTCCGCTTCAGGTCTGCAAATAATTCGCTCATGTGCTGAATATCATTGATGGGCTCCATGCGAGCCGCACGTGTTCGCAACTCGCCAAGCGTTTGCTCGCCTCTCAGGAGCAACTCGGTCATCACGGCCGCTTCGACTTTGCTGAGTCCAAGCCAATTGTAAGCGTAATGCCTTACCTTGGTCACCCTCCCAAGCCCTTGAACAATGGTCAACGCGCCCATCGATCGCAATTCATCTACAATCGTTTCGACGTGCTCCGAGGTGTAGTTCGAGACAGGAGTTCGGTTCGATTTTTGATTGCATCCCGTGCACAGCCCGGTGAATGTCATTGGGTAGGCATCTGGGGTCGTCTTGGATTTTTCCATGAGAGTACCCAATACGCGGCGTTGTTTTGCGGTCAACGGCTTCCATTCCGGAGCCGACTGAGGCGACGCAATCTTGGAGTCATTCACAAGCTTGCCGTCGTGATCCTCCGCTCCGTCCACTGAACTCAAAATGTCACTTCCTTTTGCGCCGCTTTTTGGAAACTCTCGAAACCGAGTTGGAGAAATGCATCCCTCGCTCCAACATACCATCGAAATCGAAAACACGAAACGTTGTAATTCCCATCGCGCGTAGGCCTATCTACAGGCTACGCTTCTGGAATCTTGGATTCGCTCACGTTGGTCTCGGTTGTTTCCTTCTTTGCGGACAAACCAATCAAAGCATCGAATTCATCGTCCGCAGCGGTCTTTTGTGCATACTCCAAGAACTCCGATTCGGCTTTCCTGGTATCCATTCCGGCCAACTCGCGGGATATTTTTGCGTTGGCGCTCGCTTTCGTCCGCAATTCTCGCAATCGATGCAACTCTTCATTGGTTTTGTCATTGGAGATGCCGTTGACCATGTCTGCGATTTGTTTTTCTTCGGTCGCCGAAAGGATGTCGGCCACTGCGTCATGTTTCTCTTCTTTGATCTTGTCCAGATCACGCATGAGGGATTGAATTTGGCTCTTGTGACCATTGACGTTGGTCATCAATTGCTTGAGGTCATCTTCAATCTCCTTTGCTCTCTGTTGCTTTTCCACCAAAGTGCTGGTGAAGTCTTTGTAAGCGGATTGGCACCTGAGATACTCATTGTCGCTTTTGACCAAGTTGATATCGCCATTGTATTTTTCGGCGATTTGCTTGGCGCGGGCTGCTGCACCTGACTTGAGCTTTTCGAGCTTTTGAACGTCTTCCGTCAACGAGGAAAGCTTTTCTTTCTTGCTTTCCTCTTGGGCGATCATCGCACTAATCGCATCTTTGTACTCGTTTAGTCTTCGCTTCTTGTCTTCGATAACTTTATCGTAAGTAGCTGAAATGACGGTTGGGTTGTTGCTCATCGAGTCGGCGGTGGAATTCACTTTGCCTGTAAACAAGTACCCGATTGCGCGAAAGAAACGGCCAATAGCTCGAAACATCTAATTTGGACTCCTAAATGAAAGGATGGGTGATTGGAAAAAGGGATTGTACTCGCCAACAGGCGACTCGCCATAGTATGGGCACCGACTTGGCTTTCGACTTAGGGATATTTTGAACTTGTTTGCCAAAGGCAAATCGGGCGGCCCGGCGACAGAGAGGGAGGCGTTTCGTGTGTAGCCAAAAAGTCTAAGGATCCGCACGACGAGCCTGCGGGATTCGGTATCAGCGATTCTGGATTTCGGCGACGATCGGAGTAAAAGCTCTTTTTTCCTTGGTTCTGACCCATTCGGGCCATGCGGGGCGAAAGAAGGTCGAACTCGAACGAGAGGCCATCGGAATCTCACCGTCGAACGTGTAAACTGGTCGGCTTGCACTTAACCGCCTATTTCCTGCGCAAACCGCAAATGATCCCCAATGAAATCCACTGTTCACCGTCGCAACTGGTTGTTCGCCGTCATTTTTGTCGTTTCGATGAATGCATTCGGAGTCGCTGAAGACAAAAACCGCTACTTGATTATCCACGCCGACGATGCTGGCATGTCGCACTCGGCAAACGTCGCGACGCAGGCGGCTCTGGAATGCGGAATCGTGAGTTCCGCCAGCGTTATGGTTCCTTGCCCATGGTTTACGGAATTCGCGAGATACGCCAAGGCTCATCCGCAGTACGACTACGGAATTCATCTAACATTAAATTCGGAGTGGGATGTTTATCGTTGGGGGCCAGTCGAATCGCGAGACCGAGTCCCGAGTTTGGTGGATTCGGAAGGATTTCTATGGGACAACACCGAGCAAGTTGCCACGCACACCAAGGCAGCCGAGGTCAAACTTGAGCTCAAAGCCCAAATTGATAAGGCGTTGGCTTTTGGTGTTCCCCTCAGCCATCTGGATACCCACATGGGAGCATTGGTTTCCCGGCCTGATTTGGTCAGCGTTTATGTTGAGCTTGGACTCGAATACGGACTTCCCATTTTGTTTCTGAAGCAAATGGATTCTGCCATGAAAAAGGAGTACCCGGCGATGGCCGAGCGGCACGCCGACGCTGTATCAAGACTCACGGATCGCAAGCTGCCGTTGCTCGACAACTTGCTCCAATTCTACGGCGGAAATATTCCCGATCGACGCGAGCAACTCTATTTCGACGAACTCAAAAAGATCGGGCCCGGCGTAACGCAGTTGATCGTGCATTGCGGTCACGACAACGATGAGCTCCGCGCGATCTCGGATAGCTCGAAGAGACGCGATCAAGATCGCCAAATCTTCACCGATCCGAAAATGAAAAAGTTCATTGACGAACAAGGGATCCAAGTTATCTCCTGGAAGCAGTTTCGCGAGTTAGCATTCCCAATTCCATAGGAAAGAGTAGAGCGAGAGGAAGTTTGTAGACACAGCCGACAAAAGTCAAAGGTGTAGGCACATTCCATGTGCCGTCCACCTGGAATCCCGGCAAAAGCTTGACTGCGAACGGCACGGCGGAGCGTGCCTGCACCCTTTGTCGGCTGTGTCTTTGCAGTCTGCCTGCTAATTGGGTGGCACGCCCCGAACCATTGATGATGATTCGCAACGGGTTGATGATGATTCGCAACGGGTTACCGTGTAAACTTGAGGCCGTGATCTTGCCTTGAGAATCAAAAGAGCAACAATAGTTTTTGTGGTTTCTGAGGCTGTCGCGGGTGGAGTTCGTCGGTTAGTTATTAGGAAGAATCGTTATGCGAATGGCTTGGTACATTTACGCTGCTGCCTTCATTTGGTTGCTTGGTGCACCCTCGTTGATGGGCCAAGAGTTCTTGAAACAGCTTGAACAAAAACTTTTTCAAAAACAGCAGGAATCGAAATCGAAGGAACCAAAACTCGAACCAGAAGCCGCCCCAACCCTCGAATTCCCAAGTGTCTTAAAGCCCGAGTTATTGACGGATCCGGAGCTAGCTAAACCGAAACCCGCTTCCGAACTTAGTGAAGACTTCGTTGAGCTCCCGGCCCCCATCAAGTCGGAATCCGATCGACCGGTTCCCTCGCCTTTCCCAGCCAAACCTGCACCGACCAAACTTGCGCCGGCCAAACCTTTACCGGCCAAACCTTTACCAGCCAAACCTGTGCCAGCCAAACCTGCACCGTCTCCAGCATCGAAGCCCGCTCCCTCAAAACCTTTTCCTGCCAATCCTGTCCAGCCAGCGGCGGAAGGTGGTGGTTTTTTGGGTTTGACGGTTGAAACGGTTCCCGGTGGTGGCTTTGGGTTGACGGTCGTCGAAGTGGCGTTGGATTCTCCTGCATGGAAATCTGGCTTTCGCGTGGGCGACCGCGTGATCAGCGTATCGGGCCACGCGGTTGCAACGGTGGATGCGTTTGCGACTCAATTGGCGAAATTCGAGGCCGGTTCGCCCGTGAAATTTCAGGTAGATCGTCGCGGTAAGGTTGCCAACTTAGTGGCCGTGTTGCAAGATCGAAGCATAGCCGGGCAGATCCAAGGGAATGTACCAGGTACCACCTCAAGTAGCACCGTGGAGCCGTCAGCGAACGGTCTTTCGAATATTGCAAACCGGCCTGCCAAGCCGTTTTTTGGGGTAAACGTCAGCGACATGTCCGATGGATTTCGGCGTCAGTTTGCGATACCTGCCTATCGGGGTGCTTCGGTGACAAGCGTGATCCCATTTTCGCCTGCACATTCGGCCGGCCTCAAGCCTGGAGATTGCATCGTTGATATCGACGGTGCAGCGGTTCAGTCGGCGGAAACGGTTTTGGATGCGGTTCAACGAGGAAAGCCTGGGCAAGTCATATCGGTGTCCTACTATCGCGGTCGGCTACTGACGATTGCTAGCGTGCCATTGGCGATCGACTACGAATCCCCCTCCTACCAATCTTCTGCATCCTCGGTTTCGCCAGAAATGCTCACTCCGGAATACGTCACGAGTTTGCAAAGCGAACTGGAGCGAGTGAACAGCGAACTCACGCAAACGCAATCTCGGTTGCAACAATTAGAATCGAGGATGCAAAGCCTCGAAGGCAAACGCTAGAACGTGGCATGGGCGTCTCGCCCATGGATTCACGAGCGAGACGCTCGTGCCACGCGATGGTTGACGAAGTAGACATCCCTGATGGTAACCCGACGCGTGAGCGAGGAACCGGAAACCCGACGCGTGAGCGAGGAACCGAAAACCCGACGCGTGAGCGAGGAACCGAAAACCCGACGCGTAACGGGCTGTTGATTTAGTGAAGCCGTTATTGGATCATCGCGGTACGACGGACTTCCAAGTCCGTCCATGGGGAATTCGACGGACTAGGAAGTCCGTCGTACCATTAAATCAACAAGCCGGTAAGCGAGGGATTGCACTCGGCACCTCGCTCACGCATCGGGTTGTCAAACTGCCGCCAAAAACGGGTCCATCCAACAATTCAAAGCCTATCCGCGAAAGCAGCGTGTGCCACTCACGCAACTTTTGCGGATACGCTGTGAATTTATCGTAGCAGGAACATTCCATGTGCCGTCCGCAATGCAAAAACCTTTGGTTTTTAAGGCTACGGCACACGGAGTGTGCCTGCTACTTGGCAGGTTGAGCGTTCCAGACTTTGATGTCGTCGAACAGTCCATCCTTGCCCGCGACGCCAATCTCGATCTTGGACTTGGACGCGTGCGCGATACCCGACGACTTGAGATATCCGGCGGGTTGACCGTCGAGGGTGACCCGCATTTCATCGCCTACGGTTTCGACGACTAGCGTGTACCATTTCCCGGATTCGAGTTTCGCTGGATAAGTAACGCTGCGACCCGCGACCATCTTTGCGACTTCGGCTTTTTTCGACGGGTCTTTCTTCAGCTCATAGATATCGCTGCGCATACCACCATCCCTTTCGTCGATGAGGGTCACGCCTGTGAGA
>Ga0194045_1000459_pt1 | contig 13433 bp, 11 predicted proteins | sample JunL6211m_MetaG_FD_161686 | JGI IMG/M metagenome (GOLD analysis project Ga0194045, IMG submission 161686) | Anoxic zone freshwater microbial communities from boreal shield lake in IISD Experimental Lakes Area, Ontario, Canada - Jun2016-L626-11m | ecosystem: Environmental > Aquatic > Freshwater >...
GCCTATCGCTGGTTTCAAACAATGTAATAGCAGCTGGTCCCCTACAACTTGTAACGGCTGGTCCTGGAAATAGAATCCATGGCGTAGATATAAGTAGATGGCAACATCCCTACGATAAACCAATTAATTTCACAAAGATGGCAACAGCTGGAGTTCGATTTGTAATTATTAAGGGCGCTGATGCCCAAGCACCTGCTGATGTTCTAGCGAAAAAATACTTAATTGCTGATCGCGCTGCAGCACAAGCTGCTGGTTTATATACCGGCTTCTACTATTTTTCTTATCTACCTGACTCAACCAAGAAAGCCGAAATTATTGCGGATGCTAAAGCGCAAGCCCAGAAAGTTATCTGGCGTCTTGCCGAAATTGGTGGCTATACCGAACAAGATTTACCGGTTGCTCTAGATCTTGAAACTAATTGTGTCCGTAAGATTGCTGGTGTCTGCAAAAAGTTTGCGAATAAAGATCAAGTCTCACTCTGGGCGAAGACTTGGCTAAGTGAAGTAACTTTAAAGACTAATCGCAGACCATTTATTTATTCTTATCCGAACTTCTTGCAGAGCGCGATGGCACGTTCTAAAGAGTTGGCGCAATATCCTTTGTGGATTGCAGCCTATGGAAAACACCCTGCGGTTGCTACAAATCATCCGGGAATGAAATCGGTTGGATGTTTCGCACACTCTTGGACAAAGGCCGATTGCACCGCTGATTATCAAATTTGGCAGTACACATCTTGTGGCAAGGGATCAAAGTATGGTGTTGCCAGTTCACGGATAGATTTAAATGTATTTAGCGGCAACGAAGATAAGTTTTATGCGCTTACCAAAGGAGTTTGGCAACCAGATGTAGTGGATCTACTCCCATATAACGAGACAACTACTGCAACTTTGATATCAAGTGTTACATCAATAACCACAAATGATGTTGCGAATTTTGTTGTAGATGCGGTCAGACCAAATGGAACACCTGTTGTGACCGGTAGTGTGCGATTAGTTTCTGCTGATTCACTTGTCAAAGCCGGGGTTCAGGATGTAATTCGCTCTGCATCTGGTCGTTGGACTCTTAAGATTTCTGGTTTATTGGCAGGGACATATGTTGGCTTCGTTGAATATTTCGATGAATCAAATACCCATGCAAGCTCTGTGATACCCGTGATGTTTGAGGTAGCGCAAGGCCCGACCCCATCCCCAAAACCTTCACCTACTAAGAAGCCTGTGCCACAACCAGTCGATGCCTGCGCGGGGCAGATTCGAAATTAGAGTTAATTGAAAGATAGAGTTGCTCCTTGTGAGCAGCGAAAAATCGATCCCGCTAAGCCATGGCATCATCCGCCAAGACCGCAAACTTTCTGATGGTCGCACAATCTCTTATTACGATTCAAAAGAAACTACTCGAGAAGCAATCGATACCCGCCCAGTTGAGAAACGTCCGGGACTTGGTGAACTTCGCTTAGATGCGCTGACAAATGAGTGGGTCGTTATGGCGGCACATCGCCAAGCTCGAATCTTCTTGCCACCAAAAGAGTTATGTCCACTCTGTCCGACGAAGCCTGGTCTGCAATCTGAAATTCCCGAGAACAGATATGAAGTTGTCGTCTTTGAAAATCTTTCACCATCCTTAGCTATCGCTGGAAGTGATTGGAAGTTGCCGGCTTACGATGGTCTGGATACTCCGATTGTGGATGCCGCTGGATTCTGCGAAGTGCTCTGTTATACCGATGATCACGAAGCAAACTTTGGTTCGCTATCACTTGAACAGATGCGCATTGTTATGGAAGCTTGGCGAGATCGCACTCGCGAAATTGCAAAGCTGCCACATATCGCGCACATTTTCCCCTTTGAAAACCGCGGCGTTGAAATCGGTGTAACTCTGCATCATCCTCATGGTCAGATTTACGCCTATTCATATCTGCCACCACGCGTTGAAAAGATGTTGAAGGTTGCAAGCGACCACTTTGCAAAGCATGCACGCCCATTGCTTAGCGACATTATTGCGCGCGAACTTAAAGATGAAGTTCGTATCGTTGCGCAGAACAACCACTGGATTGCCTACGTGCCATTCGCATCGAGATATCCATTCGAAATTCATATCGCGCCAAAGAAGTTTGTTGCAGATCTAGCCGCTCTTTCCGATGAGGCTGCCGATGCATTCGGTGAGGTTGCTAAAGAGGCGTTGCAACGCCTTGACGGTGTCTTTGGAATCGAAATGGCATACATGGCTTCATGGCATCAAGCGCCAGTAAATGTTGGCCGTGAAGTTCTTGGACTTCATATGCAGATCACAAGTATTCGCCGTGCCCCAGGTAAATTGAAATATCTAGCGGGATCAGAATCTGCGATGCATGCCTTTATTATGGATTTAAAACCAGAGCAATCTGCAGCACAAATGCGCGATGTAAAAATCTAATGCGCGTTCTAGTTACTGGTGGCGCCGGATATATCGGATCAACTGCAGTCGCAATTCTCTTAGAACGTGGCTACGAGGTTAATGTTTTAGATGACTGTTCGACAGGGCATGCAGATGCAGTTTCCGCCCAAGCTAAATTTGTTAATGGATCTATCCTGGATATCGGCGCTGTATCAAACGCGTTGAAGGGTTGCGACGCTGTAATTCACTTTGCAGCGAAATCCCTGGTGGGTGAATCTGTTGAGAAACCAGATTTATATGAAGATGTAAATGTAAATGGCACGCGAATCCTCTTGGCCGAAATGGCTAAAGCAGGTGTGCGTAAGTTGGTCTTCTCTTCTACTGCTGCAACATATGGCGAACCAGAAGTTATCCCAATCACTGAAGATTCATTAAACAAACCAACTAGTCCATATGGAACAACTAAATTGGCAGTTGATCAGATGATTACAGCCGAATCAAAATCTGGATTAGCTGCGATAAGTCTTAGATACTTCAATGTTGCTGGCGCCTTTGAATCTAAATCAGGCTGGCTTGCAGAGCGCCACGATCCAGAGACGCATCTGATACCTAATTTGCTTCGAGCAACTGCGCAGAAGCCACTTAAGGTTTTCGGTAATGATTGGCCGACAAAAGATGGCACATGTATTCGAGATTATGTGCATGTAGTTGATTTGATTGATGCCCATATCTTGGCACTTGAGAATCTTGAAGTAAGCAACCACAAAATTATTAATCTTGGCAGTGGCGGCGGCTATTCAGTTACGGAAGTTATCGATGGCGCTGCAAAAGTTATTGGGCGCGAAATTCCAGCCGAATTAGCTTCACGCCGCTCTGGCGATCCCGCAGTTTTGATTGCTGATATCTCTAAAGCTAAGAGCCTTTTAGGTTGGTCGCCTAAGCGCAATATCGAAGATATGGTCGGCGATACTTGGAAATCACAAAATGCATCCACTGGCAATTAGATTTCAAGAACTTTTCGGAGAAGCCCCAGAAATAATTGCGGCTGCACCTGGCCGGGTAAATCTAATCGGAGAACACGTCGATTTCTTAGATGGTTTTGTTCTTCCCTTCGCAATTTCAGATTTAACAACAGTTGCAATAGCTAGAACTTCGAGCAATCAGATAAGAGTTGCCTCTCTTCAAAAAGAAGGTGTAATTTCTAAAGTTGATGCTAATAAGTTAGAGCCAAAGAGTGGTGAGGCTTGGACTCGCTATCCAGTCGGTGTTCTCTGGTCACTTGGAATTAAATCTGGTCTCGATATTTTGGTTGATGGCCAAGTTCCACTAGGGGCTGGACTCTCTTCAAGTGCGGCGCTGGAATGCGCCGTGGCAACCGCGGTGAATGAACTATTTAACTTGAATCTATCTCTGCCCGAGCTGGCCCGAGCAACCCAACGTGCTGAGAATATTTATGTCGGAATGCCATGCGGAATCATGGATCAGTCCGTCTCGTTAATGGCAACAAAGGGCAATGCACTCTTGCTAGATACCCGCGATCTTTCTACCGAACAAATTCCTTTTGATATCGCTCCCCTTGGTTTAGAGCTCTTAGTTATTGATACTCAAGTGCATCATGCTCTTGTAGATGGTGGATATGCCGAACGTCGGGCATCGTGTGAAAAAGCAGTAGCCGATCTTAGTATCACTTCGCTTAGAGATATTAGCGTTTCAGAATTTGTTGCCCGCAAAGCTGAACTTGATGAAAAAACTTATCTTCGTGCCTTTCATGGCGTTACTGAAATGCAGCGGGTATTAGATGCGGTTGCGCTTCTTAAAGCTGGTGACTTTGTTGGCTTTGGTGAAGTAGTAACTGAGGCACATCAATCACTTCGGGATAACTACACCGTTTCATGTCCAGAGTTAGATTTAGCGGCTGATATCGCAAACAAATTTGGCGCACTTGGCGCCCGGATGATTGGTGGCGGCTTTGGCGGAAGTGCAATCGCACTTATAAAGGCCAAAGATGGCGAACTTATTAAATCTGAAATTAAAGATGGATTTATGAAGGCAAAATTTAAGAACCCAAGGTTCTTTTCGGCACTGCCTAGCGCTGGTGCTGCAATATTAAATTAAATCTGGACTATGTCCGTACCCTTAATCGCAACTTGAATTTTTGGTAAGGCAATCTTGGTTGGGCCAGAAATAGCAGTGCCATCTTTTGTAGGATCAAATTGCGCTCCATGACATGGGCAAATAAGTAAATTGCTCTTTGCGTCGTAACCAACTGTGCAACCTTGGTGTGTGCAAATTCTGGAATATGCAAAGACGCCGGCTTTGGTTCTAAAGAGAACACTTGGTGTGCCATCTGCTGCGGCAAATGCCTTAGTTGAACCAATCGGAAAATCGGCCAACTTTACAATTGCTGTACCAGTCTCTGGAGTTGGAGTTACGGCTCTAAATTTACTGCCAGCAAATACTGCCGCAACCGATGCGGCCGCTACGCCAACTAAACGAAATACTTCTCGGCGGTCGCGAAGGTCAGGCAATAGCGCGGTTACATGACGACCTTTAGTATTTTGGCGAACTAAGAAGAAAAGTGCGAGCCAGAGAATTGCATATGCAGTGTCGCTGCCCAGAAAATATGGCTTAACTGACCAAGTTGCAGATAACCACAACGTCACCGACAGAAGGAAGCCACCGAACGCTGCAAGTTCGAGTGCAATACCGGTAAGTGTTGCAATACCAATTGCAAACTCTGAGAGCATTACGAGCCAACCAAATAAAGTTGCATGCTCGAGCATATGTTTTAGAATAAATGAGATTGGTGAAGTGTCGAGATAACTTGCGATTTGTGCGCCGATGTAATGTGCCGAATTTTTATCTAAGAATCCTGAATCAGTTGCTTTATTCCACCCGCCATAAATAAAAGTAACTCCGAGAAATAGTCGGATGATGCGCGCGGCTACTGGGGTGTTTTGCCAAGATTTAGCGAGGCTGTAATTTGCCAATTAACGAACCTTTCTTCATTGGGGAGAAAGCTCCCTCACTTGGACTCGAACCAAGAACCTGCCGATTAACAGTCGGCTGCTCTGCCAATTGAGCTATGAGGGATTAAATGAACATGCGAACTATATCTGACGCTCGGCGGCTAGCCCAATCAACCTAATTCGCCCAAGGCGGCATCTTTCTGGACCCGGCGCTCGGCCTCCATCGAAACAAGAGCTGCAAAGGTCTCGTTGTATTGCGCCTCATTTTCAGTTGGGTTGAGGCGTTGCAGCGTCGATTTAATTTCTGCGATAGATCTGCTTAAGGCAACTTCGCGAAGTCTGGCAAATATCGCCTCGACATAACGTTCGGAAATTTCGCGATCCGTACGAATTGGTTCAACTGTCAATTCAGTTATAAGTGCGCGGATATCTTCACTCTCACTGCTCTCTAAGAGTTTTTGAATATTTATCTCTGGGGCGGCATCTATCTGAGTACGAAGTTGGTGATAGGCCCAATAAGAAAATGCATTCTTCTCAAGGCGCGCCCAATCTTTTGCCATCTCTGGAAATTGCAACTTAATTTTTAAAACTTCGCGCTCCATCATCAGTATTGGATCACGCAAATTAACTTCCGATTGAACTGCAGGTTCTAGGTTCTGAGATGGAACACTTCTGGTTGCAGTTTTCTTTATCGCACTTGTGACGATATCAACTTCAAGGCCCAACCACCCAGCAACTAAACGGGCATACTCTGGGCGTAGTGATGCATCACGAATTTTTCCAATGAGTGGCGCAACTTGGTTTAGCGCTGATACTCGACCTTCGGCAGAATTAACATCGTACTTTGCAATCTCGCTCTTGATAGCAAATTCGAATAACGGAACCCGACGGGCAATTAAATCGCGAACAGCGGCATCACCATTTGCGATTCGAAGATCACAAGGATCCATGCCTGAAGGTTCAACGGCAACGAAAGTTTGAGCAACAAATTTCTGGTCATCATCAAATGCCCGAAGCGCTGCTTTTTGTCCTGCGGCATCGCCATCGAATGTGAAAATCACTTCACCGCGAAAAGCATCGTCATCCATAAGCAATCGTCGGATGACACGAATGTGATCATCACCAAATGCAGTGCCACAAGTTGCGACCGCTGTTGTTATGCCGGCCAAGTGCGCTGCCATTACATCGGTATAGCCTTCAACAATTACAACTTGGCGCTTCTTGGCAATCTCTTTCTTCGCCATATCCAAGCCATAGAGAATCTGGCTCTTCTTATAAAGAGGAGTTTCGGCGGTATTCAAATATTTTGGTCCCTGATCAACTTCATCACTGGCAAGTTTCCGAGCGCCGAATCCAACAACATCGCCAGAAATATCTTTTATCGGCCAGACCAAACGATTGCGATATCGATCTATCGGACCTTTGCTGCCATCTTTAGTCAGCCCAGCTAGTGATAATTCGTTATCGGTGAAGCCAAGAGTTTTCAAATGTTTATAGAGGCCATCCCATTCATCAGGAGCGTAACCAACACCAAAAGTTTCTGCTGCCGCTTTATCAAAGCCGCGCTTCTGCAGGAAATCGCGCCCAACTTGCGCAGTACCTGGCAAGTTAATCTGTTCACGATAAAAATTCATCGCCGCAACATTTGCCGCAACCAACCTTGAACGATTGATACTTGGACCTGCACTCGTATTAGTTCCGTCATATCGCAGTGTGTAGCCCATGCGATCTGCCAGACGTTCAACAGATTCCGAGAAAGAGAGATGATCCATCTTCATCAGGAACGCAATTGCATCTCCGCCGACACCGCAACCGAAACAGTGGAAGAAACCTTTACTTGGGGTTACATGGAATGAGGGGCTCTTCTCATCATGAAATGGACAGAGACCTTTTTTCTGTCCGCCACCGGCGCTCTTTAATTGAACGAAATCGCCAACAACATCATCTATTGCGCTGTTATCGCGAACATAGGTGACATCTTCATCGCGAATTCGACCGGAAGCCATGGGGTTATCTTAATCGCGCATAGAGCGCGATTGCTCCTGGATCAGTTAAAGAAGCAACTTGGTCAATAACTACGCGCAATTTTGCCTCATCTGTTGTTGCACGCTTCCAATCTTGAAGGAAGAAGGATTCCAAAGTATTTGGTGCGCCCTTTAATACTGCGGCAACTAATTCGTGAATTAAAACCTGTTCGTTGTCATATCGCTTTGCTGAATGTGCGGCATTAATAATATAAAAACCGGCAAGTGATTTAAGCAGTGCAACTTCGACATGTTGGGCCCGGGGAACAAGTAAATTTGCGTTGTATCTTGTTAGATCGCCTTGGCCATAATGTGCCCGAGTTTCTTCCTCCGCAGCTCTGGCGAAGCGACCAACAAGTTGGCTCGCTAAATCCTTTAGCCTGGCAAGTGCGCTATGACTGCCATCATATTCTTTAGGCCAGCAAGAAAGTTTCTGTAAGTTTTCAAGTGCGACCCGGGCTTCATCGATTGTGATATCGGCAAGATTATTTGATTGCGCATCCTTATAAATATCTGGAAAATCATTTGTTAAATCATGTAATTTAACTTGGCCAGAAACTAAAGCATCCTCTAAATCATGAACGCTGTAAGCAACATCATCAGACCAATCCATTATTTGGGCTTCGAATGATTGACTTCCGATTGGTGCATCTTTGCGAACCCAATTAAATATCTCTAAATCATCGTCATAAACCCCAAACTTGCGAGCATTTGTTGCGCGTGGCCACGGATATTTAGTTGCTGCATCCAAACTTGCGCGCGTTAAATTCAAGCCAAGTGAAATTCCATCAGCATCAACCGTCTTTGCTTCTAGGCGAACAAGCAATCTAAAACTCTGGGCATTGCCTTCAAAACCACCACAACTTAGCGCCGTTTCATTAAGTGCATCTTCGCCATTATGACCAAATGGTGGATGGCCGATGTCATGAGCAAGACATGCACCTTCCATTAAATCTGGATCTGCGCCAAGTGCGGCGCCAAGTTCGCGACCAACTTGTGCGCATTCGAGTGAATGTGAAAGTCGAGTCCGCGGAAAATCTGTTGCCCACGGAACTGCAACTTGAGTCTTTGCCGCAAGTCTTCGAAGTGCAAAGGAGTGAATGATTCGGGCACGATCACGTGCAAATTCAGTGCGACCTAATCGCTTTGCCGGTTCATCTAAAAAGCGCGCACGATCGAAATCGGTGTATCCCGAATGTTCAACTGCCGCTTTTAAAACCATAGTGTCGTAACCCTAACTCCTGTTCTAATTCTTAACTTGATCACTTAGGTGAATACCATGCCGCCCAACGGTGACATAGGCCAGATAGGCGCCAGTTTCGCGCACTAAATAGCGGAAGCTCGAATTAGTAGTCGAGGCCGGCCCAGTTTTGGTCGGCGCACAGGTTGCGGTAATTCCTAAATCTTGGGCCATCGTTATCGCGCGCAAACAGTGGTATTGATCTGTAACAATAATTGCGGATTTTAAATTCAACTTCTTCATAACACCGACATAACTTTCAGTGCTGGCAAGAGTATCTCTGCCGTAGGGAATTGAATCTACAAATTTTCTGGGAACACCATGACTTACAAGCCAATAGAAACCACTTGCTGCTTCGGTGGTGCGATCACCAGGCGCCCTGGAGCCAACGGTAAGAATGCGAGGTGCTAACTTCTTCTCAAAGATGCGTTCTGCTTCAACAAGTCTTGCCTCTAGAACTGGACTTGGAACGCCATCAAATTGCGCTGCGCCTAAAACAATAATTGCATCACTGCTCTTTGGCGTTGTGTGATTTGCAGTCCACCAAACACGGCCACCGGCATATAACGGCAGAACAATTACGACTAAGAGAATAAAGGCAATCGCACGTTTAATTATTTTAAATATTAGAAACAAGATCAACCACCCGAAACTGAATCGTCAATTGTGATCTCTGGAATTTCAAATGGATCATTTAGCCAACCATCGGGCAGATGCACTGGTCGGCCATGACTTGTACGTCCTCTTGGTGATTCGCCAACTTCAACTGGATATGGTTGATCTTCAAGTTGGGCCAGTAAATATTCCAACTCGCCAAGGGATGAAACCATTCCGAATTTACTTCGTAATTCGCGTGGAACCCGAAAACCCTTTAAGTACCAGGCCATATGTTTGCGCAGATCGCGCATTGCCCGACCTTCGGATTCGAAAAATTCAACAAGCAATTGCCCATGGCGATAAATAACATCGCGAACTTCAAATAACGATGGTGTGATTCTTGATTCGGAACCGTTAAATGCGGCAACTAAATCGCCAAATAACCAAGGCCGACCCAAACATCCACGGCCAACAACAACTCCCGCGCAGCCTGTTTCATTCATCATGCGCACACCATCTTGGCCTGACCAGATATCGCCATTGCCCAATACTGGAACACCAGTTGGTGCTAAGAATTCAACGAGTCTGGAAATTGCAGACCAATCAGCTTTGCCTTCATACATTTGTGATGCATAGCGCCCATGAAGTGCAACCCAAGCAACACCAGCATCTGCTGCTGCTTTTGCGGCGGTCAAGTAAGTTTCATTTTGCGGATCAATTCCGATTCGCATCTTTACTGTCACCGGAACCCCAAATGGTTTTGCAGCATTAACAGCAGCTGAAACTATTTGTGAAAATAAAGTTTGTTTATAAGGAAGGGCTGATCCCCCACCGCGCCTTGTTACCTTTGGAACTGGACAACCGAAATTTAAATCAATGTGATCGGCCAAATTCTCTTCCATCAATAATTTAACTGCCATACCAGTAACACGTGGATCAACTGCATAAAGTTGCACTGATCTTGGCGTCTCGCCCTTACCTGGAGTTATCAACCGCATAGTTTCTGGGTGTCTTTCAATCAGCGCGCGCGCTGTAACCATCTCGGATACAAAGAGCCCAGCCCCTTGTTCGCGGCAGAGCGTACGGAAAGCCGAGTTTGTAATGCCAGCCATCGGTGCAAGAACAACTGGGGTATCTAAAACCACCTGGTTATTCGCGAATTGGCCATTAGCAATCGGGAGTACAAGTGGTTTATGAGATTTGGTTAGCAACCCAACAACCTTGGCGCAAGCCAATTTTGAACTTGGTCGATACTGATTCGCTCTTGTGCCATTGTGTCGCGTTCGCGAATTGTTACGGCGTTATCTTCTAGAGTTTCAAAGTCAACCGTAATGCAATACGGAGTTCCAATTTCATCTTGCCGACGATAGCGACGACCGATTGCACCAGCATCATCAAAATCAACTGACCAGTTCTGGCGCAATTGCGCAGCTAGATCTCGGGCCTTTGGAGATAAATCAGCGTTACGAGATAGCGGAAGCACTGCAACCTTGATTGGTGCCAAACGGTAATCCAACTTCATAACTGCGCGCTTCTCCATCTCGCCTTTAGCATTAGGAGCTTCATCTTCGGTATATGCATCCATCATGAAGGTAAGTGCGCAACGATCAACACCGGCTGCTGGTTCAATAACGAATGGAACCCAACGCTCGTTCTTCTCCTGATCAAACCAAGATAAATCTTTTCCGGATGCCGCACCATGCGCCTTTAAATCGAAATCAGTACGGCTTGCAATTCCTTCAAGCTCGCCCCATTCGGTTCCATTGAATTCAAATTTATATTCAATATCAACTGTACGTTTTGAATAATGTGACAACTTCTCTTTTGGATGTTCGAAGAGACGCAAGCGATCTGGGTTGATGCCTAATCCCTTGTACCACTCGAGGCGGGTATCGATCCAATATTGGTGCCAATCTTCATCGGTGCCCGGAACTACAAAAAATTCCATCTCCATCTGTTCGAATTCACGAGTACGGAAGATAAAGTTTCCAGGTGTAATTTCGTTGCGGAAAGATTTACCAATTTGGCCGATACCAAATGGTGGCTTCTTGCGTGATGTTGTTGCAACATTTTCAAAGTTAATAAATATTCCTTGCGCGGTTTCTGGGCGCAGATATGCAAGTCCAGATTCATCTTCAACGGCACCAAGATAAGTTTTTAACAGACCTGAGAATTGTTTAGGGGTGGTGAACTTTCCTTTGTTACCGCAATTTGGGCAATTAACTTCAGCCATTGATTCTGGCTTGCGCTTGTTCTTTGCTTCGAATGCTTCCTCTAAATGATCTGCGCGATAGCGCTTGTGGCATTCAGTGCACTCAGTTAGTGGATCGCTGAAAGTTTCAACGTGACCAGATGCTTCCCAAACTTCACGGGCCAAAATTACGCAGGAATCTAAGCCAACAACATCTTCGCGACCTTGAACCATCGCGCGCCACCATTGACGCTTAACATTGTTCTTAAGTTCTACTCCAAGTGGGCCGTAATCCCATGAGGCGCGAAGTCCGCCGTAAATTTCTGATGAGGGATAAACGAAACCTCTGCGTTTTGCGAGGCTAACAATTGTTTCTAAACGATCTGCGGCCATGAGTTCCTCCGGCTGGTTGTCGGGTTAAATCTCTTGCGAGGCGCAAGGTTGCCTATTCTACGCGAGGGCACGGGTAGAGTTCACACATGATTGCAGTTGGATTAGCCGCGTTAACCGTTGGGGCTACGACCCTTGGCGGATTAACAGCGCTTAAGTCTAAAGATCGATTCCACTTAGTCCTTGGCTTGTCGGCAGGCCTACTGCTTGGACTTGTCTCCTTCGATTTATTTCCAGAAATTTTTTCAAATAGTTCATTACTCGTCGGAAAAATACCTGGTGTTTATCTAGCCTTTGTAGTCGGATTCTTAATTCTCCATTTCTCAGAACAATTCTCCGGTTCACACGAACCAGCAGATTCAGATTATGAACACGAACATTCACATTACGGAAATATCGCTGGTTCACTCGGCGCCCTTGCGATGGCGGTACATGTATTCCTAGATGGTGTTGCTCTAGCGGTGGCTTTTAAAGTTTCAGATAAATTGGGTTTTGCAGTTTTCATTGCACTGCTTGTCCACGCATTTAGCGATGGCCTAAATACTGTTGCACTTCTTGTGAAATCAGGCCACTGGACCAGAAGCGCTACATATCTTCTTGGTGTCGATGCGTTGGCTCGTGTTGGTGGCGCTGCGCTTGGTTCTTACTTAGCAATTAGCGAACCATGGGTTGCGGTATATCTCGCACTCTTTGCTGGATTTATTATTTATATTGCAACTTCACATATTCTGCCTGAAGCACATTCACGACATTCATCAAGATACACAATGGCTGCGACTCTGCTTGGCGTTGTAATTATGTGGCTTGTAGTTTCAACTCTTTAAGATTATTTAAGCTTTGCCGAATCTGCGATCGCGCATCGCATAAATTTCGATCGCTCTCCATAAAGTATTACGGTCAACATCTGGCCACAAAACATCCATAAAAACTAATTCAGCATAAACCGATTGCCAAGGCAAGAAATTGGAAGTGCGCTCTTCACCGGAAGAACGTAGGAAAAGATCTACATCGCTCATCTGTGGGTTATATAAATGTTTAGAAATTAGCTTCTCGGTTATTTGTCCGGGCTTTAGCTTGCGCTTTGCAACCTCCGTGGCAATATCTTGAACCGCATCAACTAGTTCGGATCGACCGCCATAATTTACGCACATATTTAAGGTTAAGACTTTATTTCGTTTAGTTAACTCTTCCGCTTCTTGTAATTCTTTGATGACACTTGTCCATAATTTTTGTGGGCGGCCAACCCAGCGAACTCGGACTCCAAGATCATTCATCTCATCACGGCGGCGGCGCAGAACATCGCGATTAAAACCCATTAAGAATTTAACTTCTTCAGGCGACCTACGCCAATTTTCAGTTGAAAAAGCATATGCACTTAACTCTTTAACTCCGATTTGAATTGCACCTTGCACAACATCAAAGAGCGCTGCCTCACCTGCCTCGTGTCCAGCAGTTCTTGGCAGGCCGCGCTTCTTAGCCCAGCGACCATTTCCATCCATGACAACAGCAACATGGTTTGGAATTTGTTCTGGCTTTAACTTTGGAATTGCCACGGCTAAATTCTCTCAACAAGTGGCAGGCTTCGTAAACCACGTTCGATATGCCACTGCAGATAGGCCGCGATTAAGCCAGAGGCTTCACGCCTGGATCTGGCA
>Ga0194045_1000461_pt1 | contig 13403 bp, 10 predicted proteins | sample JunL6211m_MetaG_FD_161686 | JGI IMG/M metagenome (GOLD analysis project Ga0194045, IMG submission 161686) | Anoxic zone freshwater microbial communities from boreal shield lake in IISD Experimental Lakes Area, Ontario, Canada - Jun2016-L626-11m | ecosystem: Environmental > Aquatic > Freshwater >...
TTGTTTGACCCCAACAAGCACGTGGAATTGATCTTTGGAGAAATTATTCAAATGTCACCAAAAGGCGCAGCACACGAAACTTGCTTGCGTACCTTACTAAGGCAGTTATTTACAATTTTGCCCGAGCCATTTGTAATCGGGTGCCAATCTCCGGTCGCTATTGGAGAGTCATCGGAACCTGAACCCGACGTATCTATCGCGTCCGGTTGCGAAGCGGATTACGCGGATCGACATCCAACCGGGCACGACATTCTGCTTGCAATTGAAGTTTCCGATTCGACACTTCGGTTTGACAAAACTACCAAGGCAAGTCTCTACGCCGAAGCAAACATACCCAACTATTGGATCTTTAATCTTGTTGAGTCGTGTTTGGAGGCCTATTGCAATCCAGCCCGCAAAGACGACGGCACTTGGCACTACCAGGAAATTCAAACCTATAGCCCAAGCGATCAAATCGCATTGCCACTCGTGAACGAGAGCGACGGCCAGCCAAACAGGTTGGATTTGCGCAAAATCCCGATGTAGCTTGAAGGTCTCTGATCCACTGGCGCGAGGGCTCATCGCGAGGGCTCATCACGAGGCCGGTGGACCCAATTTCAGTTAAACGCGTTGCAGGATCAATACCGTATCGATCGCCTCACCATTTAGCTTCTGCACCGACTCGATTTCGCACCAAAAATCGTGCACGCCGATGAGTTTGAATTGTGTGGCTTTCGCCAAAAGGCTCTTGAGCTGCTTGGCTGTGTAGATACGCAACGTGATATGATCGGACAGTCGGAACGAGTCGTCTTTCTCTTTGACAAGCATTGAGATCCTGAGTTTCTCAAGGCGAGTTTTCATGCTCGTTTCGACAACGGTCAATGCATAGTAAACAGTCATGTCTCCTTTTTTGGCAGTCCAACGCTCTGTTCCCCACAAATCGCCATCCGGGGGAAGCAAATGCAAGGAAAGTACAAAGACGCCACCTGGCTTAAGGTGTTTGGCAACGCAATTCAAATGCGCCAAAGCGGCCTCCTCGGTTTCAAGATGCCGAAAGGTGTTGATTGCATTGATGGCTGCATCAAAGGGCTCATCGAAAGAAAAGTTGGTCATGTCACCAACGACAAGCTCCCCTGTGGATTTTTCCTTTTTCAGTTTCTTCCTGCAGTACTCAAGTGCGGTCGGGTTCAAGTCAAGACCGGTCATCGCGTAACCGCGTTTCGCCATATCGCATATCAGTCGTCCAGATCCGCATCCAAGTTCCAAGACTCGCTTTACTGGAAAGGGGACGTACTTCTTGAAAACATCTCCCATGAACAAGGATTCTTTGGGTGTCTCCTTCAAAAAGCCAAGTTCGTAGAGTTCAGGATAGTCGTACCATGATTTGATGGTTTCGCTGCGCACCTTTGGCTTGGATGCTTTGGAGGGCTTGGCTTTTGCAGGTTGAATCGGTGTTGTTTCGACCAACTTGGTCGCAACCGTTTTGGCAACTACGGACTTCGCAACCGGCTTCCTGGTCGCCGTTGGGCTTGCTGCCTTGGCAACTTCTTTCGTAGCTAATTTAACTTTGGACTTCTTCACTGATTTAACGGTTGCAATCTTTTTAGCCAATGTCTTCTCCGATCAATCTTTGTGTTGGGGTATCTGCTGTGTGGACAGATTGTAGAGGTATTAGGTAGTCAGTGGCAACGGGCTACCGGAAAACTCCTGGTATTGCTCTTCCCAAAATGCGTGGGAAGGCTGCGACTTGGAAGTTGCGATCCATCGAAAACGCATTCGGCGTATGACCCCTTTTTCCATGAATGAACCAAAGATGCGCATCGTCAAACCCTTGGTTGAGCCGTTCATTCGACAATCGGCCAGATCCAGCGGATGCATAATCACTCCTATTCGTTTCGCGGCGTCAGTCCAAATACCGGCCGACATTTCATCAAAGGACTCATCGGCGATTTCCACGGAAATCATGGGGTGGGAGTCGAGAAGCGTAGTCTGTACGCTAATCCAAACTTCCAGACAAAGCGATTCGTTGGGAGTTTGTTCCACCGCTCGCACATCGACTTGGTAGCCAAAACGCCACGGCAAACGCTCTGGAAAGGAAGCGATAAGATCGTTTTGCCGAACGTAGGCATCCCCAAACGGCAACGGGGATGTCAAGCTGTCTGCACTGGGTTCCAGTGGACAAATACTCATCGTTCGGAGGATCTTGTTGGAGTTGTCGTGCTTGGATGAAAGCTCTAACCGTGGCAAACCGGTTCGGAAGGACGCACCAACAAACCAGTGCGCTCCTAACAAATAGGCTTCGTCACCTCGTAGTATCCAACTCATCGAATTAAACTCTGTAGAATCTGGGGATTGTTGTTGCTTCACCACGCATCTCGCGCGTCGCATTTTGGTACACGATAACAGGCCGCGACGAAAGCAACAACCAAGTGTGAATCGATCCTGAGACTTACCAAAACATTCGAACTGATGGACGGACATGGACTTTTCTTTTGACGACGCGATGAGAGTTGCAATTCAGGCTGCGGAGTCGGCTGGACACATTCTCCGCAACATGCTTGAAACAGCCGAAGTCCGAGAGAAGGCACCCAAGGATTTAGTAACGGATGCAGACTTGGCTGCGCAGAATGCAATCCAAGCTCTGATCCAAAGTGCCTTTCCAACGCATCGCTTTCTAGGAGAAGAAACCGCAGCCGAAATGAGCGAAAAGGATTTATTGCGACCAGACGAATGGCGTTGGGTGGTTGATCCATTGGACGGCACGGTCAACTACGTTCATCAGATGCCCAACTTCGCGGTTTCGATTGCACTTATGCGGGGAGATGAAACGATTCTCGGAGTTGTCTTTGATCCGATGGCATGTGAGATGTATGCAGCGGTCCATGGAAAGGGAGCGACCGTCAACGGAAAGCCGATGCATGTTAGCTCGTGCACGCGTCTCGACCAGGCATTGGTGGCGGCCAGCTTTCCACCACAAGTGCAGCGAGATTGGGTAGAAGTCGATCAGTTTATCGAGATACTGGTTCGAAGTCAGAGCGTTCGCCGCCTTGGTTCGGCAGCGTTGAATCTATGTTACGTCGGTCGCGGGCGGCTTGACGCCTATTGGGCGAACTATCTAAAACCATGGGACATCGCTGCTGGTGCACTCATTGCGGTGGAGTCTGGTGCGGATATTTGCAGACAAAACGGTCAAGCATTTAATCCGTGGCTCGGTGAATTGCTAGTGTGTTCGTCGGTGCCACTTCGAAAGGAGATTCAAGATTGCTTTCTCGACGTAGAAAAGAGAAGAAAATAATAACGCAGGAACCAGATCCAATGGTCGCAAACGGCAGGTGCAACTCAACGTAGGTCACTCTTGGCGAGAGTGTCCTGCACTGTCGATCCTGCTCATCATCACGGCGCAATCGCTTTGTCGTCCGGCAACAGTTTCTCAAGTGCCTTTCCGAGCAACAGCCCACGGGCTTCGATCGTGATCACTTTTCCGTCCTTGTCGAGCAAAAAGGAAGTAGGGATAGCACTGACTCCAAAATTCTCCATGACTTTCGAAACGCCGTTTTTCCTGGAATCCCAAAGGTTGATCCAAGGCATTTCCAGTTTTTTGAGAAACGACTGGGCCGAATCTTTTTTCTCATCGAGTCCGATGCCAACGATTTCAAAACCTCTGTCTTTGTACTTGGTGTATACCGAAAGCATATAGGGGTGTTCTTGCTCGCAAGCTTTGGTGATGGACGACCAGAAATAGATCAAAACATATTTGCCTCGCAACGACTCGATGTTAAAGTCTTCACCCGACATCGTTGATCCCGCGAGCGGGAATGGATTGCCAGGCAGATCGAGGCGTCGAGCGTTCGATTCAAGCAAGGCGATGACATCCACCAAACTCTCGTCCTTTTTGTTTCGGAAGACATCTGCGAAAGTCGTATAAGCTTCTTTGGCTAAGCTGTAGTCGGACAATTGTTCTAAGTTTTGTCCAGCCAATACGGCCATTTGTATGTCTGCAAACTCGATCTTGGAACGCGTCTTGAGATAGTCTCGAAATCGCTCAAACGTCTTTCGCTGCGCGTCAGGCCCTTCATTCCCCAGCAACATGACTGAGGCACTTACGAATTCAGCTTCGGCCTTTTGGAATTCGGGCGATTTGCGATCACTAATGGTTTCCATCAACTTTTGAGCGGTCGCTCGCAAGGCCCGCTGCATCTCAACATACTGTTCCGCAGTGATCGGTTGACGTTTTTTGGTCAGATCCAAGAACGCCACAAGCTCTGGCACGTCGTTGGTATCCGGCACTACCAGAGTTTGCCATTGGCTATTCGGTTGCACAGTTGGCGTTTTCTGGTCCTGAGCAAGGGCAAGATCGGACCCTCCAAGTGAGGCAATTAGGAAAACGAGTGTAGGCCATCGAAACGTGGCGAGTCGTCGAAAGAATCCAGGCATGAGAATTTCGTATTCAGGGCGGAGGAAAGGACAATCTAACTTTAGATGAGCCGTGCACCGATAGCAACGCCACCCGCTGCCCTGGTACGTTTCTTTCCGCAGTCCGCCTAATTGTAGCGAAACGCAACTAAGCGTGATGCTCACGAAAATTCATTACTTGACTAGTGGCGACTACCTAATCCGAGTCCAAAGCAGTTCAAAATGCATTTTTCACCGGTTAGGGAGCTTTTGCGAACGTTCGCTCAATATTAATAAAAAAATTTGCCCCTGGATTTTTCGAGTTTCGCTTTTAAAAAGGACGTTAATGGGTTAGATTTTCAGGTAGGTAGTGTCAAGGGTCTCCTTGACTACGACAAATCGAGTGACAACGAAGCTTGCCTCACTCAACCCAAGATTGGATATCGGGCGTGACCAATCTAAGTTGAGTGGGGCTTTTTTTATTCTCCCTGAGTGCTTACTCATCACCTTTTGTCCCTGCTCAGGGCATCGCACGCGGCCTACTTACAAGCTGCGCGGCCTACTTACAAGCTGCGCTTCGCGAGGAGTTTCGTAACTTTGCGGCCAAATCATAGACAATCGTTGTGCAGGCAAGCACGAGCAATGAAACGGAGACGAGCAGAAGAACGCCGCCGACAAAGTCTACATCGAATCGCGATCGGCCAACAAGGGTTTGCCAAATCGCATATCCCAGAAAGAAAATATGCGAAAACGCCAAGTAACGAACAACCCTTTCCGCAAGCGATATGTGCAACCGTTGAAGAAGTGCCGCAACAATCGGCAGAGTTTGAATGGCGTGCAGTGCTGCACCATGCGGATACTTCAAAACTCCGGCGCGGCCCCAGATTTCGGGCGATCGCCCGTTGGCAATATTCACTTCGCCAAGAATAGTCGTCATGAAACCGAGCCCACACGAGACCAGCAGCAACCAAAGCCCTGCACGGATTGCGATCGAACGTGCCTGCGGCATCGGGACCAGCCAAAAGGAACGCCAGCACAGCCAAGCCAGACCTAATGTGACCAAGAGGATGAGCAATAACATGGTCGACTCGACACAAATGTCGAGTGTCGTGTTTCGATTGAAGTGAGACGGAACGCCTCGCCAATATTGAACAGTGATGAGCCCAACTTCAGCCAGCAGGCCACCTGCCATCAGTCGAGCAAAGATCATGTCATAGCGAAACGGTGTGCATTGTTTGACTGACCATGCGATCGACCAAATCGTGAGTCCACCAGAAACGCCGAATAAGGCTGGTTTGCGTGGCGACAATGGTCCGGACCATTCGGCATTGGTTCCCCACATCCAAAGAAGATGCAACAATCCGCTCGCGACGAGCAGTGCACCTGCGAGAACAACAGGCTCCAAAACGGAATAGGCATTGCGCCGCATCGCCACTAAACTCCGTGCAGGCGTTTTAAGAAATCGTTTGCAACTCGTTCATGCTCAGATAGCTTGCTGCCCATTTTATCGAGTTGGCTAACCATAACACTCATTCGCGGATTCGACTTAAAAAATTCCCGATGCATCGCGATAAAACGCCAATAAAGTGCATCCCAAATCGGACACCACGGCCCCTTCTCGAAGTTGCTCATTTTCAAGATGTAACTCGAACCACTGATATAGGGTTTGGTGGTCATCAGGCCACCGTCTGCATACTGACTCATTCCATACACATTGGGAACCATAACCCAATCGTAGGCGTCGATGAATAACTCCATAAACCAACGATAGACTTCGTCCGGATCAATCTCGCAAAGTACGAAAAAATTCCCTAGGACCATCAGCCTTTCGATATGATGGCAATACGCATGCTTGACAACACGGTCGATAACCTGATCGACGGGAACGATTCCCGTTGTCCCTGTGTACAAAGCCGCCGGCATGGGCTTGTCATAGTTCCAGTAGTTTCGAGTTCGTTGCGATCTGCCGACATGCAAGTAGATCATTCTGACAAACTCGCGCCAACCGATAACTTGTCGAACGAAGCCTTCGACGGAATTGAGCGGGTAGGTATCGACGAAAGCGAGCGCTCCGTCGACGACTTGTTTTGGCGTCAGGAGTCCGATATTCAACATTGGCGTCAAAACACTGTGAAAAAGAAAAGTATGCTCGCGATCGATCGCATCTTCATAGTCTCCAAACGACGCAAATCGATCCTGGAGGAAATGTTCAAGCCAGGTCTCCGCATCGGCGTGCGAAATAGGATATGCAAAACCGTCTGCGTCTCCTAAGGCATTTGGAAATGCTCGTCGAACGTATTTTCTCGCTTCGTCGACAGAAGAATGCTCAACAGGCTTCCAGGGTTCTGGAATCCTTATACCTTTGGGCAATTTTTTTCGATTCTCGGTATCAAACGTCCATTTTCCACCACTAGGCTTCTTTCCCTCCATCAGGTAGCCAAGCCTTGTTCGCTGCTGTCGATAAAAATCGGTGAAGGGAAACCTTTGCCGATCTCCCAGCCAGTCCTCTTGAACTTCATGCGAAGTCAAAAAGGCCGGATCTGCTACCCAAGTCAGCCGAATTCCATGTTCGTCGCAGCCATGCTGAACACGACTTTTCAGCCATGCGTCGTTTGGTTCGATCGCCTGTGCGGCATCGATTCCCTCGGATGAAAGAACTTCAGCAATTTGTTGACTGTTGGTCAGTTCCAAAGCGTCAACGTAGCGGACGAGCTTACCCTTTTTGACAAGGTCGTCTGCAAAATTCTTCATCGACGCACGATGCAAAATCAACTTTTTGCTATGAAACGCGTATTGCGAAAAAAATAGAGGATCTTCGATCAACCAAACGACGCTTGCGGACTGGAGGGTGACATGATCACGATAAAGCTGGTGAGGATAAAGAAGTAATACGGAATGGCTCATTCGTTGATCTGCGTTTTGTGACAAGAGAAATCCTAGCCGAAAGGGGCGACAACCGAACGGGAAAAAAAAGAAATGCCCCGCTGAAAAGCGCGAAATGGTTATCTTTACCGCTCTCTTCTCGGTAGACCGATCACGTTCACCACAGCAACCGGTTGCCGCGTTAGTATATGCTGTGGTCAAGGTCAGGGAGTTGAAATCTTGAATCGAAAACCATCTCGATTCCCTGACGAAGGCCTTGTAGGACTTGCGATACTGTTTAGCCAAGTCAAATTAACCAAGTCAAATCGTTCCAACTGGATTTCGACGGCGAGAATAAAAAACAGTCGAACACAAGCGAGTTCACCGGCGACACCGGTCTTCTCGGAAAGAACGCATTACGAAAAGGAATAATTCATGACAGGGAAAAATGTAGTAGTCGTCGGTGGAAGTCACGGAATTGGATTCGACATTGTTCGTCGAGAATTGAACCAAGGGGCGAGCGTGACCGTCGTTTCGCGTACCGTTGGCAGGCTTGCAGAGCTCGCGGTTGCCGAATCAGGCTCTCTCGCACACATTGCAGCGGACGTTTGTTCCGATCGTCTTTCCGAAGAACAACTGCCAGAACGTATTGATGCTTTCGCCTACTGTCCAGGATCGATCAGCCTTGGTTCACTCAGGGCATGCAATCCTGAAACAATGCGACGCGATTTTGAGTTGAACGTCGTAACCGCGACAATTTGCTTTCAAGTTGCATTGAAGTCGATGAGTCGCTCGGAAAAAGCCAGCGCTGTATTTTTTAGTTCCGTCGCAGCACAGTTGGGAATGGCGATGCACACGTCGGTTGCGGCTTCAAAGGGAGCCATCGAAGCGTTAGTGCGAACATGGGCATCGGAACTCGCTCCCAAGATTCGCGTCAACGGCATTGCTCCAGCTCTCGTCGACACGCCCCTTGCCCAGCGTCTACTCTCATCCGAATCCAAACGCGCCGCTATGGCGACCATGTATCCGCTTGCTCGCATTGGACTACCCGATGACTGCGCCGCCCTAGCTGAATTTTTGCTTTCGGATAAAAGCGGTTGGATCACAGGGCAAATCTATGGTGTCGATGGAGGTCTTTCCTCGATCTTTAGAGCTCCTTAATACTACCGACCATTTGGAGCCGACGCCGGGGAAACAGTTGTAACGATGCAATCAAATTTTGAGTTCTTGCCAGAGTTTTTGAAAGAGCGAATTCGTTTCGTCAAAATGGACGCCCAACGGGCAACTGGACAGTTCGTACTATACTGGATGCGGACGGCGATTCGAGTTGACGAAAATCCCGCTCTCGATGTGGCCATTCGTATCGCCAACGCATTGGAATTGCCGGTCCTCGTCTATCACGGACTTTCCGAACGCTATCCATATGCTTCAGATCGCCATCATACGTTCATCCTCCAAGGTGCTCGCGATGTCCAGGCGGAGATCGGCAAACTCAATGTCGAGCATGTGTTTCATTTGGAGCGATCCGGGCAACGCGAGCCCTATCTCAAGACTTTGGCCAGCTTGGCTCGATTCGTTGTCACGGAAGAAATGCCTGTATTCCCCCTGCGCAATTGGACGACAGCCTTAAGCAAAGGTGTAACAACCCCAATCCTCTGCGTGGACACTGCCTGCGTCGTCCCAATGCAATTGGTTGGACGAGCCTATGATCGGGCTTTCGCGTTTCGCGATGCGACTAGCAAGCTGTGCGCGAAGCGATTGAAACATCAATCCGAGCCCATCCAAGCGAATTCCTCCGTCAAAGTCGCTGACATCATTCCAATGGAGACTGTCGATCTTCAACATGCGGACATTGCGGAACTGATTTCGACCTGCGATATCGATCATGCGATAGGTCCAGTACCGCACACAGTCGGCGGGTCCGTAGCGGGCTACCAACGTTGGCAGGCATTTCAAAGCAATGGGCTTGGGAAATACGCGCGGTTACGAAACGATGCATTGCTCGATGGCGTTAGTCGCATGTCGCCATATCTTCACTACGGGATGGTGTCGCCGATGCGAATCGCTCGCGAAGCCGCCAACGTTCAGAACCCAGGCGCCCAGAAGTTTCTAGACGAACTTCTCATTTGGCGGGAGCTGTCTTATGCATTCTGCTTTTATCGTCCCGACCATGAACGGCTTTCGGCGCTGCCCGACTGGGCTGTTGCAACTCTAGCAGAACACGAAACGGATCCGCGACCAGCATTGTTCTCCATGGAAACGCTGGCTCGTGGGCGAACGGGTGACATGCTATGGGATGCTGGCCAACGCTCGCTACTGATTCATGGTGAACTTCATAACAACGTCCGAATGACATGGGGCAAATCGCTCTTGAATTGGACGCCGAACGCCAAGTTAGCTTTGGAAACGATGATCGATCTCAATCATCGCTACGCACTTGATGGACGAGACCCCGCCTCGTATGGCGGAATACTTTGGTGCCTCGGGCAATTCGATCGGCCGTTTCCGCCGGAACGTCCTATTTTTGGGACAGTACGCGATCGCTCGACACTAGAGCACTCAAAGCGACTTGATCCCCAAGCTTACATGGCGCGATCAACAAGACCGATGTGTTGTCCAGCGCCTACGGTTGCGGTGATAGGAGCTGGTATTTCGGGACTTATCTGTGCCCGTACGCTTGTCGATCACGGCTTAAGTGTAAAGCTATTTGAGAAGAGCAACGGATTAGGCGGTCGTATGGCGACACGCAGAACAGATCAAGGCATCTCTTTTGATCACGGCGCTCAGTATTTCACCGCGCGGGATTCACGATTTCAGCACAGTGTAGATTCGTGGGTTCATGACGGTATTGTCAAGTCATGGAATGGTCGCATCGTTACATTGGTCGATGGTTCGATACGCGAGGACAAGAGTAATACGCAACGGTACGTGGCCTCGCCTGGAATGAATGGTATCGGTAAACACCTTGCATCAGATCTCGACGTGAATCTTCAAACGACCGTTGCACCTTTGCAACGCGTTGGAAATAAGTGGCAATTGGTAAGTGACGATGGTCGACAACTGGGTGATTTTGATGTCGTTGCGGTTGCGACTCCCGCTCCACAAGCAGCAACTCTCATGCAGGCCGTACCGCAACTCGCAATGTACGCCGAGCGGGTCGTCATGAGGGGTTGCTGGTGCGTCATGCTCTCCACTACCGAACCACTTCAACTCGACTTTGATGGCGCATTCATTTCTCAGTCACCGTTGACGTGGATTGCGCGCGACAGCAGCAAACCCGATCGAGCGCATGACTGCCAGACATGGGTTCTCCATGCTTCGCCAGATTGGACAGAGTCCCACATAGAAGCTTCGAAGGATGATGTTGAGCGTCAATTGATACAGGAATTCTGGAGAGCGACCGGGCACGTTCCCACTCCATTGCATATGAGTATGTCGCACCGATGGCGGTACGCCACTCCGGTGCAATCACTTACTGAGAATTGCCTTTTCGAGCCGAAAACGTTGATCGGTGCATGCGGCGATTGGTGCGCGGGCCCAAGAGTCGAAGGAGCATTTCTAAGCGGAGTTGCTTTAGCTGGACGAATCTTGGGAAGTGTTAAGCACGATGAAATGCCGGTTCTTAGCTCGAAGCTTCAGCAGCTTGAGTTGTTTTGACAAGACTACTTGCCCATTACCCTCGTCCGCAGTTGGAGTTCGTGCATTGAACTGTCCCACCGTTACTGTCCAACCGTATTGCGGGTCCGCTCGCCTGGCCAGCCACTTGGCGCTCCTGGGTGCAGAAAGTACGGTGCCCAAACGGTTGACGAAATGTTCAATGGCTTCGTGTTTTATGTGGCCGACGACGAGCAACTCAATGTCAACGTAGACCCAAAGTCAGGCCGAGCAAAATAACTGGCATGAACACGGTTACAGTTGTTGGAAAGCCGAGACCAATTGAGTCAATTCCTGCTCGGAATGTACTGCCGATAAACTAATTCGCAACAAACTAGTTCCTGCAGGTACGGTTGGCGGACGGATGGCAGGTACATAAATCCCCTGCTCCAGTAGGCGTTGGCACTTTTCGATGACTTCCACCGCGTCATGTAAGTAGACTGGAATGATTGGACTTGTTCCTGAGCCAACTCGGAAACCAAGATTATTGAGTTTCAACCGGATGGACGTGGCTTTTTGTTCGAGTAACTTTCTTTCGTCTTGCATATCATGAACCAACGACAATGCTCGAATGGCCGCCAACGTGTTGGGAAATGTCATTGCGGTACTGTAAATCCAAGATCGTGCATGATTGGTTAGCCAATCGATTAGCAGTTGATTGCCAGCCACAAAGCCTCCCACACATCCGACGGCTTTGCTGAGCGTTCCAATTCGAATCATGCGTTCGCTTGACACGTTCAAGTGTTCCGTTAACCCGCGTCCAAAACGACCATATACACCGGTCGCGTGAGCCTCATCGACCACACATTGCATGTTAAATTCTTCGCACAGGCCGTCTATCTCGCCTAGCGGTGCCAAATCCCCGTCCATGCTGAAAACCGAATCGGTCACCACAAATGCAAACCTGCCGAGGTGCCGATGGTCCTGGATTAGACGCCTGAGTGCGTCTGTGTCGCAATGAGGATACACCAACACGCGGGCGCGACTGAGTCTACAACCATCAATCAAACATGCGTGGTTGAGGCTATCGCTAAAGATTACATCCTCCTTGGTAGCAAGCGATGCAAGGCTTCCTAAATTGGCAGCGTAACCGCTTGAAAAGACGATGGCCGACTCTGTCGCCTCGAATGCAGCGATCGATGAAACCAACTCGGCGTGGATTTGCGAGTGGCCGGTGACGAGCGGGCTTGCACCGCTTCCCACCTTGTTGGGCGGTGACGAGTTCGAATACGCAGCGCGAATCAATTCTGGATGCCAGGCCAAACCAAGATAGTCGTTGGCTCCGAAGTTGATCGCCAAGTGACCGTTTCTCTCGATCGTGGTTGGCCCAACCGGTCGAGACACGACAACTTGCCGGCCTAGTCCTTTGGACGATCGCTCTGCCATCGAAAGAGCCAAATGGGACCAGAAATCCGTCTTTAGCGATTTATCCGGTAAAATATTAGGCTTGAAGTCGTTAGAATCGGAAATCGGGTTTGATTCGACTGGTTGCATACTCAATAATTAGCAATGTTAAATGAGGATCTTGTTTTGTGATAGAGATGGATGTTTGTCCGTCTGCAGAACAAGAAGTGATATTGGAGCATACGAGTCTAGTCATGCAAATGCTAGAGCCACAACTGCTGATAACCGATGACGACCGAGACTTTCGTATGTCGCTGGGCGAAGCTCTCACGCGACGCGGTTATCGGACGGTACTCGCAGCCGATGGAATTGAAGCACTTGAAGTGATTCGCAGCCAGCACATTCATCTTGCGTTGCTGGACGTACATATGCCCAGGTTGGATGGGCTGGGGATGTTGAAATCATTGCGAAACTCGAAACCGACGCTGCCTTGCATTCTGATGACGGCCCAAATGGACGAATCGATCGTAACACAAGCTCGCGAACTTCGAACACATCAACTTCTGTCGAAGCCGTTTAGTCTCAACCTCTTGGCCGACACGATTCGAAGTCTGCTCGATCAGTGCTATCGACAATAGACCGAACTAGCCCCGGTTGTTGTCGCAAGAACCGTGGCTATCGCCATTCGGCTAATCCAAAAATCAGATTTGGACGGAGCAGTAGGTAGTGCTTTGTCCAAGTTAGATTTTTGGGTTCACTGTGGTTGGCACGTCCCGGTGTAGCCACGGTCGCCAGACGGTGGATACCATGCGGTTAACTAACCACGGGTTGGCAGCGGAGGCTACGACCTACCCAAAAATATAAGCTGGACAAATGGGTTCATGGGGCCATCCATCTATGCTTGCCGACCGATTTTGTTTTTGCTGCCGGCCCTTCGGTAGGTGCCAGGCACCTACCTTGACAGGGCGACTGGCCCTTCGGTAGGTGCCAGGCACCTACCTTGACAGGGCGACTTGCTTAGGGTACAGTTGTTGCCAAGGAGATTTGAAATGCCTCGTACACCCCGTGCTGAACAGTTTGATCCGAATGAAGTTGGTATCGTCCACCTCATCCAGCGTTGCGTTCGAAGGACCTTTCTGGCTGGATTCGATGAAGCGACCGGAAAAGACTAT
>Ga0194045_1000462_pt1 | contig 13394 bp, 15 predicted proteins | sample JunL6211m_MetaG_FD_161686 | JGI IMG/M metagenome (GOLD analysis project Ga0194045, IMG submission 161686) | Anoxic zone freshwater microbial communities from boreal shield lake in IISD Experimental Lakes Area, Ontario, Canada - Jun2016-L626-11m | ecosystem: Environmental > Aquatic > Freshwater >...
AGTGTTGCAATACCGCTTCCTCCTGCAACCAACAAGGCATCGGTTGCACCATGAAAGTTTCCGGCAAAGGTAACAATGATTTTTCTTCCGGTTGCACCACGTGCAAGTCGCACTGCAGTACTTGTGGCTTCTGTTCCACTGTTCATGAGCCGCACTTGTTCGCAGCTCTCTACACGACTGCTAATTGCTTCGGCGAGCTTCATTTCGCGCGGAGTAGGCGCCCCATACGAGGTGCCGTCTATTGCTGCTTGTTGAATTGCCGACGTAACCGCAGGATGAGCGTGGCCAAGAATAATTGCGCCATAGCTCTGCACGAGGTCGACGTACTTTTTCCCTTCAACATCCCAAATGTGGGCACCGTTTCCACGAGCAACAATGTAGGGCGATCCGCCCACCGACTTAAATGCGCGAATGGAACTATTCACTCCGCCAGGGATGACATTACTTGAGCGTGCAAAAAGTGTTTCATTACTTGGCACTCCCTTACCGACACACAACGTGGGTACACACTGCGCCGCAACACAAGAGGCTTCATCGCAATAAGGAATGGACTGTGTTGTTGCACTAGACATTTCAGCCATTGTTTTCTGCAAACCAGCGAGTGAAATAAGTGAGAATGATGTCGGCCCCGGCACGCCGAATAGCAGTGAGTTGCTCAAGTGCCACCGTGTCGTGATCGATCCACCCATTGGCGGCAGCAGCTTTGATCATGGCGTATTCACCACTGACGTGGTAGGCCGCAATGGGAAGTTGAGTCATTGCGCGCACTGCAGAGATGACGTCGAGGTACGTAATAGCTGGCTTCACCATCACGATGTCGGCACCCTGGTCGATATCGGCTTGGACTTCAATGAGCGACTCCCGTGCATTACGAAAATCTTGCTGATAGCCCTTGCGATGGCCACCGTTGGCGATGCTCACGTCTACTGCATCGCGAAATGGGCCGTATAAACCTGATGCATATTTTGCCGAGTACGCCATGATGGAAACATCGCTCAACCCCTTGGCGTCGAGTGCACTACGAATGACGCCTACCTGACCATCCATCATTCCGCTTGGCGCAACAACTTGTGCTCCTGCACTTGCTTGGGCTACAGCGATTTTCGCATAAACATCGAGAGTTAAGTCGTTGTCTACATCACCATTTTTCCCAACGATGCCGCAGTGTCCATGGCTGGTGTACTCATCAACACACAGGTCGGCCATCAGCACCACATTACTGCCTACCGATTTTGTCAAACGCTCCAATGCCACCTGCACAATGCCCTGTGGATCAAATGCGCCGGAACCGATGTCGTCTTTTTTTTCTGGGACTCCGAAAAGAATGACTCCACGCACACCGAGTGCAGCAAGTTCTTGCACTTCACGTTCTAGTGAATCTAAGGAATGTTGCATCACTCCGGGCAGCGAGGCAATGGGTTGAGGTGAAGATATTCCTTCCTTCACAAAAAGTGGTGCTACAAAATTACTTGTGTGAAGACGTGTTTCAGCAACAAGTTCTCTCATAGCCACAGACGTACGAAGTCGGCGAGGGCGCGATACGGGAAATGCCACAACCGAATGTTATGGAGGTTGTTACGTAAAAAGCACAGTAAGCGCCGTGCAAATACCCTCGGGAGTTGGTACTTCTGCCACTGCATGAACCTCTAGGCCAAGCGATGCAGCAACTTTCTGAGTTACTGGCCCAATGACAACAACTTTTCCGAGAAAATCTGTACCCATCGCCGATACCCAACTTCGTGCCGCACTGCCCGACGCAAAAACAACTGCATCACTATCTTGCACCTGTTCTCGAGTCTCAGACGAGGGTACACAATGGGCTGTGCGATACGCATCGACTCGCTTTACCTCCCACCCCTTTTCTCTGAGCCCGGCAACGACCGTCATGTCGGCACCTTCTCCTTGTATGAGGAGCACCTTGTTCCCTTGCGAGTTATTCGAATATGTAGGGAAACTCTCTACTAACCCTTGCCCGCTGGGAACCGCTGCCTGCAGATCTACTTGTTCTATGAGTGCGCTCTCCATGACCTCACGAGTTCCTGCACCAAGAACTGCAATATGCGCAATGTTCACTTTATTTGTTTTGGATTGTTGAAGTACACGTGCCACTCGACGTGCTCCATTGGGTGACGTCACCACGAGCCATTCATAGTTGCTGATATCTGCAAGTTCTGCATCGCGCAATGCACCGCCATCAAGAGGTTCAACAATTTCTATGAGTGGCAGCAAGATGACATCGGCGCCTACGGCACTCAACACTTCTACAATTGGGCCAGCTTGTTCTGTTGCGCGTGTCACCACAATCCGCCGACCACTTAACGGCAATGGAGCCACTCTTCTAACGTCTTCCAATTTGCTCGCGCGAAGTTCGTGCTAGTTGAGCGGCAATGAGTGTTGCATTTTCTTCATCTGAAACATCGGCTTGCATAGAAATGGAACGCGCTTGTGCAGTGTCATCGGTTGCAAGGAAGGTAGTAAGAATATTTTGGTCATTGACAAATGCACCAACAGGAAGTGAGCAACCACTTCCCAAGACGCTCAGAAAAGCACGCTCTATTTCCACTGCATGGCGTGTAGCTACATGATCAATTGACTGGACAAATTGCTGTGTTTCAGCATCGCCGAATCGATGTTCAACGGCTACGCAACCTTGACCCACCATCGGGACAAAAAACTCTGGATCAAGAATCTCAGTAATTTTTTCTGTTAGCCCTAATACCTCTAGTGCTGCAACTGCCATAACAACTGCGCCATCAACGGGGACTTTTTCTAGCCGTGTACCAATATTGCCGCGTAACTCAACGAATTGGAGATCGGGTCGAACTGCGCGCAATTGCGCACGCCGGCGTACCGACCCCGTAGCAATAGTTGCACCTGGCTGAAGATCTTGAAGCGCATTGCCAATGAGTGCATCGCGCGGATCACGTCGTGCACACCATGCTCCAATTTCCAAACCATATTCAGTAACCGTGGGAAGGTCTTTTGCTGAGTGCACTGCAATGTCGGCTCGCCCATCGAGAACAGCTCGTTGCACTTCCTTCACAAAAATGCCTTGGCCCGCCATTTGATGCAGCGGCACGTCGGCACGCTGGTCTCCAGTACTTTCTATAAAAACCAACTTGCATTCAACTTCTGGACTCTCGCGCGTAATTGCGTCGGCAACGAATTGTGCTTGCGTGCGTGCCTGCGGACTTGGCCGAGTAGCGATGCGAAGAATCTTTTGCGTCACGTGCTTCTCGTATTCATCAGTGAAGATGAAAGAGGTCGCGCACGGCATCGGCTAGGCGTTCACCTTGCGGTGTTCCTGCACCTTCTTTGAGCCGCACAGCAGGCTGATGCATGATTTTCGCAGTGATTCCCTTAGTAAGTGCTTCCACTACTTCGCGCTGCTCATCTGTTAAGGCAGCCAGGCGTTTTGCATACCGATCAATTTCTGCAGTTCGAATTTCCTCTGCGGTTTCATGCAATGCAGCAATGAGTGGAGCTGCTTGACGTGCAGTGGAATCGATGGTGTAGCGCTCTAACTCTTCAGAAATGATGACCCGCACTTTTGCAGCTTCGCCTTCGCGCTGCTCTACGCCTTTTCGTGCCCAGTCGCGGAGGTCATCGAGGTTGCGTAATTCAATATTTTCTAAATTTCCTACGTTTGCTTCAACATCGCGCGGAACCGCAATATCGACCACGAAAAGTTTTTTGCCAGAACGTGCGCTCATAACATTTTGTGCTTTTTCATAATCGAGAATAAAGCTGCCCGAACCTGTGCACGTCACCACGACATCAACTTCGTGCAAAGCGGCATCGAGTTGTTCTAACGGCAAAGTTGATGCGCCCAAACGATTCGCAAGTTCTTCACTACGTGATGCAGTGCGATTTACTACCGTAATTTCTGTTGCAGGGTTTGCTGCAATGGCAGTTGCTACACCTTCGCCCATTTCGCCAGCACCAACAATGAGCACTTTTTTGTTTGCCAAGGTTCCCAATAGCTCACGTGCCATTTCGACTGCTGCAAAAGATATTGACGTAGTTGAACGTGATATTGCTGTTTCAGTTCGAGCTCGTTTTCCTGTTTCAAGTGCGTGACGAAAGAGCAGATTTAAGGTAGACCGCGAAGCGCCTTCACTTTGCGCGTCGGACCATGCGTCACGAACTTGTCCGAGAATTTCATGCTCACCAATGACTGCGGAATCGAGTCCGCATGCCACTTCAAAGAGATGCGTGATAGCGGCATCATCGTGTTGGCTATAGAGGTGATTATTTAATTCGTCGGGAACAAGCCCGCCTAGTTCACAGAAAAAGTCGCTGATGTCGGCATAAGCGGCATGGAACTTTTCAGTTACTGCATACACCTCGGTGCGGTTACACGTAGAAAGCACCACTGCTTCACGAATGTTGTTACGTGATGACAAGGAATGCAAAGCCTTCGCCATTTCGGTGGGGTTGATCGACACCTTTTCCAGCACCTGCAAAGGGCTTGTGCGGTGGTTCACGCCAATGACAACAACAGACATACAGTGCCTACGCTATGCGCTCACAGCACGTGAGGAGGTAGTCGTCGCCTGGATGTGACTTAAAGAATTCGCCTTTTGTTGCTCGTAATAGCTCAAAATCTGCAATTCTCCAGCCAAATCGACCTTGCTGATGTGCACCCCTCGCGGGACCGACAAGACACTGGGGACGAAATTGAGGATGGAGCCAACCCCGGCCCGTACGAGGCGATTCACTGCCTCTTGGGCAGTTGCCGCAGGTGTAGCGAGCACTCCGATACTTACATTGCGTGTTTGCACCACTTCAGATAGTTCATCGAGGTGCTGTACGCAGATTCCACCCACCTCTGAGCCCACTTTTTCTGGGTCTGTGTCGAAAACGCCTACCAAGCCAAAACCGCGCTCCACAAAGCCACCGTAATTTGCCAATGCCTGGCCGAGGTTTCCCGCCCCGACAATAACAATGGGCCATTCCCGGTTCACACCCAACTCGCGCTGGATTTGATAGGAGAGGAAGGCAACCTCATAACCCACGCCACGCACGCCGTAACTGCCCAAATACGACAAGTCTTTGCGCACCTTTGCTGCATTCACAGCGGCAAGTTCGGCCAGTTGATCACTCGAGATATGGGTCATTCCTTGGACAGTGACTTCCCCCAACAAACGCAGATACATCGGTAAGCGAATGAGCGCTGCTGCGGGGATTTTGCGACGCGAGGAGACCGACACGCCCATAGGTTAGGCGCTCGTGCAGGTTTTCACAAAGTCTGCTCGCCTTTCCTTCCCCCTAACCTCACCTCATGGAAAATAGTGCCCTTGCTGCGAGTGCCGGTCTCATTTCCATTGCTTTTTGCCTGCTCACCTACGACCGTTGGTTACGTCGCCGCGCGCCACATGACCTGGCGTGGAGTATCGCCATGGCGTTATTTGCTCTCGGCGCAGGGGCCCTGTGGTGGGCCGAAAGCCGGGGATGGAGCATCATGAGTTTTCGTATCTTTTTCCTTTGTGGTGCAGTCCTCAATGTTCCTTGGCTGGGTCTTGGAACGGTGTACTTACTTTTCGGACAACGCATCGGTCATAGCGTTCGCACCATTCTCATTTTGCTTTCAGGTGTAGCAATGGGTGTCGTCCTCACTGCTCCCACTAAATACGCAGTGAACCCTGACAATTTTCCTACTGCAAAAGAATTGTTTGGAATTGGCCCACGACTTTTTGCCGCTCTTGGTTCAGCGCTTCCCGCACTCGTCATTATTGGTGGTGCTCTGTGGTCGGCATTTCGTATTGTTCGTCATCGCGTACCAGCGGCCACCACATCAGCACGACGTGCAGCAATTCACCCCAAGCAACTTGCTGCTGGCAACTTACTCATCGCTCTCGGTGCAATTGTGTTGTCGGCAAGTGGAACTATTGCGGGTCGACTCGGAAAAGATCGCGCCTTTGCCATCACGCTACTTGTAGGTGTTTCTATTTTGTTCGGTGGATTTATTGTTGCATCGAACGCTGTTGCCGTCCGCAGAGAACGGTTACGTTTGCTTACCGAATCATCAGTAGTGACACAATCCCTGCAATAAGAATGACTCCAAGAAGGAGTCCGACAACCAAGGTAGTAGCGGGTCTCACAGCCACAACCTAGCGCATGTCACATCGCTATTCTGATGCACTTTTCTTCCCAATGCGCACAGCAGTTGACACTTGACTCATTTCCCCGGGCCGCAAAATGACTTGGTCGCCCACTCCCACTCCTACGTCACGCGCAGCTGAGTCTTGATCTTTAGCAATTGCCAACATTCCATAGGAATCGATAACCAGACCAATACCCCCTGTTGGGATGAGTGCAAAGGTAGAAGTAATTGTTGCTGAACGAGCAACGCCGTGTACAACGAGTGATAGATACATCGACCCGCCTGACAAAAGATTTTGTACATCTTCGAGGCCAACGTTGAGTTGGCAATTTCCAAAATGATCTACCCATGTCACTTCAGAAATAATTTCAGTGTCGCCAATTTGTGGAAGCGTGACGAGGCCAGGCGTGAGCAGATCAGCATCGACAACATCACCAAGTTCATCAAAGGGAACTCCGTTGCATAAATGCGCAGCTACCGGCGCAAAAATATCGCGACCCGCAAATGTTGCCCCCGGAGCAGGTAAGTGGAGTGCCAAATTATTCAGCACTACAGCACGCTCAACGCCCCCCACCATTCCTGCAGCTGGTGCCAACAAACCATTGTCGGGGCCAAGAAGTATTCCTTCACCACCTGCAATTTCTAAAGCAATTGCTTTGCGTTGCGTGCCGACACCTGGGTCGACAACTCCAATCACAATTCCTCTTGGCACATATTGGATACAGCGAGCCAACATCATTGAACCTGCGCGCACGTCGTATGCGGGTACATGATGTGCAAGATCAGTAATGCGAGCATGTGGAGCCATGTCTGCAATAACAGCTTTCATCACTCCAACAAACTCGTCGACGGTTCCGTAATCGGTGAGAAGAGAAATGTGGTCGTATGGCATCACGTCTCTTTCCTATCTGACAGATGAGAGCAACTTGTCACTTTGTTAAAAACGAACGAAGGGGCCGGTGTCAACCCCCCGATGACACCGACCCCTAAGGCGCGGCCCTTACGGGCGCGACTCCCGAGCGGCAAGCCACTCGGTGATCTCCACGTACGTTACGCACAAGTTCACACAATGAGAAAAGCGTCACTCAATTTTTCTTAAATTTTTGAGTTTTTATCGACAAGGAGAAGCTTTCTTGCCATTTTTGGTGGTTTTGGGTTACTTCTGAGCCTCTTGGCCCATCTCGCGACTGCGCTGTGTTGCTGCTCGAACAGCTGCCACGATGGCCTCACTGACCCCCGATGCACGCAAACTTGCCAGCCCCGCCGCGGTGGTTCCGCCAGGCGAAGTGACTCGTTCTCGCAATTGAGCTGGTGACTCTGTGCTTTGTGCAAGAAGTACGCCTGAGCCACGCAGCAGTTGACGCACTAATGGGTCGGCTAACTCCGCATCGATTCCCATCTCTTGTGCGGCTGCCATGAGTGACTCTGCGATATAAAAAAGATACGCCGGCCCCGAACCCGTGAGACCAGTGATGGCATCAATTTGGTCTTCTTGAACACGCACAGCAATTCCCACACTGCCCAAAACTTCTACAGCGAACTTCTCGCTGTTTTCAGTACATGACACTCCTAGTGCATAACCGGCCGCACCCTCACCAACGAGTGAAGGAGTATTCGGCATCGCTCGAATAACAGCTACGTCATTGCCAGCAGCATTTTGCAATGTTGCAAGAGAAACTCCTGCAGCAATAGACAGCACCGTTCGTGCACCAGCTTGTGCTGCAAGAGACGTTGCCTGTGCAGCATCAGGGGGCTTCACAGCAATGACCGCAGCATTGCATTTCTGTACAGACTCTTCTATATGAACATCAGGGAAGGCTGAACCTAAAACTTTTCTTTGATCTGGTGAAACCTCAACGATCGTGAGCATGTTCGGTGCGAGTCCTGCACGCAATAGCCCATGAGCCAAAGCGGCTCCCATGTTTCCGCCGCCAATGATGGTGAGTGATGCTTGTTCCACATCACTGACGTTACTCTGCAAAGCGCGAGGCAAAACCAATTCGGATCAGAACAGGGAAATGAGTTTCCACTGCAGCAAACAAAGTGCCAATAATGCGGTCGATTTCATTCTCGGTCAAAACCATGAGAGCAAGTTCTCCGCGCAAGAAAAGAGCATTCTCTACACCAATAGAGAAGTGTGCCCCAGTGAGTTTTGCATTTCTGCGTAATGCTTGTTCATACAACTGCTCGGCATTTTCCTCTGGTGCCGGCATTACATAGGTCTCGTAACGCAATGTTCGTTGACCTAAGGTGAGCCAAATTGTGGTGAATTCTTTTTCATCACCGTGCATTCGGATAAACCACCGCCGTGGTGCTTCAGGGTCGCGGCGTGCATCTAAAACAACATCGTGACTCTGCTGATACGCGGCTAGCCACTCATCAATATGGCGAGCAATCACTTCGATATCGGGCTCAGAAAAGAGCTCACTCATGTTGTATTACCGACACTCCACGCGATCGCGTGTAGAAACGTCTGTGTACACACGACGTAGGCGCGCAGCAGCAAAACTCCAGGTGTAATGACGGGCTTTTTCCGCGGCCCTTGCCCCCATCGCAAGAGCCATGGTGGGGTGCGCTATCAGTTCGTCAATATGTCCGGCAAACAATGCAGGGTCACGACGAGGAACAAGATAACCAGTTTCTCCATCATCGATGATGGTGAGCAGTCCGCCTACTGCACTTGCAACAACGGGGATGCCACATGCTGCAGCTTCAAGTGCCACGAGGCCAAAACTTTCGCTACGACTTGGCACAACCACAACATCGGCAGCGCGATAATACGTGGACAACATATGGTGAGCCTGCGGTTCAACAAAGCGAATGCTGTTATGTACGCCAAGTCCACGAGCAAGCTCCATGATCTTTTCTATTTCGTCATTTCCTTCGCTACCACTTGCCCCGCCCACAACAATAAGTTGAGCATTTTTTGCTTTCAATTGCGCCAGTGCCTGCACAGCAACATCGAGACCCTTCAATGGCTGAATGCGTCCGACAAAAAGCAACACTGGAACATCGAAAGCAATGCCCAAAGCATGTCGCGCGCCGCGTTTCTCACCGGGCGCAAAAAATGCATGCTCAACACCTGGCGCAACAATTTCCAATGTTCCGGGTGGGTTGCCATATAAATCGATGAATTGACGTTCTTCTTCTGTACAAGAAACACAAATTGCATCGGCGCAGCCAATGATGTCTGATTCACTTTTCTCGCGAATGTCAGATTCAAAATCACCACCCTGAGCTTTGACGCGGGCAAGTGTGTGAAAAGTTGTGACTAAAGGAAGATCTAGTTCATGTTTGAGTTTGTGTGCCGATAGACCCGACAACCAGTAGTTGGCGTGCAACACATCGACTCCACCAGAACCCAGAATGTGCACACGCACATTTGCTGTGAATTCATCGACAACTGAAAGCAGTTCATTCTTCGGTAGATCAAAACTTCCGGCCGGAATATGTACAACCCGATGATTGGGTTCAACATTGACCACTTCAGGAAGATCTGGCTGCCAGGCGCGGGTGTACGTGGTGCAATCTAAACCTGCATGGGCAAGTGCCGACACCAGTTCGCGCACGTAAACATTCATGCCTCCACCATCGCCAACCCCTGGCTGGGCCAAGGGTGAGGTGTGCATCGAGATCACTGCAACGCGCTTCATGGAAAGGTCAACCTATCGTCGGATTTACATATGACCGATAGACGCTTAAAAGGGTCTCTTTTTGCACGTCTGAGAGGAGAGCATCCTCGTGGATGGCCTCTTCCACTGAGCCATCCTTGGGCTGTGGACTCTGCCCAGAAAAGCGCTCGGTGTCACCATCTAATATGCCGGCCTGGACATACAAGGTTTCTGCTGAAATCTGCAGTGCCTTGGCGATCTGCTGCAAAATATCGGCCGACGGCTTGCGCAGTCCTCGCTCAATTTGCGACAGGTAAGGGTTAGAAATTCCGGCGATGCGTGACAGGTCGCGAATGGACTGTTGTGCAGCCTCGCGACGTAGTCGGATGAACTCGCCGAGTTCGTAGAGCCGTTGGTCCATTATTCCAACAAAGTATTGATGTTTGCTCCGCCGTTTTTATAGCGAGCCACAAGCTCTGCGCTTAAGGCATCAATTTGTGTGAAGAGTGACTTGCGATCGGTTGACTGCACCAACTCAAAAGCTTCCAGCGCGGCAATGAGTGCATCTATTTCCCCTAAGGAAAGTTCTGCAAAGTCTGCGAAGTGATACGTGTCGCAGAGTGCAGTGAGTTCTGCCAGGCGAGGGTGATGAGCAGGCACTTCAGTGTCTCGTGGCGGACGAACGGAGCCACCACCTTGTTGTTGACCAAATACAGTTGCTAACTGTGCTGGCTGCACTTCAAGAGATTCACCCGCTCCACGTTTTTGTTTTTCTTCACGCACAACATCGAGACGGCCTTGTGCGAGTCGCCGCACAAATGACACTGCGTCTTCTTCATTTTGTAATTCAGTGCGCAACGAGCGCAGTTCCTGAAGTGAGAGCGCTGCAGGATTCATAGCGTCAAAAACCTAGATCTCGAAAAAGTTGCGATATCCGTACTCTAGAGCCCACCGGAAACCGGAGGAAGGACAGCCACTTCATCGCTGTCGGATAACGCAGCATCTCGGCCCACTTCTTCCCCATTGAGCCACACCCGACATGTGGTGAGCACCTCGGCAAAGGATGGCCCATAACGAAGCACTGCGGCGGCGAGGAGATCTTCCACTGATTTTTCGGGGAAAGTATCGCTCCCACAACCAGCTGCTTCTCGAGCCGACGCAAAAAGTCGCAAAGTTGCCATCATTGTCAGCGTACAGAATGAAATCTGTTGCCCTTTCAGCCAATAACCTGCAAGTCGTGCCCGAATCATTACCCACTCGCCTTTTGCTCGTTCGTCACGGGCAATCCGAGTGGAATGCTCTTGGGAAAATGCAAGGCCATGCCGATTCCCCTCTCTCTGGTGAAGGCCGCAAGCAGGCACACAATGCCGCTCGCCGACTCGGCATCTTTGACCTCATCATCTCCAGCGATCTTCAACGAGCCAGCGAAACTGCCAACATCATCGCCGACGAAATGGGACTCAGCGTTCTTCCCCCTCATCCCGGACTGCGCGAAATCAACGTGGGGCCCTGGGAAGGTCTCACTCGTCGGCAAATTGACAAGGCATTCCCGGGCTATGTGGAACACGACATGCGCCCACCGGGCTATGAACCAGACGATCAGGTTTTTGCGCGCGTCCGTGATGCGCTCTTTGATATTTCCCACAACCACCCCGGTGCAATGGGACTCGTGGTCACTCACAGTGGCATCATTCGTGTCATGCGGCGCACACTTGGGTATCCCGATCAGCGCAACCACCGCAACCTTGAAGGTTGTTGGTTTACCTTGAATCACGATGGGAGTCTTGAAGTGTCGGACTCCGTCAATATTTTGCGCAATACCACCACAAGCGACACGCTCTAATTCGCATGCGGTTTGATGACTCGTATTCGCCATCAGTTCGACAACATGTCACATTGCTCACCATTGCACGCACCAGCACAAACGCGTGTTACCGCTTTGCACCACCTTTTTTAGCGATTATTGCCCGCGGCTTTCATGTTTCCATTGCGCAAATGGGTATTGCAATAACAGTTGCAGAACTCGCTGGTTTGGCATCACCGCTCATTGGGCATCGTGTAGATGCAATGACTCGTCGTCGCGCATTGCGGCTCGGCCTTTTTGGCGTTGCATTAGGAACACTCATCACCGCAAGCGCACCTCACCTTGTTATTTTCACTTTGGGCATTATCACTCTTGCCGCTTCCAAAGTGGCCTTTGATGTTGCGCTTGGTGCGTGGGTTGCCGACCATGTTCCATGGAATCGCCGCAGCAAAGTAGTGGGGTACACCGAAACATCCTGGGCACTCGGACTCTTGTTGGGTGTCACATCAATGGGCCTCATTACAGCCCTCACCAACTGGCGCGTCGCCTATGCAACTGCTGCAATTGCTGTCCTTATTTTGGGGCTTATTGTGAGCAATCGACTCCCTGCAACAGATGACGCCATACATGAACACAACGATGATCTTGAAATGCATCTTGAACAAGGAGTGCTCCGGCGCGGCAGTTGGTACGCCATTGCTTCGTGTTTCACCCTCATGGGTGCAAGCCAGTGTATTTTCGTCACCTTTGGTCCGTGGCTTGAAGACACTTTTCATTACTCGGCTGCAAATATTGCAACAGTTGGTTTTGCATTGGGTGCAGTAGAACTTTTTGCATCAACGTCGAGTGCGAAATACACCGATGCACTTGGTAAAGAAAAAAGCGTTGCTATGGGTGCATCACTCATGGTTCCTGCCGCTCTTCTCATTGCCCTTGCTAGCCACAACATCGTTACTGGGCTCATCGGACTATTGCTTGTGTTGATGGGATTTGAATTTGCTGTCGTTAGCTTGCTTCCCCTTGGCGCTCAACTCGTACCAGGAAAACGTGGCCGCGGTATGGGCCTTCTCATTGGTGCCGGAACCTTGGGTCGCGCCACCGTGTCGATTGCCGTCACGCGTTTATACGACCAACACGGAATTCCACCCGCCGCTATTGGTACCGGGCTTCTTGCATTGGGAACTGTGCTCCTCGTTTCAATGCATGCGAAAATTGCAGAGAAGATTTAACAAAAAGCGCTAGCCGGCATACCGATTGGTGATGGGTAACCGTCGATCTTTGCCAAATGCTTTTGTGCTCACTCGCACTCCTGGTGGACACTGGCGCCTCTTGTACTCATTCATATCTACTAGTCGCGCAATACGACGTACAAGCACTTCGTCATAACCGCGCGCAATAATGTCGCTCGCGGTGAGATCAAACTCAACATACATTTCTAAAATGGCATCGAGTAGGTCATATGGCGGAAGCGACTGATCATCACGCTGATCTGGACGCAACTCTGCCGAAGGTGCTTTGTCGATAATAGCCCGAGGAATGAGTTGTTGACCGGCACGTTCGTTCACCCATTCACATAGTTCATACACAGTGGTTTTGAGAACATCTTTGATAATTCCAAACCCACCCACCGAGTCGCCGTACAAAGTGAAATAACCCACAGCAAGTTCGCTTTTGTTCCCAGTAGTGAGCACCATCCAGCCATGCTTGTTTGATAATGCCATGAGAATCATTCCACGCACGCGACTCTGTAAATTTTCTTCCGTGAGTTCTTCTGGCTTTCCTGCAAAGCCTTCTTGGAGCATCGATAAATACGCGGCAAAAGCTGGCTCGATAGGTACCGCTTGGTAAGGCATGTTTAAGTTCTGCGCAAGTG
>Ga0194045_1000463_pt1 | contig 13369 bp, 9 predicted proteins | sample JunL6211m_MetaG_FD_161686 | JGI IMG/M metagenome (GOLD analysis project Ga0194045, IMG submission 161686) | Anoxic zone freshwater microbial communities from boreal shield lake in IISD Experimental Lakes Area, Ontario, Canada - Jun2016-L626-11m | ecosystem: Environmental > Aquatic > Freshwater >...
GAAAACACCCCGCCGCTGCTAACGCTCTCGACTGCCGAAACCGAGCGGGAAATTGCGAGACTCGAGTCGATCCGGTCCAACGCGGATACAAACCTCAAGAATGCTGAAAGTCGATTGCCCGCTTGGCTTCAAGATTGGGAAAAGTCGATGGCAGTCAAACCCAGCGAAATCGAATCCGAGTGGCGTCCGTTCGATAACGCGATCGCCAAGTCAGTTGGGGGAGCCCAATTAACCAAGCTGAGCGATGGCAGCTTTTTGGCAAGCGGGCCAAATCCGGCCAACGACTCGTACGTTGCCTCAGGCCCACTGCAAGGCTCGGAGCTCACCGCCATTCTCATCGAAGTCTTTCCCGATTCATCGCTCCCGAATGAGAGCTTAGGGCGAGGTTTCAATGGCAACTTTATTTTGACCGACGTATCCGCTCAGATCCAAGCACCCAGTCTATCGGAACCACTCAAGCTTCGATTTACCAAAGCCCAAGCGGACTATGAGCAACAGGGATGGACAGCCGCATCGATCGTGACCGCCCGTGCGAAACGAAAAGCAGATACCAATATCGGATGGGCCATCGATGGCAACGACGTTACCAAGCGACTCCCTAGGAAACTCGTTTTGCAAACCAACAAAGCCGTGCCAATTCCAAACGATGCCAAGATTGAAATCACCATCAAGAATGGATCGACCTATCAAGACCACAACGTTGGCCGATTTCGTCTGTCGACAACCTCGATTGCCCCAGATCGTATCTCGCTCAAGAGTGCCAGCACGTCCGCCGACGTTCGGCTGATCTTGGATAAACCGCCCGAGGATCGTACGGACGAACAACGCAAGATTTTGGAGGAGCACTTCAAAAAGAATGTGCCGAGCCCCTATGCCGATGCGGTCAAGGAACTTGAGTCTGCCAAGAAGAAATTGCAAGACTATCGCGATGATTTGCCGACCACCATGGTGATGAAAGAAGGCAAGCCGCGCGATGCGTTCGTTCTGGTCCGTGGCCAATACGATCAACCAAGCGACAAAGTAACGCGCGGTGTCCCCGCCGTCTTTCCGCCAATTCCAGAAACCGAATCAATGGATCGATTGGGGTTTGCAAAATGGATTGTGCAACGCAACAACCCATTAACGGCTCGCGTTTGGGTCAATCGCGAATGGGAGCGATTCTTTGGTGTCGGGCTCGTTAAAACCACCGAGAATTTTGGCGCACAAGCGGAGTATCCGAGCCACCCTGAACTGCTCGATTGGCTGGCTTGTGAATTCATGGAACCAACGAAAAATACATTGGATGCGAGCAAGCCTCCAACCGCCTGGGACATGAAGTCCCTCCAGAAACTCATACTCTTAAGCCAAACCTATCGTCAATCGCCGCGAGTCGATCTTGAGCTTGCCAAGCGAGATCCGGAAAATCGATTGTTGACTCGCGCTTCGCGAATCCGCTTAACAGGCGAAGTTCTTCGCGATTCCGCCCTGGCTGTCAGCAATCTATTGGTTCCTAAGATCGGTGGACCGAGCGTTCGCCCGTATATGCCCGAAGGAGTTTGGGACGAGACGAGCAAGTATGGTAACCTTCGCAATTATATGCATGACAAAGGGGAGGGCCTGTATCGTCGAACGATGTACACGATTTGGAAACGGACAGCAGCACCACCCTCGCTGCTGCTCTTTGACGCGCCCAACCGAGAGGCTTGTATCGTCAAACGATCGAGGACCAATACTCCGCTCCAAGCACTGTCGCTCATGAACGAAGTGACGTTCGTCGAAGCGGCTCGCCACTTTGGTTCCAGGATGATTCTGGAAGGCGGGAGCTCCGATCGAGAACGCATTCAATTCGGATTTAGAACGGCCATCGGAAGAGCTCCGACCGATCGCGAATCGGAAGTACTATTGAAAGGTCTGGCGGACGATCAAAATCGATTTAGGAGCAATCCAGATGCAACCAAACTGTTGCTCAAGACAGGTGACTCGCCATCGCATCCAGAGCTTGATCCGGCCACGCATGCAGCCTATACGCTGGTCGCCAATATCCTGCTCAACCTGGATGAATTTGTCACGCGTGAATAGAAAACATAACCCATGAATTTGAACATGAACTCCAACCAAACTAGACAATTGCAAGATCGGCTCAATCGTAGGCTTTTTATGCGTGGGGGAGCACAGGTTGTAGGGACAGCCGCTCTCGCATCCTTGATGTCGAACGATCTCAAAGCCGACATCCAAGGGGCGGGCTCAAAAGATCCTATCGGCTTGCCTGGCTTTCCGAACCATCCGCCCAAGGCCAAGCGAATCATCTATTTGTTTCAATCGGGAGCACCGTCGCAGATGGATCTCTTTGATCCGAAGCCTTTGATGAAGGATCGAAAGGGAGAAGATCTACCAGCCTCGATTCGCCAGGGCCAGCGATTGACGACCATGACTTCCGGGCAGAAGACTTTTCCGATTGCACCGTCGATATTTGATTTTAAACAGCATGGCAAATGCGGGATGTGGATGAGCGATTTATTGCCCCACATTTCGACCGTGACCGACAAGTTGTGTATGGTTCGATCAATGGTAACCGAAGCGATCAATCACGATCCGGCCATTACCTTTTGTCAAACGGGGTCACAGCTAGCTGGACGACCGAGCATCGGATCTTGGGTCAGCTATGGACTGGGGAGCGAGAATCTCGACTTGCCCGCATACGTCGTCTTGACATCCTTCGGCAGCGGTCGCAAAGACGATCAACCCCTTTACGATCGGTTGTGGAGCGCCGGCTTTCTCCCCTCAAAACATCAAGGAGTCAAATTTCGTAATCAAGGAGATGCGGTCCTATATCTCTCCAATCCACCTGGCGTTAGTTCCGACATCAGGCGATCCACTTTGGATCGCTTGGCAGTTCTCAATGGCGAACACTTTCAGGAGACACAAGATCCTGAAATCCAAATGAGGATTGCCCAATATGAATTGGCTTTTCGGATGCAATCAAGTGTTCCAGATCTACTTGATGTCGCGAGTGAGCCTCAGCATGTCCTCGATATGTACGGACCCGATGTCAAACGTCCTGGCAGTTACGCGGCGAACTGTTTGTTGGCGCGGCGATTGGCGGAACGCGACGTGCGATTCATCCAACTCTTTCACATGGGCTGGGACCATCATGGCGGACTGCCCGCAGCGATTCGTGGCCAATGCACTGACACCGATCAAGCGACTGCTGCGTTGATCAAGGATCTCGAACAACGCGGAATGCTCGACGACACACTGATCGTCTGGGGTGGAGAATTTGGTCGGACCATCTATTCGCAAGGGGAAATCACGGCAACGAACTACGGCCGAGATCATCATCCTCGGTGTTTCACCATTTTGATGGCAGGTGCCGGAGTCAAACGCGGACTTACCTTTGGCGAGACCGATGACTACTGCTACAACATCACGCGCGACCCAGTCCATGTGCACGACTTGAATGCAACCATCATGCATCTCTTGGGAGTCCAACACGAACGATTGACGTACAAATACCAAGGCCGCGATTTCCGATTAACGGACATCCATGGAGTCGTACGTCACGAACTGCTCGAAGGCTAGTACAAAGCACATCCGCAGATGTTTTTCAAACCAATTAGCCGTTGGGCGATAGCCCCGGTTTCCAATTGCTCGACATTCGTCGAGAACCGGGGCTATCGCCCTTCGGCTATCAGTTTGTTTCACGCGAAGACTCATACCGATGTGCTTAGACGGAGGCAAGCACAGCCAAGCACTCTGCCGCCGCAAGCATAATAGCTAGCACTCAATAAAAATTTTAAAACTCCAATAGCCAAATCTGCGATCGGATTCGTTACACTGGTTGCCTAAGTTTTAGCCCAACATACATATTTCGCTTAAGAATGGAGTCGCGTCATGTTAATCTTAGGTCGTCGAGAAAATCAATCGATTGTCTTTCCCAATTGTGGAATCACCGTCCGCATTCTCGATGTGAATGGACGCGTTGCCAAAGTGGGAATCGAAGCCCCTCGCAGCGTGGAAATAATGCGAGGCGAACTCGTAGCGACCAGCGCGACATCCGGTCCTGTCGCAGTCCATCCAAGTAGCAATAGCCACACTTACGAACAAGCTTGTGCACCGGAGAGCGAATCAGCATTGCTCCAATTCGAACAGCGACTAGCCGATATCAAATCAAGCCTACACATTTTCCAGCAACTGCGGGCCGCTGGCGATGAGGCAAAAGCGGATACCATTCTGTCCAACCTGCTAAATGATTTGGCACACTTGGACAAAGATTGTCTCGATAGTCACGTCGAACAGCCGGAATCTCGCAAGCGGATTGCATCGGAATTGGTGTCGGAATCATCAAACATGTATGACTACTCACCTGCAATTGGCCAGTCGCCCTTTTTCATACTTATCATTAACGCACCGAGCAACCTCCAGATTTTCACCCTTCCGGTGGGTAGTTTCCGAGGTTTTCAGGTCTATACCGTGAATAGCCGATCTGCTGCCTACAAAGCACTCGATTCCAACGAGCCATTCGATTACATCGTCTGCAATGGAGACTCCACCGTGCTGGATGAACTCGAACTTGCGAGAAAAATTCGATCCAATGACAAGTATGACAGGACGAAAGTATTCGTTGCAAACGAATCTACTAGTACACTAGAGCAATTAACCAATGCAAAGGAATGCGGTATCGACGGTTGGCTCGCCCACCCCCTCGCTGCACAAGATCTTTGGAACCACATCGTCGAAAGCAACCAGCTTGAATCCTAGGGACCTCGAACAAATACGCATCTCCAAGGCTATTATCTTTGATTGCGATGGCACCTTGGTGGATTCGATGCCAGTTCATTTTCTTGCTTGGCACCAAACGATGAGTCGTTATGGAATCGAGTTTCCGGAAGATCGATTCTATTCGCTTGGTGGGATGCCCAGTCATCGCATCATCGAGTTGCTCTCGCGGGAGCAGCAGGTCAATGTGGATGCCAATAGGGTTGCCATTGAAAAGGAGCAAGCGTTTTTGGACCGAATCGAGATGCTCGTCCCGATCGAAAAGGTCGTTGAAGTAGCTCGTCAAAGCCGTGGGATAAAACCTATCGCGGTCGCAAGTGGTGGCTTTCGCGAAATCATCTTGCAGCAGTTAACGCAAGTCGCCATGGCCGATTGGTTCGATGCGATCGTCACCGCCGAAGATACCACGAAACACAAACCGGAACCGGACGTGTTTTTGGAAGCCGCTCGGCGATTGGGCGTCGAGGCTCAGCATTGCCTTGTTTTCGAAGACGCCGATCTCGGTGTTGAAGCTGCCTTGCGTGCGGGCATGCCATGTATTGATGTTCGGACTTTCTTTCGCCCTCGCCGTTTTGCAATCGGTATTTAGAATCCATGATTCGTTGGCGTTGGATTTTTTTCGCGATCAGCATGCTTGTGCTTGTACTCGCCTGGCCAGCCTCACAACGACTCCACCTTGACCGATCGCTGGTTCGGATGTTTTCGCCGAACGATCCAATTCGAAGAAACTTCGAAGTGTTGCAAGAGCAGTTCGGTGTTTCGGATCTCGTTGTCTTCGCCTACCGAGACCCTGACCTTTGGAAAACCGACGGGAGCGGCATTGAACGTCTAATGGCCATCCGCCAGAAAGTCGAAGCGATTTCTGGCGTCGCGATCGCCATGGATTTGTCCAAGATCGACCAGATGTTAGAGCAACTGGAAAAACCTCTATCTCTCTTTGGCTCGTTAGGCAAACCAGCGGGGCATCCATTGCTTGATCCAAAAAGTGAGTTGACTAAAAAGTTCAAATCGATCTTCGAAGGGCAAACCCATAGCCGAGACAGCGACCTCGTAGCGATAGCCTGTTTGCTTGCTCCCTCCGATCAACCTGGGACGTCGAACTCCAAAACGCTAACCGAACTTCGTGCTCTTGGTAATTCACTACCGCAAGCATTTGGCGTGTCGGTTGCATTGCAAGTTGGACAGCCAGTCATGGTGGAAGAAGGCTTCGAAGCGATCGAACTCGACGGAAAGCGACTCGGCATTTTTTCTGCCATCAGCTTAGCGCTATTGATCTTGATCGGATTTCGCTCGGTGCGCTGGGCAATCATCACCATTGCGGTCGTTCAGTGGTCGTTGATCGTGACACGAGGCATGCTCGTCTGGTTGGCCTGGGAATTAACGATGGTCTCGTCAATGCTTTCGTCGATCGTGACGGTGATCGGCGTGGCAACGACCATGCATTGGATGCTAGGTTATCGTTATACCATGGAATCGAATTTGACTCCTGAACAAGCTCTCCGCCAATCGATGAGAGATCTTTGGAGACCGATCGTGTGGGCTTGTATCACGGACGCGATCGGGTTCGCATCATTGATGTTTGCCAAAGTCGGACCGGTACAAGACTACGGATGCATGATGGCCCTCGCATCGTTGGTGGTTATGGTCGGCATTTTCGTCCTAGTGCCAACAATGGCCTTGGTTCCATTAGCGCCGGCGTTCATTGCGAAGCCGTTAGGGCTTTCATTCGAACTCTTTCCGATCCCGGGCGACAAACAATTGCGCCGTCTGCTCCGATCGCTTTTAGCTGTTTCGCTACGATGGCCGGGATCGATTGTGTGTGCAGCGTTGATCTTGGCGGGGCTTGCGATTTGGGGATCGTTGCGACTGCAGGTCGAGACCGACTTCATCAAGAACTTTAAACCGGACACTCCGCTGGTGGTTGCCTACCAAGCGGTCGAAAAGGAGTTAGGTGGTGCGGGCGTTTGGGATGTAGTTTTGCCAGCCCCACAGGTCCTGACACAGCGGTACCTGGATGAAGTGCTGGCGCTGGAGCAGCGACTCGTTGCGATCGAAATTCCTGGCGACCCGCCATTGCGATTGAGCAAGGTGATGAGTTTTGCGGATGCGGATGCGGCAGCAACGTCGTCACCGATTCTACGTGCCTTGCCGATCGAAGCGAGATTGGCGGGTATGCGGCAGGTCATGGGCGAGTTTGTGGATACCCTCATCACAAAGCAAAAAGGGGATGAGCGAAATTTGCGAATCATGCTTCGGTCACGCGAGCAATCGGAATCCATTCAGAAGGAGCGGCTCATTGCGGAAGTGAGACTCGCAGTGGATGAAACGATGCGAACGGAATCTTGGCGATCGGCTTTGAAGCGGGGTGCGACAGCCACGGTTTCCGGATACTACGTTCTGTTATCGGAATTGGTAAGCAGTGTGGTAGCGGATCAATGGCGTTGCTTTGCGGTCGCAACGCTGGGGATATGGATCGCCATGGCAATCGCTTTGCGAAGTCCATGGTTTGCGGTGTTGGCGATTTTGCCAAATGCTCTACCCAGTTTTTGCATTCTGGGGTGGATGGGATGGATGGGGATGCGGGTTAATTTGGGAGCTGCAATGATTGCTGCGGTTTCGATGGGACTCAGTGTCGATTCGTCGTTGCACTATTTAATAAGGTTTCAGCGCGAGCGAGCACTTGGGAAGACATTTTTTGATGCGTTGGAGTCCGCGCAGTCTGAGATAGGGATGGCGATGTTGCTATCGACTTTAGCGTTGGTCGTAGGTTTTGGAGCGTTGGCGACAAGTGATTTCTTGCCGACGGTGGTATTTGGAACGACAGCGGCGATTAGCATGCTTGGGGGTTTGCTGGGAAATCTGTTTATTCTGCCGTCCTTGTTGGCCGTTGGAGTTGCAGGTCGCACTGAATCGCGAACGTGATTTGGACGGCAAATCGAAAACCTTAGCGCAAAGTTCATTTGGGGGTGGACGAGAACGCGAAGCTGAGTACCATTTACCTCGCGGGATGGAGCAGCCCGGTAGCTCGCGAGGCTCATAACCTCGAGGTCGTCGGTTCAAATCCGGCTCCCGCAACTCTACCAGCCCTGTCAAACTTGGTTTGACCTCCGGGTTAAGTATTTAAGCCGACGATGGTGTAATGCACTGTCGCCGGCTTTTTTCGTTTTTCCGGGAGGTTGTTGCAAGGGAAAACGTACTTTTCTAGGGAGGATAAGGGGTTGGGACAGAAGAAATCGAGCGTGTAGATTCCTTTAACGTATTGGCGACGAAACTTGGCATGGCATCGTTGAAGATTGCGAAGGCATTGCCAAAGCAGGTACTCGGCGGGCGTCATTGCCTTGCGAAGGTTTTTTGAAAAATCTTGAGGTTCTAGCCATTCCATCGCAGTGATCAAACCTCCTCATCCCCCGACCCCTTCTCCTCCTGATTACAGAAGGAGAAGGGGGGAAAGACAATGCGCGTGGTTCTAACTCCCAGTTTTCTTGCCACACCCAAGTGAATTCGGGCACCATTCATTCTATCTCCCCTTCTCCTCGGTACTCCGAGGAGAAGGGGCTGGGGGATGAGGAGCGGAGTCTTGGACAAACCGTAACCACCACTCACGGTTTGCCCTCTCCAAAAATCAACGCCTTGGCTTCTGCGAGTAAGTGTAAGTCGAACGCACGCTTCGTTTCCTTCAACGGTCACGCTCGATCGTAAGTCGTCGCTAAACAATAAGTGTCCGCTTTTGTTTATTTCGCGGGACGGATTTCGTAATTCCATTCGCCGTGAAACTTATTGCGAACAATTGTAACTTCAGCGAGTTCTTCATTGGTAACCTTTCGAGCCTTCTCGTAATTTTTTCCATCTATCCATGCGTGTACTTCTAGGCCGCTAGTCGTGCGTGTGTTACCGATCAGGCTTACAATCACCTCTAGTGTTTCGAGCGGTACTCCTTGCCAATTTCGGGTAATGTGACAGAACAGTTTGTGTTCAATTTTGTTCCACTTACTTGTGCCTGGCGGATAGTGGCACAGCTCGATGATAAGGCCCGTGGCGTTGGCCAATTTTTGCAACTCGGTTCGCCAAAGTCGTGTGCGCGGGCTATTGCTTCCACCACTATCGGCTGTGATCAGCACGCGTTTGGCCGTCGGATAGCTTTTCGAGCCCAGACGCTTCCACCATCTACTAATAGCCGATACTGCAAACTCTGCTGTATCACTGCTTATGCCAATCGTCACGCCTGCTTCGTTTCGTCCAATGTCATAGACACCATAAGGCTACATTGTGCAAGCGTCTACCATCACCTGCGACTTATCAAGATTTCTTCGTCGGACACAGTTTGGGTGAGGATCTTGCGGATCAAGTTAAGTTTGCGTTCGATAGTGCGTGCTGTGAGGCCGCATTTTGCCGCGATTTCACTGTTGGTGAAACCTTCGAGTTTCCATTGTGTGAGACGCACGAGTTCCTCGCTGGCCAATGCCCGCATCCAGTGATCATATTGCTCTGTTAACTGAGCAGCAATCTCCGGCGTTGGCTCACGAGCCATAATCTGCTCGATTTCGGTTAGACTGCCTGAGGCGTTGGTAGCTTGAGGAATCTGACGAAAACCCCCGCCGCGTTTCTGCCGGTTCTGGTCGCGAAGCATATGCATCAATTTGCGGAGCGTGATGCTGACCAGCAACCTCCAAAGGCCATTTCGGTCGCTCAGTTCCGGAAAGCGTTGACTCTGAACTCCAAAACAGAAACTGGCGAAGGCGCTCAACGCGATATCTTCAGCGTCGGCGATACCATGTGGGGATGTCCGCATCCGCTGCTGAGCCAACAAGACCAATCGCTCAAAAAACACATCCCATAATCGCTGTGCCGCTTGATCATGCCCGGACTCGAGTTTGCGTAACCAGTTCGTTACCGAAGCGTCTGTTGGTTGCATGTCGAATTCTGTTCTTGTGGAATATGTAGCTGCAAAAATTGGCATAAGTTCAAGTTGGCCGCTGGATATGCAAATTCTCGCAGTTAGCACGGCATCATACCGAAAAGTGTATACTTTAATGCCCGGATGATGCGGATGCTATGTTCGATGCATTACTTTGTTGCGCTAATTTGCTTTTGAATGTCGGAATGAGGACACAGATGGGCATTATGCTATTGCCTTAGCTTCCGGTGGCATGGTTTGTAAATCGTTCATCCCAAGGTGCCCCTAACATTGAAGGACGGTGGCGAAATGCATGATGAAGACTTCGATTCGCTTGCGTTAGAACGCTGGATAGATGCCCGGTGCGACGAGTTTCAACGTGCGCTGTCGAATGGTCAATCTCCGCGTATCGAAAGCTTTCTCGTCGGCGTAACGCCGCTAGACTGCCGAAGGCTCCTGAAAGAACTAATTGGCTTGGATGTTGATTTCCGGTTTGCCCAGAATGAGCAACCGGTGGTGAGTGACTATGCCCAGCGATTCCCGAGCTTGTCAGCGGAGCAAATCGCGTCGATTTTCGAATCTTCTGAAGTGAATTGCTTTCAGTCAACGGTTTCTTTTTCTGAGGGAAAAATTGAATTTGACCAGCTAAAACGTATCGGTGATCACAAATTAATCGGACGTAAGCTTCACATATATCAATGCGTCTCGTTGCTCGGTGCCGGAGCGATGGGGCATGTCTATCTAGCGTTGCACGATGACTTGCAACGCCATTGCGCCCTCAAGATCTTGGCGCCCAAACATGGGGTATATGACAACGAATACATTGCCCAATTTCAACAAGAAGGACAGGCGGCCGCGGCGTTGATCCACCCGAATATCGTCGGCCTGCATGCTATAGGTTGCATTGCAGATACTCACTTCTTAGAAATGGAATACGTTCCCGGCATTTCGCTCCAGCAGCTAATCAACAACGAGGGGCCGCTGCCAACCGTCAGGGCCTTGCGATTAGCAACGATGGTCGCAGACGGACTAGCAGCAGCGCATCGCGCTGGAATCATCCATCGGGATGTCAAGCCTGCCAACGTGATTGTGACTCCCGAAGGTATTGCCAAAGTTGGTGACTTCGGGCTGGCAAAAAAATTGATGTCCGATAACGAGGATTTCGGTAAGGTTTTTTGCGGGACGCCGAACTACATGGCTCCAGAGTTGTTTCAAGGGATAAAAGCTTCACCAGCAAGCGATGTTTATGCACTTGGCCTATGCCTCTTTCAAATGTTGATCGGTAAGCTACCTTGGCAAGAAACATCGCTTACGCATCTCGCCTGCTTCGGCCGGACGGAGACAATTCCAAATGTTCGCGACATACGTCCGGAGCTGTCACCGGCCATCGCCGATTGTGTTGAGCTGTTGACCGCTTCGTCACTCTCTCAGCGGCCCGCCAATGCCGTGGCAGCCTCAAAGCTGTTGCACGCCGTCATGGGATCGGAACGAGATATAGAATCGTTACTTATCGAAGCCTTTGCCAATGACACAACAATCACATGGAACCGCGACGGAGAACGGTATCGTCTTACGCGACAATTACCCGGAAATAGACGGCAGATCGTCTTTGTTGAAACGACGGAACACGCAACTCTCGAAAGGATTCTACTGATCTTTTCGACCTGTTGCGATGCTAATCCAAGTTACTATGAGCAGGCTTTGAGACAGAACTGGATCGTCATGCACGGCAGTCTCGCCATCAGGGACATAGATGGGAAACCGATGTTCGTTGTCATCAACGCCTATCCGAGGTCGACTGTAGCGCCAGAAGAGATTCGGCGCAGCGTGATAGATATCGCCTCGCAGGCAGACGAAGTCGAGCGCCATCTCACGGGAACGGATCGATACTGACATTCAATATGGCCGAGTACCAATAAAATCCAGTTGGCTTATTTTTCCGGCCAGCGAATGAGCTGCCTTTCGCGTTCCTTTCTGAATTCCAAAGCGACGAGCTGGAGCGATCGCGAATATCGGAAGAACTTGAGCAGCCAAAACACCCTTAGCGTTCGAATGATCTGGAACCAATCGAGTGGCAAAAAACAGCCGATCCAGAACGGAAGTATGGAAATCAGATCGATGATTCCTAACGCTGAATGTGGATAATGCCATCGGTATTGATCGTGGGCGTCATCAACCCAACGTAGGATCTATTCGACGGTGAAGCAAACGGCAATAAAACTCTGTATCCACCAGAAGACCGAATGCCCACTATTGTCTTCAGAAATTCCCGTGGTGACTTCGACAAAGTAAGTGGCAGTCCCCGCTATGATTAGCCATTTGAGCCAAGGATCGGCTGCTTTGAGTTTTGAGTTCACTTTGGGCATCGTTTCGCATCTACCCGACTTCGGAATCCGCTACGATAGCTTCGTCTACGGCTACGGAAATTCGGATGGCGTCGCGGATAGCCTGCTTCATGAGGGCGTCTTTGTTCTCTTCCGTCATGGTTCCTGCCACAATGTGTGCAGCGAAAATTTGGGTCGCCGCCTGAATCATAAATCCTTCGCTTTGCTGGAGCTGGATATAGGTTTTCGCCATGAATGCAATTCCTTCGATAGGCTGTAATACTGTTATGGTAAGTGTTGCGGTTCGATATCAACCCTCAACCAGATACCCAAAGTTAGAGCAACGGAGTCTAACGTAGTAATGCCCGTTTCGCTCGATAGCCCGACAGACAAGCTGCAAAAAAGGAAACTTCTCGGCGAACACCACAAGTTGTAGTTTCTGGTTCCCAAGTTCTCGCTTGAGAACGAGTGGTGGCGGTTGGATCACGGTTATGGCTGCTGCAACTTAACAGAATGGTGGGAATTCGTGTCGGGCGCAAACTGAATTCGGGCATTGGAACAGTGGGAAGCTGATTTTCAATTCGGATTCGGATCCAGTTGGAATAGGTTTTAGGATGGATTACTCGAATGAACTTCTTTTCGAACTCGTGCGAAAAAGCTGATGGGTGGCTTCACGGTCGGCTATAATCTTGTTCGAAAAACATGGGACGACGGCTTCGGATCGCGTTGAAAGGAAATACAGGACATGGGGCTTTTTGACAAAATTCGCGCTGAGTTTATTGACATTGTGGAGTGGATCGATGATTCGCGACACACTCTTGTCTGGCGTTTTCCTCGTTACCAGAACGAAATCAAGAATGGCGCGCAATTGATTGTGCGGCCTGGACAAATGGCTGTCTTCGTGTCGCAAGGGCAACTTGCGGACGTCTTTGAACCTGGTCAATACCAATTGACGACCGCTAATCTTCCGGTGCTTTCGACACTCAAAGGTTGGAAGTATGGTTTTAACAGCCCTTTCAAAGCGGAAGTGTATTTCGTCAGTACGCGGCCGGTAACGGATCTCAAGTGGGGCGTGCCGAATCCCATCATGTTGCGAGATCCGGAGTTTGGTCCAATCCGTATACGCGCTTTCGGTACCTACACGCTGAAAGCAGTGGAACCGAAAGCCTTGCTCAAAGAGATTGTGGGGACCAACGGCGAGGTGTCTACGGATGAAGTGACTGAGCTGATGCGATCGATCATTGTCGAAGCGTTTTCCGACATGCTCGGTAAAGCCCAGATCGCGGCGCTCGACCTTGCGTCGAAGTATCGCGAGCTGGCTGCGGAATTGCGGTTGCAGGTCGTCGAAAGGATCGATGATGAGTATGGATTAGATTGTCCGCAACTGTTTATCGTC
>Ga0194045_1000464_pt1 | contig 13356 bp, 10 predicted proteins | sample JunL6211m_MetaG_FD_161686 | JGI IMG/M metagenome (GOLD analysis project Ga0194045, IMG submission 161686) | Anoxic zone freshwater microbial communities from boreal shield lake in IISD Experimental Lakes Area, Ontario, Canada - Jun2016-L626-11m | ecosystem: Environmental > Aquatic > Freshwater >...
GGTTCCAAAGATTGAAAAAGGAAAGGATCGCATGATTCTTATGGTGCGTGACCCTTATTGGTTGCACGCCCATTGGGATATCACACGCCAGTCCGTCGATCGTGCCAAGGCTTCGTTGGCTGAGAATTGGCACACGGTCAAGCCGATTTTGCGACTGCTCAAAATGGACGATTCAGGCACAACGAGCAACGCCGAATCGATAGATCGCGACATTGAGATCCACGGGGGAGTTCGCAATTGGTACATCGAAGTAAATAGTCCGCCTAGCCGATTTCGGATGCTTATGGGCTACTTAACTGCCAACAACCGATTCTATGAACTCGCGAGAAGCAACACCGTTATCACGCCCGTGCCAGGAGGAAAAGAAGCTTCCGATGATCATTGGGCGGATATTGCAACCGATGCCGAGCACATCTATTCGATGAGCGGTGGCTATTGCGACGATACGCAAACCGGTGACTTGACCGAAGTATTCGAGGAGCGACTGAAACGAACAATGGACACCGACGTCCTATCGCAATTCGGCAGCGGCGCCGAGGGCTCGCTCAAACGGCATAAACACTTCCATTTCGACGTGGACGCCGAACTGATCGTTTTCGGATCGACCCATCCAGAGGCCCACGTTTCGGTCGGCGTTGAGCCTGTGAAGGTGAGAACGGACGGGACTTTCTCCATTCGGATGCCGTTGCCCGACCGACGACAAGTGCTGCCTGCAACAGCCAAAAGTCGCGATGGAGTCGACGAACAAACCGTCGTCATTGCTGTCGAACGCAATACAAAAGTTATGGAACCGCTGTCGCTCGACTCAGACGATTTGTAGCCAAGGCCGTATCACGTTCGACACAGCGGACAAAAGTCAAAGTAGTAGGCACATTCCCATGTGCCGTCTATCTAGAATCCTGGCATAAACCTGACTGCGAACGGCACGGCGGAGCGTGCCTGCACCTTTTGTCTGCTGTCTCATGTTCGGATCATTCAAAATAGACGTGTGCGGAAAGCTCTGACCGTTGGAACGCTTGTTCAGAAGAGAGCGATGGTGTCAGTTCCTCGTAACGCTTTTTTCATTGAAGGGGTTATGTCCACCCGTCCCGCAACCATCATCCATACACGATTCGCTTTCGGCTTCCATCCATGCTCGCCCAACTCCTCAACTTGAATCCTTCCACAGCACGGGAACTGGACCGATTCGTTGACACGAGTAACAGTGCACCAATGAATTTGCTGTGTTTGAGTGTTTTGTGGCGTTGAGGATAGGACTTTCTTTGTGGCGTGACCAAGCGAGTCAGTTCGTTTGGCAGTCGGAAACCTGAGACCGCTCCGCCGACAGGTTTTCCACCGCGTCATGTCGCCGCTTTCGATTTCGGCAGAACCTCCTGCTGGACGGTTTCGACCTGTCTTTAACCGGATCTTCATCATCTGGAAAAAATTTCTCAAGTCAAGAAATCGGAATCGAGTTTGACTTGAGAGCTAGCATTCTTAAAATCGCCGTCGTTCGATTCAACGGGTACTGCGACTGAGCATCGTCTTCTGCGGGCAGAAAGCCAGCTCAAACGGTCTTTAACGCGGTACGACAAGCCCTAGAATTGGACGTCAGGCAGGATGGTTCCTGTTTGAAAAGGATACTGCGGATGAATGATTTCATCTGCGGACTCGCATGGTTTAGGAGTTTGCGATGAAAATAGCGCACGAAGTTGCTATGTTCGAAGATTCGGTCGCGCATTCGGTCGAAGGCAGGCTTCGCCAAAGGATTGGCAAAGATCGGATGGATCTTTGGTTTGGTGGTGGTGCCAAGTGGACGCAAATCGGGCATAATGTGATTGGAATCGAGGTTGCTAGCTCGTTCATTGCAGATTGCGTCTCCAAGATGTTTCGAGACGATCTTCAGGCTGCAATTCTAGAAACGGCTGGCAACGGTTTCGGATTCCAAATCTCAGTTGCTTCTGCGTCGGAATCAACTTTGACAGACGATCGTCTCCAGCCTAGCCACTCACCAAAGTCACCCGTGCTCGCCTCCACCCTGACTATTCCGCCGATTGCCACGCGAATCGAACCCGACAGGCTCGATGTTCGTTCGCGCGAGCCTATGAAATCGGAGGGTAAATCTCTATTGAGAGTTGTTCGCGACGGAACAGCAGAACGCGATGGCGAGCATCACGAGTCAACGGTCTCGTCATCCGAAATTCACGTCGACCGCCTGGTTGAGATCCGCCGCGAAAACGAAAAGCGATGGGATGAGTTTGTCGAGGGAGATCACAATAGGCTAGCGTTTACGGCTGGCCAAATGGTGTTGGAGCGGCCTGGGCAAATCAATCCGTTGCTCATTCATGGTCCAAGTGGAACGGGCAAATCGCACCTTGCGATCGGGCTGGCACACAAGATGCGTATGGTGCACCGCATGCGCCGCGTCCTAGTACTTACTGCCGAGCAGTTTACGATCGAGTATATGGAAAGCGCTCGAGGCGGTGGTTTCGCAAACTTTCGCAGCAAGTATCGCGATGTTGAAGGAATCGTCATCGATGACATTCAATTCTTTCTGGGTAAAGCAGGTACTCTCGCTGAGCTTCGCAATTCCATCGATATGTTACTGCGTGAAAAGCGACAAGTCATTTTGGTCGCAGACCGCGGCCTAAAGGAGTTGTCGGGGCTCGGTGCGGATCTGTATGCTCGACTGTCAGGTGGCATGGCTTGCGCCATCGATCCCCTCGATGCTAAAACGCGAGGGAAAGTATTGGCAAAGATTTGCAAGAAGCGAAACATCGACTTACCAGACTCAACGCTCAACCATTTATCTCAACATTGCAGTGGAGATGCGAGAGTTTTGCAAGGTGTGGCACACCGCCTAGGAGCGCAGCAGCGTGTACTTGGCCGTGCATTGACCGAGGACGAAGCGGTTCGATGCACTTTGGATTTGATTCGAGCATGCCAACCCGTTGTTCGAATGAATGATATTGAAAAAGTAGTTTGCGAAGCGTTTGGTCTCGAAGAAAAGATGCTTAGAGCCAAAAGCAAGTGTCAGAGCATTAGCCAACCCAGGATGCTGGCGATGTTCTTGGCCCGTAAATACACTCGCACCGCACTCTCTGAAATTGGCGAATACTTCGGCAATCGCCAGCATTCAACCGTGATCTCGGCTCAGAAAAAAGTCGAGCAATGGATTGAATCGGATGGGCTTATCGGATGTGGTCGAGGCCAGATCGGTGTGCGAGAGATCCTCCGAAATCTCGAGGCAACCTTGCAAGTCGGCTAACCGCAAGTCGGCTATTGCGACTCAGCCGACAAAAGGTGCAGGCACACTTCGCCGTGCCGTTCGCAGTCAAGCTTTTGCCAAGACTCCAGGTGGACGGCACACGGAATGTGCCTACTACGTTGACTTTGGTCGGCTGTGTCTATTGCAGCCATACTTTCACTTCGTATTCGATTTGATCGTGATCGATTTCTTCATGGGCGAGAAGAAGGTCTTGAACGGCCGCGACTGCGGCCCAATAACGATCCTGGGAGAGGGTATGATGGAGCTTCGCAACGATTTGCTCGAGCATCGCCAGGCATCGAACATCGCTTCCAGAACTCGAACGAGCCCCAGAACTCGAGCTAGCCCCAGAACTCGAGCTAGCTAGCGTCCAAGCTTGTTTCCAGTCTTCGGACCATTCCGGCACAAGGCCTGGATGGAGGGGTTCCGATCGATAAATCATTTCGGCGACGGGGCCAGCCAAAACGACTGCCAATTGATCGGCAATCGAACTGCCAGCGGGCCAACGGATTTCGACGTGACCGTGCAAATGCTCCTCCTCGGGAGTGATCGAGGCAATCGAGGCTTTTGCACCACAAATAATGGCCATCACGCAGTGCCCCGCCTCGTGATAGGCGGTTCGGAACTGCTCTTCGTCGTCGTCGTGGCGAATCATGCTGGCAAGCAAAGAGTGGAACTTTGACTGTTCTTTTTCAAGCGGACCTTACTTGACAGGCTCGCTCTTCGTCCCTTCCTGAATCGCAAAGATGCGGTTGCGGTTTGCGATATAGATCGTTTCGTTGGCTGCGATGGGGGTTGTGTATAGCGCTGAACCCAGATTGATCTCCGCGATAAGCTTCTTCGTAGCGGAAAGTTCGAAGATCGAGATATCACCATCTTCGTCGCCAATGTAAATCTTGCCGTCTGCAACCAACGGGGATGCCCAGGACGCAGCCAACATATCGTGCGTCCAGTGAGCTTCACCTGTTTTCGCATTCAGGCAATGGAGCATTCCACTAAAGTCGGCGATAAACAACAGATTGTCCTTGATCGTGACTGTCCCGCACGTTCGGTGCATCGTCGTTTCGAACTCTTTCGCGTCACTCCCAACGTAATGCCACACGACCGCCGAGTTTTTATTGTCGCGTTCGACATCCCCGTCGGCAGCCACCAACGCTTGCTTGCGTTTTGGGGCAATTGTTTTGGTCATATCTTTTGAGTTGTAAACGAGTGTTGGGCTGACATCGCCGCGTTTGGTTGGGTCGATGCACCAAAGATGCCCGCCCCCTTCACCGTGTTCAGGATCTTCACCAACAGCGACATAAACCAATCCATCGTAAATGACGGGCGTAGCGATGATGTGATTGCGAGTTGCCCCGTTCAGTTTATAGACCGAGTCTTTTGGATTTGCATCAAACTTCCAGAGCATTTTGGCTTTGCCGTTGTCACCTGCCGGATCGAAGCTGTACAGCCAGCCATCGCCACCGCCGAAAATGACCTGCTCTTGACCGCCGAGTACCGCCGACGCAGGAGATGACCATTGCCCATGCAAAATATTGGCTCCCGGCGTGTTGTCTGTCCACAACACCGAGCCGGTTAGCTTGTTCATGCAAATAAAACTGGGGGCTTTTTCTTCGGGGACTGTCAAGTGACCGTCATCGACACCATTGGACGTGTTGACAAACAGCAGGTCGCCCACGCATGTTACCGAACAGCTACACATGTTGTGTTGAGACACGTTTAATTGAGACATCATGTCCAATTTCCAAACCACGTCGGCTTCGTCTTTGTTTTCATTGGGCTCTTTGTTGAATCCGTCGTTTTCACCATCCAAAAAGCCTTCTGTATCGAGACAAACGACTTCGCCCCGACTGCTGACGTACCACAATCGATCTCCATCGATCAACGGTGCGCAGCAGATTCCTTGATTGGGCCAGTCATGAACCCGGCCAGTAGGAAGCTTTTCGCTGCTATGTTGCCAAAGAAACTTTCCGTCCTTTTCGTCAAAGCAGACGAGAACACCTAGATCCACCGTGGCTGGATAACGTTTGATGTAGCCGCTGCCGTTATTAGTACCTACGTATACTTTGTTGTTTGCAACGACTGGATTACCGTAGGTTTCTGACCCGAGAGGACTCGACCATCGGATATTTTGACCGGTTTTTACATCGAATTTGGTTGGAAGCGGACCGGTCTTTGGGACGTTGTTTCGTTCGGGTGATCCACCCCACTGAGGCCAGTCTTTTGCACCTACCTTGAGCTTTGCAATCGCTGCTTGAGCAACGGCGGTTGGATCATAATCGTCTGCTATGGACGGGGACGACCCAATGCAGCAAACCGAAAGAACTTGAAATAGAAAAAAACGCTTTGCGGCCAATCGCATTTGTCTTGCCTTGTTTGGAGGTAGGGGGCTTAACGAACGAGTCAGGATGCCAGCTTTCTAATTGAAAATCTGGCCGTGGTGGAATTTTTATTGTATCCGATACCTTTGCAATCGTGAAATGGATGAATTGGCGGAGTTTTTCGAAGGATTTGACGACGACCCGATGGCTTGCCCTTTCTTTGGCAAGTAAGTTGCAATTTGGTTGCTTGCTCATCAAGACCTAGCAAAATACAATCAAGAAACTCAGTCAGACCTGCGCTTCCCACGACTTCCGCAACCGTTCCACACAGAATTCCTACCCTCACTATGCTAAATCAACTTTCTCGCCGCCATTTTTTGTCCACTGCATCGGCCGCAGTCACTGCGATGACAGTAACCAATGCAAATGCATTCGCCAAAACTGAAAAAGATAAGCCGTTCAAGATTTCTTTAGCGCAATGGTCACTCAACAAGCCACTGTTCAAGAAAGAGATAGACAATCTCGACTTCGCTAAAATTGCCAAAGAGAAATTCGGCATCGATGCCGTCGAGTATGTAAACCAGTTTTTCAAGGACAAGGCAAAAGACGAAAAGTATTTAGCCGAAATGAAGAAGCGCACGAATGATCTGGGCGTCACCAATGTTCTGATCATGATCGACGGCGAAGGTGCACTGGGTGACAAGGATGAGGCAAAGCGAACGCAGGCAGTCGAAAACCATTACAAGTGGGTTCAAGCTGCCAAGTTCCTCGGTTGCCATTCCATACGCGTGAACGCTCAGACGGAGAAGGATGGCGACTACGAAGAAGGCAAGAAGCTCGCAGCGGATGGATTGCGTCGATTAGCCGAATACGCTAAACCGCTCGATGTCGGAGTTATTGTTGAGAACCACGGGGGACTCAGTTCCAATGGCAAATGGCTTTCCGAAACCATTCGGCTAGCGAATGTTGCCAATTGCGGAACCCTTCCAGACTTTGGAAATTTCTATGAGTATGATCGCTATCAAGGGGTAACCGACTTGATGCCTCACGCAAAGGCAGTTAGCGCAAAGAGCTATGACTTTGATGAAAATGGGAACGAGACCAAGATCGACTTCCCCAGAATGCTGAAGATCGTTTTGGATGCAGGATACCACAGCTGGGTAGGCATCGAATACGAAGGCAACCGATTGAGTCCCGACGAAGGAATCATGGCGACGAAGAAACTGCTCGAAAAATGTATGGGATAGGATATTGTCAAACTCTACCGATCCGGACTGCCGAAGCATCTTGCTGGTCGACGACAGCTTCATTCTGCGCGATCGACTAGCAGAAGCGTTTCTGGAGCGGGGCTTTCGTGTGAGCGTGGCGGGGACCTGCGACGAGGCTGTCGCGGTATACCGATTGGACCCAACGGATTTGGCGGTGGTCGATCTAAGAATGCCAGGCCGAACCGGACTAACCGTTATCGCGGACCTCAAGGCTATTCGTCCGGAAGTTCAAGTCTTGATCCTTTCCGGTTTCGGAAGTATCGCGACAGCCATTGATGCCATACGCTTGGGTGCCGTCAATTTTTTGCCCAAGCCCGCGGATGCGGATGACATCTTGAACGCTTTCAAGCGAGGCGGGACAGAGGTTCCGATGGTTGAAAGCGATGACGAGATTTTGGTCCCAACCCTGGCACAAGCCGAATGGGAGCACATACATCGCGTTCTGGCAGATTGCAGTAACAACATCTCGGAAGCCGCCAGGCGATTGGGGATTCATCGAAGATCACTCCAACGCAAACTGCGAAAACGTGCCCCTTGATGCTCGCAATGTTCCAGCCATCTTTTGGATCGGTCGATCAATAATGCGAGCGGCAGATTGCAGTATCCCAACCCGAAGCGTAAGAGCGTAAGCGAGGGACAATTTCGCAATTCCCTCGCTTGCCGGCTTGTTGCTTTAATGGATTGTGTGACTGGGTATTCGAAAGTAGCATGGGCGCGCTCGCCCATGGATTCACGAGCGCGCTCGTGCCACGCGATGGTAACCCGTGCCCGTAAGCGAGGAGCCGACTCAATTCCTCGCTAACCGGCTCGTTGCTTTAATGGTAAGACGGACTTCCTAGTCCGTCGAATTCCACATTGACGGACTTGGAAGTCCATCGTACCGCCCTTACCCAATAACGACTTCACTAAAGCAACCAGCCGTTGCGCGTCGGGTTAGGAAGCCGCCAAAGACAAGGAATGTTGCCGATAAGTTCACAGCATGGTTGCGAAAGGCAACACAAATGGATCGAGAAGTCCATCGCGGTTTTGTCTCAGATAGTACGGTTGCAACGGATGCACCGAGAAGTCGTACAAATACTGCCGGTCTTTCTTATTTGATTGCTACGGAGTCTCGCGCGACTCAGGTAAGCGATGTAATTGAATGCATTGCTAATCACCGAGTCCTGTTTTTGGTACCCCGAGCGATCTATGGATTTTGTTCAAGTTCAAAACCTTTGTAAGAACTATCCCGATGCCGCCCTAGGTGAATTCAAAGCGCTCGATAACGTAAGTTTCGTGGCGAGAGCGGGAGAAGTCTTTGGACTCCTCGGCCCGAACGGAGCAGGCAAGACAACTGCGCTGCGAATATTGGCCACAATCCTTCAACCTTCATCAGGGTCCGTGCGGATCTATAATTTTGATGTCACCGAGCAGGCGGACTTTGTTCGGCATTCGATTGGTTTCGTTTCGAACAACACAGCGGTCTACGACCGTATGAGCGCATGGGAATTTGTCGAATACTTTGGACGGCTTTACGCCTTGCCAGCCGATCGACTCTACCCCCGGATGGAAAAAATATTTCGCACACTCCAAATGGACGAGTTTCGAGATTGCCCTGGCGTAAAAATGTCGACCGGGATGAAACAGAAAGTCTCAATCGCGCGCGCATTGATTCACGACCCGCCCGTATTGATCTTCGATGAAGCTTCGCTCGGACTCGATGTGATGGTTGCACGAGCGTTGCAATCCATCGTTATGGACTTGCGAGATCAAGGCAAGTGCATCATTTACTCAACGCATATCATGCGCGAAGTCGAACGATTATGCGACCATGTCGCGATCATCTACAAAGGCAAACTGCTCGATACCGGAACGCTGGAGGAACTGGCAGATCGTCATGAACAAAATGACTTCGAAGAACTGTTCTTTCAATTGCTCACCCAAGGGGACAAGGGACATTTCGATGCCAAACCACCTGCTGGCCTAGGAATGCGGTTACGCACCGACTCCACCGCCTCGCAAGGCAGCGCACTATGAATTGGTCCCATGTAAAATTGATTTTCCATCGAGAAGTTCGCGATCAATTGAGAGATCGTAGGACGATGTTCACGATCTGCATACTCCCGCTGTTGCTCTATCCGTTGATGGGGATGGTGATGCTCCAAGTGGCGCAATTCCATCGCGAGCAGCATGTCTCGATCGGCATATTTGGCTATGAAAATTGGCCTAGCGATTCGCCTTTGATCTTGGAATCGTCCGATCCAAGCCAAATACGGTGGAAAACGCTGACCGTTGACGACTCAATCGGCGCGACACTTGAACAATTTCAAACGGTCCAAACACAAACCAACTCCGAATTCAAAAACAAATCAACGGAATCGTACATTGTCGATGGGAAAGCGGCCGAGAAACTCTTGCGACAAGTTCATTGCGATGCTGTTATTTGGGTTCCGCCCGGCTATCACAGATCCATTTCGGATAATCCACTTGTCATTCTGAGCAACCAGCGTTGGGAGCGATCGCAACTTGCGATTCGCTTGCTGGCCGAAGAGCTCGAAGGTTGGCACCTAAGCTGGATCCGCACACAGCTCGCATGGACGGAATTGGGAACAGCCTTGGTCGATCCGCTTGCGATCCGACAACTGGATGTTTCTCGCCCAGAGGTGAAGAGGGCGTTGGTTTGGACCAAGATATTGCCATTCGTCATGCTGATTTGGGCATTGACGGGCGCATTTTATCCAGCGATTGATCTTTGCGCTGGCGAAAAGGAGCGAGGCACTCTTGAAACATTGTTATGTAGCCCGGCCCGCAGAAAAGAAATCGTGTGGGGCAAGTTGCTAACCATTATGTGCTTTAGTATCGGAACAGCCATGCTCAATTTAGCGAGCATGCACACGACGACTTCCATCGTGATGACACAATTCTCGCAACTTGGGGCGACCGATATGGTTGCATCGCTCGGCCCGTTGCCATTGCATTCGATGGGTTGGTTGATCCTGTTGGTCATTCCCATTTCTGCGATGTTCAGTGCCCTGGCACTTGCGGTCGCGAGCTTGGCACGGAGCACCAAAGAGGGGCAATACTATTTGATGCCGCTGTTACTCGTTGGTATGCCGTTGGTGATGTTGCCGATGATTCCCGGAGTGACACTATCCCATGGTACCAGCGTAGTTCCGGTCACCGGAGCGGTACTGATGTCGCGAGCCATGATAGACGGCGAGTATGGCCTTGCATTGCTGCACCTACCGACGGTGATGGCCGTCACACTCTTTTGTTGTTTCCTTTCGAAGCAATGGGCGATACGACAATTTGAAAGTGAAAGCGTAATGTTCCGGGATAGCGAACGATCGTCGGTGGCACAATGGATAAGAAACGTCTGGCGCCAACGCGAAGACACCCCGACATGCAACGAATCGATTCTCTGCGGTTTGTTGATCCTAGTCGGCTTGTTCTTTGGTCGTTTATCCCTAAGCGGAATGCCCCAGAGCTGGACAAGCGTGGTCCAGTCGACCTTGGTCATTCAGGTGGGAATCATCTTAACTCCGGCTCTGATCATGGCAACAATGCTCACCCGCTGCGTTCGAAAGGCGCTTCGACTGCATCGACCGCGCCCACTCGATATGATGGCAGCCGCGTCATTGGCGGTTTGCTTGCACCCAACATATATGGCTTTTGCAGCAGCGGTTGGTAAGGAGTACAAGCTTGGCGAACAAACGACCTCGATGCTAATGCAATTCGATTCCATCATCTCAAGTACACCCATTTGGCAAGTGCTGCTGATGCTTGCGTTGATACCTGCAATCTGCGAAGAACTGGTCTTCCGAGGCTTCCTTTTCGCGGGACTCCAACGGAATGGCGGACAGGTGCGAGCCATACTCGTGACGGCCGCATTTTTCGGACTTTCGCATGGAGTTTTGCAGCAAACGATTACGGCATCCGTCATGGGTGTGATGATCGGCTGGATTGCTTATCGATCAGGTGGAGTCGCATGCACAATTGCATTTCATGCGACGCACAATTCCATTTCCATGATGCTCGCCTGGTACTCCAGCCGTGGGTTCAACTCGCCGCACTGTTTATCCTGGGCAATTGAGCATTGCGATGGACATTTGGCTTATACGTCAACCTGGGGTGCGCTGAGCGTTGGTATCGCGATCACCTTGATTGCATGGTTTGCGACGCGGGGATCCGTCCTTTCAAATCCTAGGTCAAGCATTGGGTTGAACGACTTACACCAACAACGCGTTAAGTTTACTGCGTAATGCGGCAGGGCATTCGATAAGCAAAATCACGAGGAGCTTCGTCCAACAAAGGAAGGTGGCGGGGCATTCAATGAGCAAAACGACGCGGAGCGTCGTCCAACGAAGGAAGGTGACGGCAAGCGATTTCACTTTCCCACAAGATCTACTTTATCTTGCAGGCATTGGATTTATGGACGAGCGCGAACCGGAGTGAAAGTGCCTGAATTCTCTTTAGCAATTCGCTCAAGTGTGGCATACCCAACTTGGCTGTGCAGCAATACCGTATGAATCGGTACAAGCGTCTTGCTATAACCATCGTTGTCCAGGACTTGATTCCACTTCTCCAGATCCTCGATTGTGTTGTCGGCAATTTCACCGTCCGAAAGCAAAAAGATTGCGTCCGGCTTGAGCCTCATGGCCATGCCTACGGCCGATGCTGGGAAAGTGTTTCTACCATGTTCAATCGAACGAATCCAGTTCTGAACTCGCCTAACATTCTTCGACGTCGCCGTAAGAAATTCGCCTTTGGGAGGTGCCGTTCCGAACATGGGGTGAGCGGATGCGTCAAAACTGATAACGAAAAACTCCTGATCCGGTGAAAGACTTTGAAGCGCTCGTATGAGCTCTGTACAAAGGGCCTGCCAACGCGTTCCTCGCATCGACCCTGACGAGTCGATCACAAACACAAACTTATTGCCATCTGCTTCCGCCCCAAAAAACGAGGCTCGTGATTTCGATTTGGCCTTCTTCGCAGATTCATTCGTAATCGCTCCAGGTGCGGACTCAACCGACGGTGATACGAAGCTGGTTCGAACCGTTCCTTCCGATCCAGTCCGCGAGCTATCCAAGAACGCTTTCACCTCCACGGACGTTGATTCGATCTTTAAATCGAGCGATGGATCCATCGGCGTATCGAGAACCTCCGGCTGTGGCTGAACGGAAATCTCGAGCGGAGCAATCTCTTGGGACGATTGCTCGGCGGTCATGCTCAATCGCAAAGTCTTACTACCATTGCCTTGAGTCGCGACCAACATAAAGGCGAGCGTGAGACCGATCGCCAAGTGCATCGATGTGCTAACGCAAAACGCGATCATAGATTGAAAGCTCTCTCTTGATTGCGGTCTACCCATGCGGTCCTTTACCATCTCTCACGCCCTCACGCTAACGTTTCTTATTGGAAGGCCGTTCCGGTCGAGGCACAAATCGATACGTGCCTCCATTCTCTTCAGCGACTTGTTTCATCTGCTTTTGGAACTCATCTTGAAAAAAATGGATCACGTGAATCGTTACCTTCGGTACCCCAGCCGAGAGAATGTCATCGGTTCGGTTTTCTCGTCGCAGAAACTTGGCAACATCGACTTTCGTATCGCCATCAAACAACAAAAAAATTCCGTCGGGTTGCATTGCGATCGCCTGCGCCAATGCTTCGTTCGGTGGCCATCCATCCTTTTGTACCTGAACTTGGCGCATCCAGTCGATTGTTTGCGAAATATTTTCAGGTTTGGCATAAACCGGGAATTTCTCAACCGACCCCGATTTCGATGTCATTGGGTCGATCTCCTTACCAAAAAAGCTAATGAAGTAGCGTTGTTTCGGCTTCATTGAGGTGAGCGAACGCATCATTTCGTGCTTGGCTTTCTCGAAGGCTCCATCGCGTCGCATGCTGGGTGAGCTATCCACAACATAAACAAACGTGTTTCCTGTCGCCTTCGCGCCGAAAAACTCGGCACCAGCCGCCAAGTTGCTACCCAACATGGCATGTGCCATTTCAGTCGCGGCACCGAGTACCGACGAAGCACTAGACTCTTGGATAGGTGCTGTTCCAAAATCGACGCGCAGAGATGGCAATGCGACATCCGTCACTATGTCCGACATATTCAGATTGGGCGTGGAGGGCGTTGCATCGGAAGCCGTTGTCTCAAGCTCGGAGATCAGCTCCATGGGTGCCTCGGTCAAAACGTTATCCGCCTCAACTGCGGCAGATACGATAGACAAAATCTGCGGTTTCTTGACTGCCGAGATGATGATCGCACTCAACACTAGAACGATACCGACATGCAATACCAAACTGACCCAAACGTAAGCCGCCCTCCACCATGGCCTTTTGTTCCAATTCGGAGATTTACGATCAACAACCTCCAATGCCTTTCGAAGCGATTCCGAAATGGCAAGCGGCTCAACCATTTCCTCGACACTTTCTTCGGCACTTGGCTCGACACTTGGCTCGGCATTTGGCTCGGCAACATCCCCCACGGCACCAAGCCTTGCTAGGGCTGCTTGCTCCATTCTCGCCCAAGGAG
>Ga0194045_1000465_pt1 | contig 13331 bp, 10 predicted proteins | sample JunL6211m_MetaG_FD_161686 | JGI IMG/M metagenome (GOLD analysis project Ga0194045, IMG submission 161686) | Anoxic zone freshwater microbial communities from boreal shield lake in IISD Experimental Lakes Area, Ontario, Canada - Jun2016-L626-11m | ecosystem: Environmental > Aquatic > Freshwater >...
TCTGGGGCTCGAACCCAGGACCTGCGGATTAAAAGTCCGTTGCTCTACCAACTGAGCTAAAGGCGCAGAACGATTGGAATTCCGAGCAAACACCGCTCGGAACGCCGAAAAGATCCGTTTGTATGTTAGTTCCCCCGTACCCGAAAACGCCCATTGCTGTTCCAAGGTCTCAGATTTTTGACCGCTTCAGCGGGATTTTCCTCAATATGGGATGTACCCAGCAAAAAATCTGAACCCATTACGATTGATTCATGGCGCCAGCACCAAGGAAAAAGACTCCACCTGTTTCCACCTCGAAAAAACCACGCCTCAGTCAGGCCGAGGCCACCATGCGCATGATGAGCACCACCACCCAACTGCTACTTCAATACGCACCTGGCGAGGTCACCGTTGCAAAAATCTGTGACGCATCAGGTGTTCACACCGATTACGTAGCCCGCTACTTCGGGTCTCGAGAAGAGCTCTTGAGCCAAGCAATTGAAGCTGCATTTCTTGGTGTCTTTCTGAAAACCAGTAGCGACGATACGTCGAGGCTCAATGTGGTTCTCGAAGGCAACGTTGACGTGATGCAACTATCGCAAGCACGAGTGCGAACAATCGCGTACCTGCTGGGTTGCGGTGTGAGCCCCGAGCGATTCCAATCGAGTCAGAAATTAGTGCTCGAATCTGTCTTTTCGCAGTCCATCAATCCCGATGTCAACGACCGCACGAGGATGAACCTCATTCTTGTCGGAACATTACTGATTCAAGCCTTGGGCACATTTGCCGAAGTGAACGATATGACTGAGCTGCAAAAGCAAGACGTCATCTCTTACATCGGATTCATGAGCCTGTCCGGCGAAACGGTTCAGGCTGCTTTGGAGTGGGACACACCCAAAACCAAGAAAAAAAAGTAATCATCGGAAGCTTGAGAAAATGAGCCGTTCCGCACAGACCAAGAACGGATTTCCACCCAAGATCTGCGCAACTTGTGGGCGGCCTTTTGAGTGGCGCCGCAAGTGGGCCCGCGACTGGGAAAACGTTCGCTACTGCAGCGATCGTTGTCGCACAAGCAACCAAGAAGCCTGAATATGTGCTCTCTCGCGTGATCTAGTGTCGTGCTATGGAGTTTCCTACAAGTACTGCTGAAGCCGTTTCGCTCATCACCCCCAGCGTGTGTGACACCTATGCACGTGACGGCATCGTTATTTTGCGACAAGCGCTTCACCCGGAATGGCTGCTACTTCTTCAGCTCGGTCTCGACCGCGTGATGGGAGACTCCGGACAAAAGAAACATTTGTTTTATGACGGCACTGATCAGGAGTTCATCGAGCTCGTGCGCACCACTGAAGTATCACCCGAGTTGCAACGTTTCATGTACGACTCGCCTCTTGCCGACATGATGGCAGTTCTGCTCAACTCATCTGATATTTGGTTGTACTCCGATGAGTGGTTTGTGAAAGGGCCAAACGGTGGTCGCACACCTTGGCACCAAGACCTTCCCTATTGGCCCATGGAAGGAAGCAAAATCGCTTCAGCATGGATCAGCCTCGACACGTTGCCTGCGAGCGAATGTTTGGAGTACGTGCGCGGCACCCACCACGGTGTGCGATACGACGGCTTTAACCCACGCCGCGTGAGTGAAGACCCCACTCTTCCGTATTTCGGAAGTGAGTATCCACCACTGCCCAACATTGAAGCCGACCGCAGTGCATGGGACATTGTGTCGTGGGACATCACACCTGGTGACATTATTTTGGCGCACCCTGCGGTGCTCCACGGCGGTGGCCCCACCGGCCCCAACAGCAGTCGTCGTGCAATCACCGTTCGCATGTACGGCGATGACATTGTTTATGCACCGCGGCCTCCTGGTAAACCAACAGTTCCACTCACGCCTGGGCTATCGCTTCAACTGAAATATGGTGACCCGCTGCGCAGCCCCTGGTACCCACGCTTGCGCCCAGTACCACCTTGGCAACAAGCTCAATAAGGCTTTTTAGCTACCCAAAATAGTATGGACCATCTCAAATGAGAGTGCGTCCCAGTGCTCTAAATCAACTACTCCATCGTCCATTTCTGCAACAACGCGACCAAGAATTTGGCCATGGATCCAGTATGCAGTTGCGAGCGGATCACGATTGCTGCTGATCCATTTACGCTTTTGAGCTTCTCTCATTGAGTCGGCAAGACTCCCAAGAAACTTGCGATTGATGGCATTAATTGCAAGTGCCAGTTGCGGATTTCTTTGAGCCGCACCCAACACGCTGATACGCACCGCACGTGCTGCGTGTCGATCTTTTTGATAGCTCCATGTGAGCGACTTGACGATGGCGCGAACGTATTCTTCTTTAGTTTCCACGAGCGACATGATGGCGTCCATGGGTACTTGTATTTTCAAGCAACGCCAATACCACTCAACATATGCAGCCTCAACTAGTGCCGCACGATTCGTAAAGTGGTGATAGATCGATGGCTCGGCAATGTCGAGTTTTTTGGCAATTGTTGCAACGCGAATGGAGGCCTCACCGCCAGCGTCCATCATTTCAATGGCAGCATCCAGAATGCGTGAGCGCGTGTCTTCACCAACTGCCATATTTTTAGACTAATCCACTGTTCACTTTGTTCCTGTTACGCCATTGTTAAATGTAGCTACAGTGGCCCTTTTCGCCTGGCAAGTTCACCGTTTCACCCAAATAGGTGATGCACTATTGCACCTCGAGATGCTTCATTCCAATGTTCAAGGTTCACTCGGTCTTGATCCATTTCAGCAACTACCCGACCCATAATTTGACCAATAATCCAATATGAAGTTGCAAGTGGGTCAATGTCTTGGCGGATCCATTTCTTCTCTTGTGCACCTGCAAGAACTACCGAGATGCCACTGCACATTTCAAAATTGATTTTCTTCACTGCTTCAGCAACAGAATCGCTTGATTGGGCAGCGCCCATCACGCTGATTCGTACACTGCGAATTTCATCGCGCTCTGGCACATAAATGAGCTTGAGAATTCTCTCGACGATGCGGCGAAAATCTTCTGCAGTGTCTGCCAACGCGGCCCCAGCTTCAAAAGGCTTGACCATCTCAACATAGCTACGGCGGTATCTCTCGATATGCGCTGCTTCTACAAGTGCTTCACGATTTTTGAAGAAGTGATATACCGACGGCTCTCGAACGCCCACTGCTTCGGCAATTTTCTGTACACGCACAGCACCTTCGCCATTTTCTGCAATCGCCAACATTGCAGCTTCCAGCAATCGAGTGCGGGTGTCAGAAACGTCGGTCACGTCAAAACCTTACTGTAAAAGCATTTTTACAGTGCACGAAGGCACTAACCGTGCCCAGGAATAGCGCGCCATGGCCCGGCGTCGGCGCGTGGTTCTTTGGGAAGACCCAAAATTTGTTCACCCACAATGCCGCGTTGCACTTGGCTACTACCGGCATAAATAGAACCAGCACGGGCGTTGAGAAATACGTCGACCCAACTTGCACTTGAGTTAGGGGAACCTACTGCGTCGGAACGTAAGTATGAAAGTGCTGGCTTGCCACTTGGCGTTAAAGCATCGGCACCCAAAATATCGACAGCGAGTTCAGTGACTTCTTTGTGATACTCGGCCCAAAAGAGTTTGCCAATTGAAGCATCGGGGCCGGGCTTTTTGCCGTTTAAGAATGCAGTCAATGCGCTGTAGCCAAGAAAGCGCATCACTTCAACCTTCGTGTAAGCAACTGCCAACCGTTGGCGAATAACAGGGTCATCGGTAACACCTTTTTCTCGAGCGAGAGCAATGAGTTTGTCGAGTTCTGCACGAAAACCAATGGCGTTAATTGCAGCACCGGCACCACGCTCATTACCAAGCAATGTCATGGTGACCATCCAGCCACCATTTACTTCCCCAACAACACTGTCTTTCGGGCAACGTGCATCGGTAAAAAAGACTTCGTTAAATTCAGAGTCGCCTGACATCATGCGAATGGGTCGCACTTCTACTCCTGGTTGACGCATGTCAACAAGCAGGAAAGTAATACCGCGATGCTTCACTTCATCGGGTGCTGTGCGAGCGAGAACAAAAACATGGTTGGCATGATGGCCACCGGTGTTCCAAGTCTTTTGCCCGTTAATGACCCACTCATCACCGTCGAGCACCGCACGGCAGCCCAAGTTACCTAAGTCGCTGCCAGCAGCTGGCTCACTGAAGCCCTGACACCACAGGTCTTCACCCGACAACACTCGCGGCAGGTAATGCTTCTTTTGTTCTTCAGTGCCAATTGCGAGCAACGTATTGCCCAACATGCTGATACCAAACATGTCGTTCGGGCCAACAGTGGGCACGCCAACACGCGCAAACTCTTCCGAGATGACCGCTGCCTCAATAGAGGTGAGCCCCTGACCGCCGTATTCCTTTGGCCAGTTCACCGCCAAGAAGCCATTGTCGCGCAATGTTTCGCGCCATGCATGCGTAAAGGTGGCAGCGTCATCTCTATTCAGTGCGCCAATCCCTTTCCAGCCTGCAGGAAGATGCTCGTTGAGAAATGCACAAACTTTTTCGCGATAGGCATCGACGGTGGGAGGATAATTGAATTCCATGCGAGGTGGACTCTTTTGCACTAGTTAGTATTCGGCGAAGACCGAAGTTTAGCGATGTTTTAAAAGGCTGCCCAATTAAGCCCACTGCATGAAATCTGACGTTTTCTGTCAGTCAATACTCAAGAGGTCAGCGCAATTTCCCCCACCAAGCAGCATAAATACTGGCAAAACGTGGATATAGAGTTTTCATTGCCTCTGTTGCATCAACGGGCAATTCCTGATTGTTTGTAGGCACCAACGGCGAGGCCGAGCCGATGGGGTCTACCCATTCCATCTTGATGTCTTCAATGAGATCGCGAAAATCGGGGCCGAAATGATGGTGGTGCGCACTCGACTGGTGCTTCAAGAAGCCCACCACATCGGCATACGACTCAATGCAGTAATACGTTCGCGGCTCTGCACCCCGCCAATACTCATAGCGCCGAACATCTTCTTCATCGGCGTGCGTGCGCTCATACATCTGACGCGCAACTTCTTCGAAGCGTGCCTCGCAGCCTTCTTTAATAGTGACGCGAGCTAACAGTGTTGCCATTGGTATACCCCCTGGCAGAACAATAGAAGAAGGGCCGTGCCCGCACATCAGCGGACACGACCCCTCTCTTGTTAAACCGTTGGCTTCTTGCCAATCTTCAACTTCATGACGCGTGTGATCGGACGGATTGGTTGTCCTTTGTCATCAATTGCCTTGCCCGTATTTGGCCACAACCGCTTGAATTTCAATTTCACGGTCAAAACAATGCGCTGCGTTTGCAAAGCCTTCTGCAATTCAGCAGGCATCACGCAGGGAGTTTTAGGTGTGTAGAACTTTTTCTTAAACCACAAACCCATTTTCTTACTTGGGTAGATGCGCTTCGCCGTTGGGTTTTTCTTGGTAGTACCAAAACTTGCGACGGTGCACTTGTACTTCGTCTTCTTTTTGCCTACCAGGTACGTACCCGTCACCGTGCCACCGGCGTTGCCGATGTAGCCAGCTTTGAATCGAATCTTCAGGTATTTGCCAGACACCACTAATTGCGAGCCATCACCGAATGTTGCAGTTCCAGTTGTTCCATCAACTGTGACTTCATCGCTCAACAGCGTTACAGCGGGGTCGTCTTCCACCTCTGCTGATTCTTTTGCAACTTTTGAACCGTTAGTGACGGATCCCGAACTCGAAGACGAGCTGGCGAGATCATTTCCTGCAGCATCTTGAATGGCTTTCTGGTCATTGCCGGTGGTTGGGTCGGCATACTTCCATGTGACGGTTTGACCGGTAGCCACAAGTGGTGCAGTAGTAATAATGACTTTGTTGTCAACTACCTGGATACTCACAATTGTTACTGGCGAACCATCAATGGTCACATTGAACTGCGAAGACTCTGGGCCGGGAGCGGCAATTGTTTCGCTGAAGGTGATGACAACTTTTCCACCATTATCTACCTCAGAACCAGTGACTGTTGGTGTAACGGCATCAGTATTTGACACCTTTGAACCATTCGTGACCGAACCTCCACCACCTGTTGTGGAACCAAAATCATTACCAGCGGCGTCTTGAATACCTTTCGCATCATTACCAGATGTTGCATCGGTATACGACCATGTCACTGTTTGCCCACCAGTAATAAGTGGTGATGTTGTGATCACAATCGTGTTGCCAACAACCTCAACGCTGGTAATAGTTGCAGTTTTTCCATCAATGGTCACAGTGAACTGTGATGCATCTGGTCCTGGCGTTCCCAACGTTTCACTAAAGGTAATAACAAGTTTTCCAGCATCGTTCACTTCTGATCCAGAACGAGTAGGTGGAGTTGCGTCATATGTCGAAGCGTTCGTAGAGCTCGACACGGTGAACGTAGCGCCTGCTGCATCGTTACCTGCAGCATCTTGAATTGCAGCATTACTTGTCGCTGCATTCGACGAAGGCGCATTGTAAACAATTGAAACTGCCTTGCCGGCTTCAATACGAGGGCTGGTCACAATCACGACTGTTGAGCCAACAATGGTCACGCTTGTCACGCTGAGTGTTACACCATCAACGGTCACAGTGAATGCCGAAGCACTTGGCCCCGTTGCCCCCAATGTTTCGTTAAAGGTCAACACCGCAGCACCAGCAGCATTCACTGCAGACGATACAAACACTGGTCCGGTGAGGTCCAACGTTGACAAGTTGTCTGAACCGGAAATCACCTGACCGACCGTGATTGATAGCGCATCGTTACCAGCGGTATCTTGCACAGCATTATTCGATGCTGCTGAGTTACTTGGTGAAGGAGCACTGTAGGTAAATACAACACTCTGCCCTGCACCAACTACAGGAGATGTAACAACAGTAACAACACGGCCACTTGCAGTCACGCTTGAAACTGATGCAAGCTGTCCTGCAATTGTTACCTGGAACCGTGAAGTTGCAGCTGTTGTAGAACTTAAGTTCTCGTTATACGTAATGAGAATGTTTCCACTTGTCGACACAGCAGATGACACCAATACTGGAGCAACTGTGTCTGTTGTGGAGCTATTCGTCACAACCAGTGCTGATGAACTGAAAGAAATTGCATCGTTGCCCACACTGTCTTGAATTGCATTGTTAGTGGTCAACGCACTTGATGTAGGAGCCGCATAGGCAACTGTGACTGCTTCTCCTTGTTGAACAGCAGACGCCAAAGTGAGCACAACTGTGGAACCAGAAACAGCAACACTTGAAACCGTACGAGCTGATCCACCAACAGTCACTGTAAATGTCGACGCTGCCGCAGTAGTAGAACCGAGCGTCTCGTTGTAAGTGAGCGTCAAAGTCGTACCCGCAGTATTCACGGCACCCGACTGCAAAACCGGCGCAGTTTGGTCAACAGTTGAACTATTCGTCACCGTTATCGCTGTGGAAGTAAACGAGACTGCATCATTACCCACAGAGTCTTGAATTGCGTTATTGGTAGTTAATGCACTCGGAGACGGAGCCGCATATGCAACTGTGACTGCTTGCCCCTGACCGACAGCAGACGCCAAAGTGAGCACCACTGTGGAACCAGAAACGATTGCCTCGGATACGGTGCGCGAGGATCCGCCGACGAGCACAGAGAATGCACTTGCTGGTGCAGTTGTCGCATTGAGAGCTTCATTGTAGGTAAGCGTCAAACTCGTGCCCGCAGTATTCACCGCACCAGACTGCAAAACCGGGGCAGTCACGTCGGCTACGTTGGTAACAGATTGTGCAGAAAGTGTAACTGCATCGTTTCCAGACGTGTCTTGAATTGCATTGTTACTGGTCGCCGAACTCGGAGATGGAGCTGTATAAGCAACGGTTATGGTTTGTCCATCTGCTGCTGCAGTTGCAAGTGTCAGCTGAACTGTGGAGCCACTCACCGTCACTGCAGTGACACTTCGAGAAACACTATTGACCGTTACCGCAAAAGCACCCGTGGTTGCAGTTGTTGTACCCAGGGCTTCGTTGTAAGTGAGAATTACCTTTGTCTTGTCACCGCTCATTGCCGCCGACTGAAAAACTGGCGCGGTGACGTCAACTGTTGAGCTATTCGTAACATCAATTGCACTCGACAAGAATGAACCTGCATCGTTGCCCGCAACGTCTTGAACTGCAGTATTTGTTGTTGCCAAATTAGCCGTTGGGGCTACATATGCAACAGTCACTGTCTGGCCTTGTTGTACCGCAGGTGACAATGTCAGCACCACAGTCGACCCAGAGACCGAAATTCCCGTCGGTGTACGTGATGATCCGCCATAAGTAACTGTAAACGCAGATGTTGGCGCAGTTGTAGTACCAAGCGCTTCACTATAAGTAAGAGTCAAACTTGTGCCCGCAGCATTGACGGCACCAGATACCAAGGTAGGAGCAACAGCCTCAGTTGTTGAACTGTTTGTAATTGATCCTGAAGGTATTGATGCAGCATCATTGAATGAAGCATCTTGAATCACGTTTGTGTCGTCACCTACCGACGGATCGGTATATGTCAGGTTCACCGCGACTGAAGGAGGAATGCGTTCAGCTAAGTTCAGTTCGATGTTCACTCCATCAAAAGTTACAGATGAAATTGTTTTTGAAACTCCACCCACTGTGAGCACAAAACGATTTGTAGGAATTACTGCTGATGAATCCATCTGTTCATCGTAAGTAAGGACAATTTTTGTACCCGTTGTGCTCACTACCTTCGTGAGAAGCGCAGGGGGCATGTTGTCTGCACCTGCGCCCGTTAAGTTGCCGCCAGTTCCAGTCACTTCACCTTGGACAACGTTTGTCGGTACGCCTCGCGTCGTTAGAGTTCCATCACCAAGTTGCCCGCTGACGTTCGACCCTAAGCATTTCACCTGGCCATCAACAGCCATAATGATGCAAATGTGGGATTGACCCAAGGTCACTGCCGCTACTCCGGTAATCGGGCTTCCACTTAGTTGCATTGCCGTTGGCACGTCGTAGTCAATGCCCGCCGGGGCGCCAAATTGGTTACCTGGGTTTGAACCCCAACACTTCACCGCAGATGTAATGAGTAGGGCACAAAAACTTGAACCGTGTCCTGATATCGCAATTGCATTTGTGAGACCCGTGATAGCCACCGCAGTGTAATAAATAAGAGAGTCGCTAACGCCTCGTCCTAGTTGGCCCGATCCATTTCCGCCCCAGCACTTCACTGTGCCACCGGCAGAAGAAATGCTTGTTGTACCGTTTTGGTAGATGCCACAAATAGCAGACTGAGTAGTGCCGAAAGCTTTGGCACCAACGGTGCTGGAACCACCAGGTTTGGGTAGTTGAGTATCGTTTGCCACATTGCTTGCCTTTGCCAGTTTTCCTTGGTCTTGGCCCCAGCACACCAATGACTCATCACTCAAAATTCCGCATGTGGTTTGGCCAGCTTGCGTAATTGACTTCACCCCTGTAAGTGGCACTTCGCCGCTATACGTGTTTGAGCAGTTTCCAGTTGTACTTGGGTCAATGCAATTGAGAACATATCCAGTTCCTTCGCCATCGTGGCCCGCAGAACCGCCCCAGCATTTTACTTTTCCGTCATTCAATAACGCACACCCGCCGTACGTTGCTGATGTAATGGCAACTGCTCCGGTCAGATCTGCTCCGTTCCTAGCATTGAGGTCTCCATCGGCAAATGAGCTTTTAACAAATGTTGGATACAAAACTGACTCACCGTAGTAGCCAGTACCAGTTCTATAGCCATAGCCCCAGCACTTCACTTTGCCATTGCTGATGAGCGCACATGTGTGTTCTGCTGCGGCCGCGATACTGATAACACCAGAAAGTCGAGCCCCGGGGTTGCTCGCAGAGTCTTTCACGTACACCGGAGTTTTTGACAGGGTCGTCGTACCATTACCTAGCTGTCCATTTGAGTTCTGTCCGTAGCAGACCACATTGCTGTTAACAATGACGCAGGTGTGGCTGTCGCCCAGTGAAATTGCCGATTCCAACGCCTGTGTTGGTGTTCCATAAGGTGCTTCACCTGAGTCAGCTAATACTGCACGTGGAGCGAGTGACGTGGCGGCAACGAGCAGGGTTGCAACGAGTGAGAAGACAACACTAAAAGCTCTCCATTTTGTGGCTCGACGTGCGGTGGGTGATGCAGTGAACATGTAACGCCTTTCGACATTTGTAGCGTGGTACTACGTAGTGATTTGCTACACTATATGCAGTACTCCACTACAAAGCAAGGAGATCCCTGTGCCCACCAGAAAAATTTCTCGGTCAGATGCCGTCGACCGCTTTCTCAGCACAACGGCTACTTTGCTGTGCTCACAAACACCTTCAAAACTCACTTTGGCGGACATCGCTGGCCAAGCAGGTTTGGGGCAGCACTACATCCATCGCTTTTTCGGTACCCGAATTGACCTATTAATAGAGGTGGCCGATTTGCTCGCAACCCGAGCCAGCGAAGCGTTGCGCAAAGACATTCCACAGAACACACAGACTTTTGCGCAACTCCTTGAACGGTGTAGGTCTCTTTGTGCCCTGCGAATCCATTTATTGCAATATTTAGCCAGCGAAAAAGTCCCTACCGCCCGCTTCCAGGACGGGAATCGAGAGATGTACACCGCTATTGCCGAATTCTTCCGACATTCTGGGGTGCCCTCCGGACGCGCTGTCAGCAATGGGGTCGTTGTACTCGCCTTTATCCACGCCGAGATCTCGCTGTTACCCACATTCGACCTCGATATGGGGGAATTGGAGGACTTGATTTCCTTATTAATGGTTGCCTGATTGAAACAAACCCTTGGCAATAAGGGAAGTAAAGTAGTGAGGTGCCAAGTGCCAAGAAGAAACCTGCTGCAAAAGTGGAGGCAAAGGCCGTCCGCGTCAGCCGCGCTGATGCCACTCAGAAGTTTCTTGATGCCACCATTTCACTTGTTGCCAAGAAGCCCATCCCCGATATCTCCCTTCAGGAAATATCGGAAATTACCGGGCTCAACCACGGCTACGTTTTTCGCTATTTTGGGACCCGTATTGACCTCTTTACTGCAGTCACCGACGAGTTAGCTCGTTTGGCGCAGGCCGCCACACAAAAGGAAATGGATAACCGCATCAAACGTGGTGAAGAGCCCGCTTCTTTTGACCTCACTGTTTTAGCAGTCGGTCGTAAATACACAAGCCAACGTCAACAGGTCATCCAGTACCTCATTACCTGCGGAGTGAAGCCGAAGCGGTTTGCGGAAAAATCACGTGAACTCAATAACGAGATGGCCGTCCAGTTTGAAAAAATGGGTATGAACCCGCGCCTCGCTAGGGCGCTCGCCGTGAAGTCGGGCATTCTTTTGTGGTCAGAATTATTCCTCATGGAGAGTTTCGGCATTACGCCAGAAGAAGCACTCGATATTCGCACTATGGCCTTCGATGAAATTGCTCAGCACAAAGTAACCGCGAAACGGCTTGGCTGGAAGTAAAACTTCCTAAGCAATAAATCCGCCGTCAACAATAATTTCGGCACCATTCACGTACGAAGCGGCATCGCCGAGCAAGAACATCACTACTTCGCCCACTTCTTTTGCATCGGCAGTGCGTTGCATGGGAACTTGGTTCTCAATGATGGCTTCGATACCTTGTGGCAACATGTCGGTTTCAATAAAGCCAGGGTGAACTGAGTTCACGCGCACGTTGTGTGAGCCAAGTTCACGCGCCGCAGTTTTGGTCATGCCATGTACTGCCCATTTACTTGCTGCATATGCAATGGCACGCAGGCCACGCATTCCTGCGACAGAGGAGATGTTCACAATAGAGCCCGACTTTTGCGCAATCATCGTTGCCGACACCGCTTGCATGCCGAGAAAAACACCCACTTGGTTGACATCAATAATTTGACGGAACTCTGCTTCAGTTGCTTGTGTCACACCACCTGGTTTCCAAATACCGGCGTTATTCACCAAACCATCAATTCGCCCATACTTAGCCAGCGTTTTCTGCACAACGTTTGTCCATTGGTCAGACGAAGTGACATCGTGTGAAATAAAAAGTCCATTTACTTTTTTTGCAACACTCTCACCATCGATGATGTCGGTGACAACAACTTTTGCGCCAGCTTGAGCAGCTAACTCTGCTTCAGCCTCGCCTTGTCCGCGCGCTGCCCCAGTAATGATGATGACTTTTCCGTCGAGAGTTCCCATGCGCCAATATTAGAACACCGGCAAGCGCTGATTTACGGGCAGCCGATGCCATTCAGTGTTGCACACGTTGGGCATAAAAGAGCTTTGCCGTCTGGTGTGCTCCACTCTTTGCCGTACGGAGAACCGCATGAAACGCAGGCATTCAGGTCGGAGCCTTCGTGCCTATTTTCCCTTTGTTCCTTATTAATTTCAATCACAATCTTCAGCGTACTTCGCCAACTCTTGCCTTGGCGACGAGAAAAGTTACGGTGAAACTATGACCGAAACCAATTGGGGTTCTGAATGGGAACGTGTAGCTGATGTCGTGGTGGTGGGAACCGGCGTCGCTGGTTACGGCGCAGCACTTGCAGCCGCACGCACTGGAGCAAGTGTTCTCGTGCTTGAGAAGAGTTCGTTTGTGGGTGGCACGACCGCAAAGTCGGGCGGCGTGATGTGGGTGTGTAACAACTCGGTAATGAAAAGAGATGGCCTTGCCGATGACCGTGCAGCTGCATTGCGATATTTAGCACGTACGGCATATCCCACTTTGTACAACCCGCGACATGACACGTTGGGATTACCCACAAATAAATACAACCTGCTTGAAGCGTTTTACGACAATGGTGCGCGCTTACTAGATCTTGCAGTTTCTGAAGATGTGTGGGAACTTGAAGGTGTTCCCTATCCCGATTACTACGCACAACTCGCTGAAGATGAAGCCCCCCTTGGTCGCTGCATTCAAGCGAAATATCCTCCACACCACCGACCTGGTCTAGACCCAACCGGGGGTCAATTTCTTGTCGATCAATTGCGCACAGGAGCCGAGAAGTTTGGTGCGGTGACCCTTCTCGAACACCACGTTGCTCACCTTGTTCACAATGATGATGACGATGTTGTGGGTGTCGAAGTTCGTGTTGGTCGCCGCACTGCTCTGATTGGAGCAAGAAAAGGAGTGATCTTTTGTTCTGGAGGTTTTCTCCATAATAAAGATCTTGCTCGCGAATATCTTCGTGGGCCAGTACTAGGTGGAGCCGCAGCCGAAGGGGCAACCGGAGACTTCGTCAAGATCGGTATTCAAGCAGGAGCCGAACTTGGCAATATGAGCCATGCCTGGTGGGACCAAGTAGTAGTTGAACTTGCCGCACGCGTGCCGCAAACAATTTCTGATGTGTATTCCCCATATGGTGACTCCATGATTAT
>Ga0194045_1000467_pt1 | contig 13317 bp, 8 predicted proteins | sample JunL6211m_MetaG_FD_161686 | JGI IMG/M metagenome (GOLD analysis project Ga0194045, IMG submission 161686) | Anoxic zone freshwater microbial communities from boreal shield lake in IISD Experimental Lakes Area, Ontario, Canada - Jun2016-L626-11m | ecosystem: Environmental > Aquatic > Freshwater >...
AAAAACCTTCGACCCAGATCAACTTGCTTCCCTCGAAGAAAGCATCCGCACTCATGGCGTTTTGCAACCTTTGGTCGTCAGGCAGGTCGATGGGAAATATCAGCTTATTGCAGGCGAACGAAGGCTGCGAGCTTCCCGTGCTGCAGGCCTTGTTTCCGTTCCTGTGCATGTCGTCGAATTTAATGATCAGGAAGTCGTTGAAGCCGCACTCGTGGAAAACATCCATAGGTCAGATTTAAACCCAATCGAAAAAGCACAGGGCTTTAAAGAATACCTCGATCGCTATCAAGTTACCCACGATCAACTTGCAAAAAGATTAGGAATGGCTCGCACCACGATCACCAACCTCGTTGCTTTACTAGAGCTTGCAACCGAAGTTCAGGAAGCTATTCGAGTTTGCCAGATTACCACAGGCCATGCCAAGGTTTTGAAAGGCGTCACCGATAAAGCTAGGCAGATTCAAATCTGCAAGGAAATCATTGCCAAGGGCCTTTCTGTTCATGCCACCGAATCCCTTACCAGGCAGCTTCCCACAGAACCTTCAGATGCCTCGGTGAATTACACCGCAGATCTGGGCGAGGAAAAAGCGGATCACAAAACTAATCATGTTCGCTTGGTGGAAGAGGAATTGTGCCAGAAGATCGGTATGCGCCTCGAAATCAAAGTGAAAGCAAAAGAGCGCGGGCAAATTGTTTTACCTTTCGATAACAATGACGAATTCGAAAAACTTTGCGAGTTTTTCAAACGCTAACCTAAGGGTCCTGTCTCAGGATTCTTCGGGTTCAAAAAGGGAGCTACACGCATAGCTCCCTTTTTTATTTCACTCGGACCTCTTCCTATTTTGACTTCAAAAGGCTGACAACCTCTAAAAATCCCGAGTTTTTTGCACTTTACAACCCTTTGCGTGACTGGGAGTTCTGGCTTGTTCAGGTAAAGTTTTGAACTGATTTCATATTCCTTCCAGATCGAGGTTTCCATTCTGCCCAAAGATTGGTAAAACATCTATACACGGGGTGTAGCTCAGCTTGGCTAGAGCGCTTGGTTTGGGACCAAGAAGTCGCAGGTTCGAATCCTGTCTCCCCGACTCTTTAAATCTAATCTCTGCTTTCTTTAAGAAGCAGAGCTTTTTTTATTCTTCTTTAGCTCTCCCCTTATCCTTGCTTCTTTCAAGTTTTTTCTTACTAACCTGCTTAAGGTAGTGTAAGTTAATTTTCTACTGCTTACTAACTAATCACCTTCAAGGTACTTTGATTATGTTGAACAACATCTCACGCAGAACCGCACTTGAAACTCTGGGCGTCACACTTGCTGCAGGAACCATTCTTCACGCAGCACCCTCCGAAACTATTCGCATCGGTTGCATAGGAACAGGTGGCAGATGCAGAACCCTGATGAAATCTCTTCTCACCATTCCAAACACCAGCATCGTTGCAATTTCCGATATCCGTCAAGATGCCCTGGCTTTAGCCAAAGCGATGACTGGCGATAAAGTCGCAATGTTTTCTGATTACCGCAAACTACTCGAAGATAAAAATATCGATGCTGTTTTGATAGGCTCACCTGATCACTGGCATGTCCCCATGACCATTGATGCGGTAGCTGCGGGCAAGGATGTCTATGTGGAAAAACCTTTGACGCATAGTTTGGAAGAGGGCGAAAAGGTTATCCAAGCGGTAAGGAAATCCAAACAGGTGGTTCAAATCGGAACCCAGCAGCGCAGCATGGAACATATCAAAAAAGCCAAGGAAGCTGTCGCAGCAGGGAAGATTGGCAAAGTCTATCGAGTGCACATGAGCTGGAACAGAAATTCAGACCGGGTCAAAAAAGGGGACCCCACCACCAATGCCTCTAATGTGAACTGGAAAGCCTTTTTAGGCAATGTTGCTGACCAGCCTTTTGACGATTACAAAATGCGAAACTGGCGCTGGTTCTGGGACTTCGGCGGTGGCATCTTTACTGATCTCATGGTTCATTGGGTTGATGTTGCACATTGGGTTTTGAACCTCGAATCACCTATATCTGCTGCTAGCCTTGGCACCATGGTCAATGCCAAGGGCATCTGGGAAACTCCTGATATGGTTCAAACAATCATGGAATACAAAGACGGTATTCAAATGTTTTTTGAAGGGGGTTTCTCGAATGCAAATCATGGCGCAAGAATCGAGTTCATGGGAACCGAGGGTACTATTTATGTTGATCGTGGATGCTTCCAAATTATCCCAGATTGGAACCGAAAAATAAAAGCCGAAGAGTTAATCCTTGGCGTAGGCAGGCGCGGTGCTGATTTCTACGACAAGCCAGATGGCGAAAAACTCCACCTCGAAGATTGGGTCGGCGCTATGCGATCGCGGAAAGATCCGAGCACTCCTGTAGAGGCAGGCGTTCACGCTGCTGCTGCTGCTCATCTTGCCAACAAGGCATTGCGTTCAGGTAAAGTTGCAACAGCTTAAGTATAAAGGGTTAAACGCTGCTGCATCAAACAAGGTAGAGTTGCAGCAGCACTATTAGCATTAGCCCAACGCTTATCACTGCATTGACATTAAAAAAAGCTTGGTTCACTTTGGAGAGATCTTTTTCGCTCACCAAGGCATGCTGGTATAGCACAAGGCAAGAAACAAACCCAACGCCTGCTAAATAAATCGCCCCAAGTGGAGGCGATGCCAACCAGTAAAAACCTAGCAAGAAACCCAACATCACAAGATGACAAACGAAGGCTACCCTGAGCGTATTGCGAATTCCAATTTTTGCAGGAATACTAAATAGCCCCTTCGACTTATCGAAATCTTCATCTTGGCATGCATAAAGCATGTCAAACCCCGAAACCCAGAAAAATACCGCACCCGTTAACATGAGAGGGATGGGGGATTCGGACCATGCCATTCCTCGGATTGCAACCCAGGCGCCTAAAGGCGAGAGTGCCAGTGCGAGCCCTAACCAGAAATGGCAAAAAGCGGTAAATCGCTTGGCATAAGAGTAAGAGAGCAAGAACAACAAAACAGGCAGGCCAAATACTAGAGGCCAGATATTATTTACGAGCAGAAACAAGCTGCAAGAAGCCAAAAAAGCAATGGAAGTAACCAATACAAAAGCAATAACCTGAGTTTTTTTCAGCAATCCTGCAGGGATGTGCCTTAAAGCTGTTCTAGGGTTTTCTGCATCGTAAGTACTGTCTATTAAACGATTAAAGGCCATTGCAGCACTTCGGGCAGTAACCATGCATGCAACAATACCTAAAAGTTGGACCCAATGAAAGCTATCCGTCATTTTCCAAGCCAGAAGTGCAGAAATAAGCGCAAAAGGAAGAGCAAAAAGAGTATGCTGAAGTTTAATCAAATCCACAAAATACATCAAAGTTTTTTGCATCACCATACTCCATCCTTCAGTTTCAAAACCGGACTTATTATCAATCCTCAACAATTATGTCGCTTTTTTTCATGGATTACGCTTGCCTATCGACCCAATTCCCATGAAAATAGCCTAGTGTACTTGAGTGCTTGATTCGTCTTTGTATTCATTTGACACACCAAACGGTAAGCCGGAGTAACTCTCAGGGCTTTAAAAGTGATAACTCCTTAAAAAGTTAATTCACTGAAAATGTAGGTAACCGGCCTGCATTTACTTCCGGGTGGGGTTATTCCCACTCTTTTTTTTTATATGCGGTTTAAACGATTTTTGCGGAGAGTTAGGATGAATGGCCAGGATCTTATACGAGGCGTTGATTTGCTTAACAGGGAAAAAAACATTCCTCGTGAGCTGATATTCTCTAGCATTGAAAAAGCTTTGCGTCTTGCTATTACCAAATGGCAAATCACCAACCTAGCTGCAGCGAAACCAAAAAAAGCCAAGAAAAAAGAAAAGATCGAAGTCCTTCTCGATGCGAACGGCTTGCCACCACTTGCTGAAATTGATCCAGATGAAATCAAAGAAGAAGATATTCATGTAAGCATCGATAGGCAAAATGGCACCATTAGCGCCCGCTACAAAGACGAAATATTATCACCCGAAACAGTGGGTAGAATTGCTGCACAATCTGCAAAGCAGCTTATGATTCAAAACTTTAGAGAAGCAGAAAGCGAACAGGTTTTTAACGAGTACAATGCGCAAAAGGGTGATCAGTTGCAAGGTCAGGTAACACGCCTTGAAAAAGGTGCTGCCACCATTTCCTTGGGTAAGGTTGAAGCACTTTTGCCCCGCAGCGAGCAAATCCCCGGCGAAACCCACCATGTTGGCGAACGAGTCAAAGCGGTTATTCTTGAAGTTCGCAGAGTCGGGCACCGAGTTCGAATTGTGCTTTCCAGAACTCATCCTGATTTTGTACGCAGGTTATTCGAAAACGAAATCCCAGAAATCAGCGATCGTACCATCGAAATCAAAGCTGTCTCCCGTGAAGCGGGTTATCGTAGCAAAGTTGCTGTTTCCAGCATCGATACAAAAGTCGATTGCGTGGGTGCTTGCGTTGGGGTTCGCGGCAGCAGAATCAAAAACATTGTTGACGAACTAGGTGGTGAAAGAATTGATATCGTTCGTTGGAACGATTCGTTGCAAGTTCTTATCCCTTATGCACTGCAACCCGCTGTTGTCGAAGAAGTCTTCCTTTATCCTAAATTAGGCCGGGCGATTGTGCTTGTTAAAGATGATCAGCTTTCGCTTGCAATCGGAAGACGAGGCCAGAATGTAAGGCTTGCTTCCAAATTAGTAGGCTGGGACATCGATATCATGACCCATGATGAACTGAATGTTGTCATCGAAAAGGCTGAAGGCTGGTTTAGTTTGCTGCCTAATGTTACTTCCGAAATGGTGGAAGGATTTATTGAAGAAGGTTTCCTTTCTTACGAAGATATCACTTATATGGAAACCTCCCAGTTGGCAGAAATGACTGGCTTAACCGAAGGGCAGGCTGAAGACTTGGTTGCTTTTGCTGAAGAAGCCGCAGAGCAAGTCGAACAAGAAAAATTAGCACAGCAAGAATTGGCTGCATCGCAAGAAGACGATGAGGATGCCGTTCGTGCGCCGGTGCCTGCTGCCAAACCAAAGGTATCAGAATTTGATAGTTTGTTTTCCGATAGTCCCGCTGAACCAGTAATAGAACCTGCAGCACCAGTTGCTGAGGGTGAAACGGTTGTTGCGGATGAGGAAACCAGCATAAAGGAATAGAGACGAGCAAAAAGATTGAAAAAGGGTCTGGGAGTTTGTTCTACGAACATCAACCAAATCATCTTTTCAACCAGTTTTATTGCGTTAGAATAGTATTATGACATTCGTTTGAATGCATTTGCGGGGGTTTTTTGAAGAGGTACTGGAGCCAAGCTTGCTAAAAGATAAAATTCGAATCTATGTTCTTGCCAAAGAGTTGGATGTTGATTGCAAAGATTTGATTGCTCTTTGTCACAGGCTGGCATTCGATATAAAAAATCAACTGAGCAGTTTAGAACCTGTCCAGCGTGAACAGGTTGAAACCATCATCAGCAAAGGCGGCTTAAACACCGCTGGAATTGCGACTGCTGGATCACCCACGCCCTCGGTTCCAACAACCCCTGCGGCTCCCACGGTAATTGCGCCTACTAAGCCACCCACAATTGCAAAACCTGCTGCAATTAAAAAAGAACCTGTAATTGCAAAAGTCCCGAAGGTTTCTACCGAACCAACCCCAATAATAGCCGTACCTATAGCACCCGTTGCGAAAATCGAAGTACCAGTACCACCTGTACCAGAAGTACCAGTACCACCTGTACCAGTTGTGATTGCGCCCGAAGTACCCGTACCAGAAGTGATTGCACCCGAAGTGCACATTGCTACCCCAGAACCCACTCTAATTGCACCCGAAATACCTGAAGTTGCAACTGTCAAAGATGCGCCAATTGCTTCGATTCCTTCGGTTCCATCCGTTCGAAGCATGCGCATGCGCAATTTGGATGCAGCACCTAGGCCAGGGGCTGGAGATCCAGGCTTACGAAGATTAAAGGCTCGGACTCCGATGAGGCCAACAGGGGTGCATTTCACTGCGCCTCCCATTATTAAACCAAGGCCAGTTGAAGAAAAGAAGTTGCCACCTCCTGTTCCAACGGGCCCTCGCAAAATCGGAGAAATTCCCAAAGACTTAGTAGGCAAAGGTGGCGGGCCAATACGCTTTGAAGATATCAAGCGTCAGGTTGCCCTTAATCAGCAAGCGGCGATTGCTCAACCTCAAGTCCCCGTTGTTGTTCCCTTCGATGAAGAAGAGGACGATGGCAAAGGAAAATCAAAAGGTGGTAGTAAGCGCCCAGGTGGGGTTGCAGGCAGGTCTGACCGCCATCGCGAACGAGAAGTTCGCAAAAAGAACGATGTTACTATACCAAGAGTCACCAGCCTTTCCGGGTTGCTTGATCAAGATGAATTAGAACAACAAAGAATTGTGCGCGAACGCCGTAGGCAGAAAACTCTCAAAGGCCCTCAGCCTCGTAAAGGCAAAGTACCAGTTGAAGTGCCTATCACCGTGCGGGCATTATCCGAAGCCTTAGGTATAAAATCCGGCGAATTGCTCATGAAACTAATGGGCGCAGGCCTTGCAACAGGGTTGAACATCAACTCGATTGTCGATCCTGATTATGCCGCCACCATTGCCTTGGAAGTTGGTTGCGAACTAGAAATCAAGCGCAAGGAAGATCTTGAAGAAAAGATCATTTCCGATTCCAGCAAAGATAACGCTCCCGAAGATTTAATCCTTCGCGCACCTATTGTTACCATCATGGGCCATGTGGATCATGGTAAAACCTCGCTCCTCGACAAAATTCGGAAAAGCGAAATTGCTGCTTCCGAGGCAGGCGGGATCACCCAGTGTATCCGTGCTTGGCGAGTTGAACATAATGGCAAGCCCATCACCTTCCTTGATACCCCGGGCCATGAAGCCTTTACAAAAATGCGTGCCCGTGGTGCAAATGTCACCGATATTGCAGTTATCGTGGTTGCTGCAGACGATGGCGTAATGCCCCAAACTGAAGAAGCTATCAGCCATGCCAAGGCTGCCAATGTTAAAATCATTGTTGCAATCAACAAGATTGATCTTCCCAACGCCAACCTGCGTAAAACCGAACAGCAGTTATACGGCCAAGGCTTGATCCCCGATACCATGGGTGGTGATGTTCAATTCGTACAAACCAGCGCAGCAACTGGCAAAGGTATCAATGAACTTCTAGACAACATTTCGCTTGTTGCAGAAGTTGAAGAGTTCAAGGCCAACCCTAACAAGACTGCCAAGGGCGTTTGTTTAGAAGCCAATGTTAGCGAAGGCGAAGGGGTGTTTGCCACCGTTATCGTACAAGATGGTACTTTGAAAAAGGGCGATGTCATCCTTTGCGGATCCGGTTACGGCCGAGTTCGCATGATGTATGATGATATGGGCAAACCGATTTCGCAAGCGGGCCCAAGTATCCCATGCAAAATCACAGGGCTTGATGAACTGCCTAACGCTGATGATACCTTCGTGGTGATTTCAGATTTGGCAGAGGCTCGAGAGATAGCAGAGAAGCGAAAAATGCGAGCCTTGGAATCGAGCATTTACAAGCGCTCACCCATGACGCTCGAGAATTTGTCTGCCGCCAAAGTTACCGAACTTAAAGTGATATTAAAGGCAGATTTCCGCGGCTCCATCGAAGCCATCCGTAAAGAACTTGAAAAGCTTACTCACGAAGAAGTTGCGGTACGCGTGCTTCACACCGGTGTAGGCGGGATCACTGAAAGCGATGTTCAGCTTGCACTTGCATCGCCCGATGACACCATCATTGTTGGTTTCAATTCGGTTCCAGACGATCGAGCCAGGGCACTTGCAGAAGAAAAGGGCATTCAAATCAGGCAATACAACATCATCTACAAACTTGCAGAAGATGTCCGAAATGCTTTAGAAGGAAAGCTCAAACCACGCGAAGATATCATTCATCTTGGCAGGGCTGTGGTGCGCGATTCCTTCAAAATCAGCAGGGTTGGTACTATTGCAGGTTGCTATGTAACCCAAGGCACCATTGAACGATCCGCTAAAATAAGATTGATCAGGAATGGCGTAGTGATCTATCCACCTCCTGAAAAAAATGTCGGGCTCGAATCTCTCAAGCGCTTCAAAGATGATGTTCGCGAAGTGCGTGAAGGCTTCGAATGTGGTATTAAAATCCTCAACTATGATGATATCAAGGTTGATGATGTGATTGAAGCTTACAAGGTTGAACAGGTTCTCAGAACCCTTTCCTGATTCTAAAGGAATCAGTATGGATGAAATGTATGTGGGCGCTATGAAAGTCAGGATGATTGTTAGGGAATCTCATAGCCTCAAGGATAAAAGGCAGGTTCTCAACAGCATCAAGGATAAACTGAAAAACGGTTTCAATGTTTCGGTTGCAGAGGTTGATGAGCAGGAAAACCGACAGATGATCGTACTTGGCATCGCGATGATTGGAAATGAATCGCAGCATGTGCGCAATGGTTTGGAAAAGATCGCACAGGCTTTACGGTTGCATCCTATTGCAGAATTCGTAGATCAGACGACGGAAATATACTAACTAGTTAAGAGAATTAATGAAAACGCATCGAGTTGCTAGAATCGCTGAAGTCATACGCGAAGTCGCAAGCGAAACCATTTTATTTAAAATGAGCGACCCTAGAATTAGCATGGTCACGGTTTTACGCGCTGAAGTCTCAGGCGACCTCCAACATGGTAAAATTTATGTTTCGGTAATGGGCGATGAAGAACACCAAAAAGAAACTCTCTATGCGCTCAATGGCGCAGCTGGGTTTGTTCAATCGCAATTGGCTGATAGAATGAAAACTAGGTTTCTGCCGGTTCTTACTTTCGTACTTGACCAAGGTATCAAGAAGAGCCTTGAAATCAGCAAGCTTATTCAGGAAGCCTTGTCTAATCCATCCAAGCTTTCTGATTCCGATCAAATAAAAGAAGAAGAAGAAACTGAAGAAGAAGAATCTGATGACGTTGATGATGTTGAGCAAGAGGATTCTGATGGCGATCCATCAGAGGTAATCAAGGAAGAATAGATCCCGGACAGAGAGGCAGGAAAATTGGTTTCCTGTCTCTTACGCCTGACTCATTCATGGAGTTGTGAAAGATATGGCGACGACAGTCAATAAGCAGAAAATTGTTACAGTTCTTTTTTCGAAGGTCAAGAAAGTTGTCTCGCAAGAGCAACAAGAACTGCCCATAATGGAACAAGTGATTTATTCCATTTGCAGGGAAGGTTCAAGCAAAGAGCAGGCCGACGAAGTTTATCAAAAACTTACCGCCCAATTCTTCGATTGGAACGAACTTCGAGTAAGCTCGGTACGCGAGCTAGAAGAATGTTTCCGAAGCATGACCAGGCCAGTCGACCGGGCCAACAGGGTGATTGGTTTTCTCCAAGAGCTATTCGAAACAACCTACTCATTCGAATTAGAGTTCCTGCACAAAAAAGGCTTGAAGCAAGCTACCAAGCATCTTTCTCGCTATCAGGTTTCTAATGATTATCTTGGCGCTTGGGTTACCCAACGGGCTTTGGGTGGCCATGCTATCCCCATCGATCCACCAACGCTCCGAGTTTCTAAAAGGCTTGGGTTGATTGAAAAGACCCAAGAGCAAGTGGTAGAAATCCGCAACACCTTGGAACATCTGATCCCCAAGGCCAAAGGCGTTGAATTTACCGATCTTATAAGCACCGTGGGAATGGAGTTTTGCCACGAAAAACAGCCTAACTGTGCTGCTTGCCCTCTTGCAAAGGAATGCCAGTTTGCTACCGAAAACGCCAAACCTGCCAGCAAAAAACCTGCTGTTGTCGTTAAGAAATCCAAGTAATCTTATTTTCGAAACGCCAAGAGAAGCCCTTACTTTAACCGATACAGGGCTTCTTGTGCTTCTCTGGCAAAGGGGTTGCCTTCGTAGGCTGTAGCCTGCTCATAACACGCAATGGCCTTTTTCGTGTCATTCAATTTCTCTAGGGCTATGCCCAATTTAAGCCAAGTTCTTGCCCCACTCTTTGGGCTCTTTTTAAAATCCTGAAAACATGCGACTGCTTTTTCGAATTCATCAAGCTCCATGTAAATATCCCCAAGCACCTGACATGAGCCATACCAGGAATCCTCATCATCACTGCTCGAAAAACTTCCGGGTTTTGGATCTCGCACTTGTTCAAGAATTTCTTTCGCTTCAGTACGATCGCCATGCCTTAGAAGTGCCTTGGCATATAAAGTTCTGGCCTGAATACTTTCGGGAGCAAATACCATAGCCAAGTTTGAAAGGTGCCTTGCAACATCAATCCAATCAGGTCCATCAAGCTTGCTTTCAAGAATTCCTTTAGCCCTTTTCATGCAATAATCAACATCAAAGCCCTTGGCTAGAAGTTCTTTATTGTCAGTTAGTTCTTCCACGGTGATGGAATAAAGGTATCGATCTTTGCGGGCGATAAGATCCTTTTCGTCGGGTTGATAAATGAGTGCTTGTTCGACTGCACGCAGTGCAGCAAGGGCCTCGCCTTTTTCTTCGTGCAGGGTTGCAAGCGTGCGCAATGTTTCAACACCACTGCGTTCAAACTGCGCAAATAAATGATAATATTCAATGGCTTTATCGGTGTCTTTACGATGTAAGTAAGAATCAGCAAGGAACTTCAATGCCGAGAAATAAGCCAATCGATCTTGATCCTGCAAGTTTTTGTGACCACTTTTACGACCCATCGCAACAGCTTTTTCAAAGTAGCTTTCAGCTTCTGCTTCTTGGCCCTGCTGGGCAAACGCCTTGCCTACTTGCACCATTAAAAACGGTGCGTGCTGGGGCAGGCCCGCTACAGCAATATCTAAATACTCCGCACCCCGTGCAAGTTCTTTTTGTTGTTCCAAAAGCGCAAGCCCAAGATCTTTGACAAACATAAAGTCGAAGTCTGCGATGCTGCGGGGCGGGTTTTGGAAAAAGATCTTACTTGTCATATCCGTGTATAAAAATCGCTTGATACCCCATGCCGCCTGATCATCCTTTTCATGGGCAATATGCCTTTCAACAGCAGCAATGGCATTCATCTTGATGGCGGCATCTGTAAGCAGGGGGAAGCCAACCCGGGATTTCATTTCGGGGTGCCCTGCCAACGCCAAAGACCAAGAAGCATACAGATACTTCCCCGCCAATTGCTCTTCCGAAACATGATAATTATTCAGGTTTTTAAGTAGGATTGCAGCAGCGCCTACAAAGTTTTTGTCATGTAGGGCAAGTACGGCCCTCCAATAACGAGTGCCATCATTAAGCGAAGGCTTGAGTTTTTCGACCAAAGAAAGCAGCCTTAAAGCTTCAGCAACTTTATCATCACTGGGTTTTCCAGAAACCAAAAGAGATTCGACTCGGTCAAGGCATAGGTCGCAATCAACCAAAGCCATGGTTTCGGGATCGGTTTCGAGTTTAATAGGATCTAGATCTGCATGAAGTTTCCAATAGTTATTGCGTGCTAGATTATTTTGCGGATCTAGTTGCAAAGCTCTTTTGAAAGCCATTAATGCATTTTTTTGCTGGCCAAGCTTGGCAAAGCTCATGCCTCGAAAAACATGCTTCAGAATTCTTAAGGCTGGTAGTATTCGCATGGTGTAGACAAAAAATAAAACTATCGGTGCAAGGAACCCCAAGGTTCGTAAAGGAACATGTTCCATGGTTAGGATACCAAGTGCAATGCCGAGTAACGAGCTGAAAGCACCAATTTCAACTTCTGATTCTTCCGCAATGCCACAAAAAGTCAGAATGTAAAACAAAGGAAGAAATGCGATCAATTGCAATGAAAACAAATGTGGATGTGGAAGAATTAATGGGTTTTCGTTCCAAGGTGTAACACCAAGGAAATAAGCGATCGCAGCGCATAAGCCTGCTGCGACAGCAAAAATAATCCCCAGCCGAATATTTGGTACTTTTACTTTTCGAATGCTGAAGAAGCTAAGGCCCAAAGCTCCACCCAGCCCCACGCAGGAAATCAACAATTTAGAATCTGAAGGCACAGCAACAAATACGCCAAGGGCCGTGCCTAGCAATATGCCATCAAATATCTTGCTGGAGTTTTCGAGAATGAGAAAAAGAATGAAAGCTGCTGGATTTTTGAGCCCGACTTTAAGCTGGGCTCGTTGAGATATCACTCCTGCGATAAATGCAACAAACAAGCCCGCCCAAGCTACACCGTTTAATAAAAGAAATGTTAAATAGGTGGGGGTTTCCAGCCTTCCAGCTTGGAGAGATCCATAAATCGCCAACCCAAGAAATATACCCTTTAAAAAGTATTCAAGTACATGCGCTCGCATTATGCTGCTACCCATAAAGAAAAGATTTTATTATTCATGTTTCCCTAATATAATTACAGTGATATTACTTAAGTACTTTATTATTCACACCATTATTTTTACCTTACTGCGCCTGATAAAAGGAGTTTATTTTAATGAATCACCAAGAAATGATCGAAACACTGGTAAAGTCATCAAAATGCAAATCTTTAAACAGCAATGCAGGCCTTATCGAACTAGCCCTTCAACGCAACGAAGGGCAACTTAGCGACAGAGGCTCTTTTTCAGTAAAAACAGGAACCCACACAGGAAGATCACCCAAAGATCGTTATTTGGTAGATAACCCATCAATAAGTGCAGCAATTGAATGGGGCACGATTAATCAGCCAATGAGCCCCACTGATTTTGATTTGCTATTTTCTGCCACCATAAAAGCGCTTGCTTCAAAAGAAACATTTATGATGTCGGGATCTGCATGCGCAGATAATAAACACGCCATCGGGGTAAAGGTAATCGCAGATTTAGCATGGCACAATTTATTCGCCCGCTGCATGTTTCGTAAACCAATCAAAAACTTCAATGGTAAAACTCTGACCATCCTCGTTGATACGCATGCAGCAAAAACCAACATTGTGCTAGATCTCACCAAAAATCTGGTGATTATTTCAGGCACTTCCTACGCGGGAGAGATCAAGAAAGCTGTTTTCAGCTTCCTTAATTTTATCCTACCCGAACAGCAAGTATTTCCCATGCATTGTGCTTCCACCATGGGTAGGGAAGGTGATGTCGCATTGTTATTTGGTTTGTCGGGCACGGGCAAAACCACGCTCTCTGCAGACCCAGAGCGCCTTCTTATTGGCGATGATGAGCATGGGTGGTCGGATACAGGGATTTTTAATTTCGAGGGCGGGTGCTATGCCAAGACCATCAAGCTTTCGCCTAAAGCAGAGCCGCATATTTTTAATGCGCTTCAATTTGGTTCGGTACTTGAAAATGTTCCACTCGATGAAAAATCGCGCGTCCCTGATTTCTTTGATGGCTCTTTAACTGAAAACACCCGTGCTG
>Ga0194045_1000468_pt1 | contig 13312 bp, 10 predicted proteins | sample JunL6211m_MetaG_FD_161686 | JGI IMG/M metagenome (GOLD analysis project Ga0194045, IMG submission 161686) | Anoxic zone freshwater microbial communities from boreal shield lake in IISD Experimental Lakes Area, Ontario, Canada - Jun2016-L626-11m | ecosystem: Environmental > Aquatic > Freshwater >...
GCATTGGAAGTTGGGTTTTCAGGGTTTTAAAGTTGCCGGAATGGGTATCCCAACCACCGTATGAAAGAGTTACGCAGCCAACACCTGCTTCGATAAGCCTTCTGGCCGTAAGGAATTGTTCAACTCCTTTATAACGATCACGAACTTTCGGCTCTTCTCTTGAAAGATCAAGGGCTTTGCGAACGGTTCCTGATGCTACCATTTCAAAGGCTCTCGTAGCAAAAGAATCCATTCCCTTCATGGTGCCAGAGGCATCAATTTCACGGCGAACATTATCAAAGTTTTTAAGTAGCGATTTTCTATCATCATATCGGTCGTTTTCAACACCGCTAGGAAGCCGTAAGTTTTGCAAACCAGGACCGTCTGGAGTAAATGGCCTATGAGCAATACCAAGATAACCTGGTTCGGTACCTTTAGTCATGCCCCTTAAGCTTACAAAAGGAGGAATATCGGACTGATTAGATTGAAGCTTAGAAATAACCGAACCAAAAGAGGGATGATGAACAACCCTATTTATATTTTCACTATAACCAGTCATCACTTGAGAATCGGAATGTTCATCAACAGAAACAAGACTTCGCACAACGGCAAGTTTGTCAAACATTTTAGCTTGGTTAGGAAAATGCTCGGAAATTTGAACCCCAGGGACATTGGTTGAAATCGGTTTGAATTCACCACGAAATTCTGAAGGAGCATTGGGCTTTAGGTCATACATATCCATGTGGGATGGGCCACCGGGAAGATAAATCATGATAGCAGACTTAGCTGTACCAGTTTTACCTGCTTCTTTAGCTCGAAGCATATCAGTAAGAGAGAGGGAAGAACCAAAAGCACCAATTTTGAGAAAGTTTCGGCGATTGATACCATCGCAAAATCTATTGGATCCACCAGAAAAAGATAACATAAGAATACTCCATTACAAGGTAGAAGCCTCGCTTAAAAACAGGTAGGTAATTGAAAAGTAACCCAACATCACCAATAGGTCAACTGTTTTTATTGATAAAACCAAAATAATTCGAATAAAAACCCAAAAATCAGTTCGAAATATAACAAATGGTACAAAAACTTCTTTTATTTGGCATGTTAAGCGCTTAAATCACATAATAATCAAGTCCTATCCCCTATATGTTAAAAAAACTAAAAACCATGCAGAAACATAATTTTTAAGACCTACTAAACCTTAATTTTCATTTATCAACATTTACAGGCTCCAAATTAGATCGACGCTTTTTCAAATCCAATACAATAAACTTACTTTTATTAAGGGAAGATATAATGCAGAAAACTATATGTTAAAAAAAACATTACCAATTGCTGGGATCGACATAGGCGGGGCAAATATTAAATATTGCCAATCGGATGGGTATACCCTAAACACCATATTTCCACTTTGGAAAAAAAAGACCTCTTTATCTGCGATTCTTGAAAAAATCATACCTTCCAAAAAAATTAGAGCACTTGCAATCACAATGACTGGAGAACTATGCGACTGCTTTGAAACAAAAACTGAAGGAGTGAAGTACATCTTAAATTCTATTCCTGAGAAACAATTCACCCCCTTAGTTTGGACTACAAACCAAAATTTTATTCCTCTGAAAGACGCAATCAAAAACCCAACAATTTGTGTTGCTTCAAACTGGTCGGGCTTGGCAAACTTTATTGCAAAACAACATCCTGAAAATTTTGGGCTATCAATCGATATCGGTTCAACCACCACAGACATCACATCCATCGATGAAGGAAACCCAAACCCACAGGGTATCACCGACACCCAACGGTTAAAGTATGGCGAACTTGTTTATACCGGCATGAAACGAACACCAATAGCGTCATTATTGGGAAGCAAATACGCACAAGAATTTTTTGCAACTATTGCGGACGCTCACCTCCTTGTAAATAATTTAAAAGAAGACGAAGAAGACACTGAAACCGCAGACGGAAGAACATTTACAAAAACAAACTCAGCTAGGCGCATTGCCAAAATGCTTTGTGCGGATCAAAACGAAATCTCAATGTCCGTAATCATAAAAACATGCGAACTTGCTATCAAAACACAAATCAAATGGATCACGGTTGCGCTAAAAAAACATCTCCAAAGAAAAGGCCAAGAACCAAAATGGATTAGCATATCAGGATCGGGGGAAACTTTGGGAAAAATGATAGTTGAATCATTTGCATGGAAAACAAAGCCTAGTATTCATTCATTTTCTAAGGCATTCGGAACTGAAAATTCAAGTGCGGCATGCGCGTACAGTATTATGAAATTAGCTGGTGATAACCATGAACTGTAATGTCATAAAAGTTGGGGGAAGCCTTCTAGACACTATCGACTTGCCCCAAAAACTTTCTCAATTGCTAAAGAAGTTGCAACCTTGCTGCACCGTGGTGGTCGTTGGAGGCGGAAAAGCTGTGCGAGAAATAGAACTAAATAATGCAAACAAAAACCCTTCACTTGAACACTGGGATTCATTGCAAATAATGACTGAAAATGCCATTGCGTTAATGTCTCATTTCGAAGGAACCACAATAGCGAGCATTCCATTTAAAAAAGCTTCAGGTTTGTTTTTTTTAGATGCAAATCAATATTGCAAAAATGATAAAACGCTTAATGGCAAACCTTTTTTACCACAGACTAGAGATGTGCGGTCTGATAGTGTTGCACTTCGATTCGCACAAGATTTTGATTTCAGTGAATTATATTTGTTGAAATCAGTAAACTTCCCAGCATCAAAAAACTGGAAAGACGCGTGCAACCAAAATTATGTAGATCCATTTTTCTACAAGCTATTCAACAACAAAAAACATAACCCCACCGTACATACAATCAATTTAAGATCATCACAAACTGATCAGCCTTTTAATTCCAGCAACAAGATCTAAAGTTAAATCAAAATCAATTGTTTTATTTCTGGAGCGCTCTTTGCAAACTGCGCCACGAAACCCAAACCATGCAGGCTTGACCCCTTCCCGAATAAGCCGGGTTACTCTTTCAAGATTTAATGAACCAGCAAGAGCAAATTTTACGTTATGAATATCACACTTGTTTTGTATTTGCAAAAGTTCATCTACCGTAATCCAGTCAAGAACTGAAGAACCATCTTTACACCATGTATCAATCATAATCGCAGAAAACGAACGTTCGAATAACATTTCTAAAAGAGCAAATGGCTTGCTTGAATCAGCTTTTAAATAATCGCCGTATAATACAGGAACTAAAAAAGCAGATTTATTTAACAAAAGAACCTGCTCTTTTAGTAAAAGCAAATTATCAACCCACTTGCCTGTACTTTTGCAATTCGAAAGCCCGAACTTATAAAAAGAAATTCCAATCGGGAGAAAATTTGGTTGCTTAGGTGCATCACATAACTCTCCACAAGCCATGCTAAGGGGATAATTAAAAGGTAAAGCGTTTTGAATTAGTGAAACAACCGATAAATCAACCATACCCATAGCGGCTTTTTCAGGCTCTTTCAAATCAACGAGACCAACTCCAGCCCTTAAGGCAATTTTTGCTTCTTCAACATTTCGAACACTAACTAAAACACTAACCAAAGTTCACCTCACAATTATTAAGCAATTCACAGAAGAAACAACATAAACTAACCATGTTTTATCAAGATCATTATTTTTATCATTTCAGCAATGAACAATGTTAAAGTAATACTAGTAATTAAATATTACCAAACATTTATTGAAGTTAAGTTTGTATCAACCATGATAAAAATCTACCCGAATTACGAACCACTTCTAGGATATAAAGTCCTTGAAAAAATTGGCAGTGGCGGATTTGGCGAAGTTTGGAAATGCATTGCTCCAGGGGGGCTTCTCAAAGCTATAAAATTTGTATCAGGAAAACTTGGTGTAAAGTCAGATATACGGGCAGAACAAGAATGGCGCGCAGTTGACCGAATTAAAATTATCAGACATCCATTCATTCTTACGATGGAACGAATTGATATTATCGAAAACTGCCTGGCTATCGTTATGGAACTTGCTGACAAAAACCTTTGGGACCGATATCAGGAATGCAAACAAAAAAGCTTACAAGGAATACCAAAAAACGAAGCACTACACTACTTGGCAGAGTCAGCAGAAGCACTCGACGTTATAAATTCTCAGTACCAGCTACAGCACCTAGACATTAAGCCACAAAACTTATTTTTAGTGCACAATCATTTAAAAATTGGAGATTTTGGGTTAGTCCACGATCTTACAATTGCAGACCAAGAATTTGAAGGCGGAATTACGCCAATTTATTCCGCACCCGAACTCATAGAAGGCCGTCCAAGCAGATTCAGTGACCAATATAGCCTAGCGATCGTTTACCAAGAGATGACAACGGGAAAAAAACCCTTTGAATCAGATAATTTACGAAATATAATTAAATCGCATTTAACTGATGCGCCAAATCTTTCTTCACTTGAAGACAGTGAAAAACCTATTATAGCCCGCGCTCTATCAAAAAAACCCGAAGATCGTTTTAAAACATGCACTGAATTTATAACCGCTTTAAAAGCTATTCATTCACCCTTTGGTTTTCAAATAACGCATCAGCCTTTATCTCTTGAAGAGCAATCTATTGTTCCTGAATCAAAAGCTAAAGAACAACCAATCAAAAACATTGACTTAAGTAAAACATTATCTTTCAAAAAATCAAATGATGAACAAAATTCATCAAACCAAACACCTGAACGAGAAGAATCATTACCAAACAAAGAACTGATTCTAAATCTAGAAAATCGAATAGGTTCATTAATAATTGGGCTAGGAAGGACAGGCATCGGAGCAACCGCATTTTTTGATAATGCGCTTAATAACCAATCAAAATCAACTGGATTAACTTTACCTATTGAAATACTTGGTATTGATATCGACGCCCAGGGCCTAACCACGGAAAAAGAAGACGATCAACTTAAACTTCCTTATGACAAAGCTGTGGTTTTTAAATTAAACAGGCCTAACTACTATTTGGGCAACAAAGAAAAATCTGAAAAACTTGCACAATGGCTTCCTCTAAGTAAACTGTATCAAATCCCTAAAAACCTTAGCACAGAAGGAAATAGAACCCTAGGAAAACTCGCAATACTTGATGCGGGAGATAAACTAAAAAATGAACTAAAAAGGCTTTTGATTAAAATCAATCAATCCGCATACTCGAATACTATGCCGGGGATAATTAGCCCTAATATTTGGATTTTAAGTCATGCCGGAGGCGGCGCCGTTGGTGCACTTTTAGATGTTTGCAAATCAGTTATCGAATCATGCCTCCAACTAAACTTAAAAGTACCAACTTTCAACCTGATTTTAGCTTTGCCTGCAAAGGAAAATTGCAGTGTGCAAATGGCATCAAATACAACCATTACACTTCAAGAATTAGAGAAAATAGAAATAGCAGATCGAACACAAAAAACAATCTTGATAGAAACATCAACAAATGAAAAAACTCTTCATTTTAAATTAATGCAAGATATGGGAACGGTAGTTTACGCAAACCAATTGAAAATTTACAACCAAGGTTCGGAAATAAACAAAAATTATAAACCCGTATATTCTGCAAAAAAATCTTACAAATCTGCTGGAGCGGAGTTAGAACTACTATCAAATGACTTAAATCAGACAGTGATAATCAACATAACCTGTTTGGAATTAATTCGATCATGGGTACAGGTAAATCCAGTTTATCATCATGAAATCAGCACATGGATTGACCAAGAATTGATAAGAAACAATATTACATTTGAAGATCTAACATCAAGTTTAACAGAGCACCTTGAATTAAAATTAGGCCATCCAATAACCTCATTCATATTAAAAGACCTAATTGATCCATTATTCAAATTGGAGTCTAATTTAGGAAACGAAGACATATCAATTGAAACGATTGCAAAGACAAGCTTGAATATTCTCAAAAATTCGGAACAAAATCTAGGACTCGAATGGTATACAAGTGAAAATTTAACTGACAAAGGAACCTTCTACAAAATAATGATTCAAAAAATCAACGAACTAACTGAAATTTTTGGTTCGGTGATTGATTCTTGGATAGTTCAATGGATTGAAAAACCGGGATATCGTTTTGCCGCTGCGGAACTTATCCTTTCTATCATCAAGAAAAAAACAGAAGAACTTCGAATTCAAACACTTTCAATCCGAGACAAACATCATTCAAGTTTAAAGGTTGATTTACTTCGGTTTAATAGTGCAATCCAACAACCAGCAGGAATGAAGGGTGGATACAACCAATCAATTCAGAAAATCATCGGTCAATTTAAATCACTATTTCGCACCCAACTGGAAATACTGCAATGCGACTGTATTTTTAGTTTTATTCAGTCCATCAATTTGCAAATAACAGACCACGCTAAAGAAATTGACGATTGCAAATCAAAACTCTTGGGCATATGCACACGAATAAAAGGGGGCAAGGAGTTACCTAACAGTAAATCAGAAGAGTTTTCCGTTTTCTCACACACTAAAACTCTAACAGAAGGAGAACTTAATTCCCTAGACAACACGATTCAAGAAGCGATCGTAAAAAACTTCGAAGCGTTCACACAATTGTTCATTGGCAGGGAAAACTTGATTTTTGAACTTGAAAAAACAATCAATCAATCAGTATCAAATTATTTAAAAAACCTAGGAAAACTTTTAATCAGCAACATTTTAGATTCAACTGAAGACTCAAGCACCAAGATTAGCTTCATCAAAAACCATATTGCTTCAGTTCAGCACAAGAACCCCATGCATGTAAATGATCTTGCGAATCAAACTATTTTTTCATTCCCCCAAAACATTTTAGGGGAATGGAACAATATTGAGATATTTGGCCCGACTAATCAAAGCATTTACTTAGTGCCCGGAAACGCTGATTTTATTTCATGTATATGCGAAGAAAACATCACAAATTTGAATGATTCGAAAAGTTTAAATCATTTTTTTGAAATACATCAAGAACATATAAATAATGATGCCCAATCAGGTACAGAAACCACAAGACAAACGCCAAAATAGCAGGATGCTAACCATGTTTGAACTGGAATATCGAATTAATCAAGATGCATTTCACGGCCCATTAGATTTATTATTACATCTTGTTAAAAAAGAAGAAGTGGACATTCTTGAAATATCAATTGTAAGAATTGCAGATCAGTTTAAAGAATTCATGGAAGTTATCACATTCTTAGACTTAACTTTGGCAGGTGAGTTTTTAGTAATGGCAACAAAGTTGATGGAAATTAAAAGCCAATTACTTTTACCAAGGCAGGTACAACACACCAACAAAGAAGATGACCCAAGAAATGAGATTGTAAGGCAACTAGTGGAATACAAGAAATTTAAAGATGCTGTTGAAATTCTTGAGGAACAAGCAGAATCTGCAGGCCAGAAAATTCCCCGTTTAATTTCGGACCAATTCCATGAGGAACGAGTAAGTTCAGAGAAACCAATTCAGGAAGTAGAACTTTGGGATTTAGTAAGTGCATTTGGTAGAATCATGAAAGAAACTCTTGCAATTCAAGCTCAAGAAATTGTTGTGGATCAAACGCCAATGGAGGTATATCTGGAAGAAATAACCGGGAAGTTAATTCGAGAAAAATCGATACCATTCAGAGATTTATTCTGTCCCCCATTCCACAAGATGCGTTTGATTGGGCTATTCCTTGCGATACTCGAACTAATAAAAAAACAATCAATATTTGCACAACAAGATGACAATTTTGGTGAGATTCATTTAAAATGGAGTCAGAGCGTTACCGTTTTTTAAATCGCTTTTTCTTTATTTGTGGTGCAGCAACTTTCTCGCCTTTTAATGTTGCGATTTTATCTCGTAGTTGAGCAGCTTTTTCAAATTCTAAATCTTCGGCAGCTTTAAGCATTTGGATTTGCAACTCTTCTATCATCTCATGCTTCTCAACTTGATCTCCATTTTCAATTCCAACCACTTTGTTAGCAAAATCATAAGCTGCTATTTCGTCTTCTATAAAAAGTGGTATTAAACTTTTGACAGATTGTGGAGTGATATTATTATCTAAATTATATTGCGTTTGTAATTCTCTCCTTCGTTTAGTCTCTTCAATTGCACGGTGCATAGAATTAGTTACTCGATCACCATAAAGAATTACTTCGGCATTAACATTTCTAGCAGCCCTACCAATAGTTTGAATCAGAGATGTTTCACTTCTTAAGAAGCCTTCTTTATCAGCGTCTAAAATTGCGACAAGAGAAACCTCGGGTAAATCCAAGCCTTCCCTCAAAAGATTAATACCGACAAGCACATCAAATGCACCTTCGCGTAATTCCCGCAAAACTTTAATGCGCTCGATCGCATCTAATTCTGAATGGAGCCATTTGCAACGCATCCCTGTTTCTTGAAAGAACCGAGTTAAATCTTCTGCCATTCGTTTGGTCAGCGTTGTAACTAAAACCCGCTCTTTTCGATCAACCCTAATTTTAATCTCTTTTACAAGATCAGCAACTTGCCCCTTGGCTGGCCGGACATGCAAAATCGGATCAACCAATCCGGTTGGTCGAATTACCTGTTCAACAACTTCTCCCTTGCACCGGGATAACTCATACTCTGCAGGCGTTGCAGACATAAACAGTATGCTTTTAGATTTGTTTTCCCATTCTTCGAAACGGAAAGGCCTGTTATCCAATGCACTAGGAAGCCTAAATCCATGGTCAACGAGTGTTGTTTTTCTAGAAAAATCGCCTGCATACATGCCTCGAACCTGCGGGACGGTAACATGAGATTCATCAACAACAAGAAGAAAATCTTCAGGGAAAAAGTCCATAAGAGTGTAGGGCGGTTCTCCGGGATTTCTTCCACTAAACCAGCGGGCATAATTTTCAACACCGGGGCAATGGCCTGTTTCAATCAGCATTTCGATATCAAATTTCGTTCTTGCAGCAAGCCTTTGAGCTTCGAGTAATTTGCCTTCTTTTTTAAAAACATCAAGCCTGTCGTCCAGTTCCTTTTTAATGCCTTCCACTGCGGTTTTCATTCTATTTTCTGGAGTTACAAAATGTTTTGCAGGGTAAATAAAAAGTTCATCATTCGTTTTAAGAACATCACCTGTAAGAGGGTTCGTGAGGCTAAGATTATCGATTTCATCACCAAAAAGTTCAACTCGCAGGGATATTTCCTCCGATGCAGGCCAGATTTCGATTACATCACCCCTAACTCTAAATGTTCCGCGGGTAAACGAAATATCATTTCGTTTATATTGAATATCTATAAGTTTGAGCAGAAGCTCTTCTCTTCGAATCGATTCACCTCGCTTTAAAGATATAACCATGCGTTTATAATCACTTGGCGAACCCAAACCATAAATACAAGAAACACTGGCAACAATTATAACATCCTGCCTACTAACCAAAGCACTGGTTGCAGCGAGGCGAAGTCGGTCAATATTCTCATTAATTTGCGCATCTTTTTCGATATAGATATCACGCTGAGGGATATAAGCTTCAGGCTGATAATAATCGTAATAACTAACGAAATAATGCACCGCATTTTCGGGAAAGAACGCTTTAAATTCTTGGTATAATTGCGCTGCAAGAGTTTTATTATGCGCAAGCACCAGGGTAGGTTTGTTTAAATTGGCAATAACATGGCTCGCAGTAAAAGTTTTTCCAGTACCAGTTGCACCCAGCAAAACTTGAGCAGCCTTCCCCTCATTAAAACCGCCTAACAAAGCCTTAATAGCTCTAGGTTGATCACCCGCAGGTTCGTAAAGGCTAAGTAATTTAAAAAGAGTGCCCATCGGCTAAAAACTTTCCGTTAAAAAAAAAGAATCTAATGCATTATTGACTGATTAAAGGGAATTTCAAGAAGGGAGCAATCTTAGAAGCGGTTTTTTTTCCTATACCGGAAACTTTTTGCAAATCATTTTCGTCACGAAACTGCATATCTTGCCTTTTATCTACGATTCTTTTTGCTAACATATCCCCAATTCCTGGAAGTTTTTTTAATTCTTCAAAAGTTGCAAGATTTGGATCTATTTTTTCAGAAACAAGGTTAACCTTCCCAATTGAAAAGGATTTCCCGGCAACAGAATTAGGTGGAATCCAAATTCTAGGTGCTGCAAGTTCAGTAATCGGGACTGCCCCTGCAACCACCAAATGCCGCCTAATTTTCTCTGCAGTTTTCTTACCCACCCCTTTTAGTTTTTCAATTTCATCAAGGCTGTTAAAGCCGCCAAAAGCCTTGCGGTAATTCACAATTTCTAAAGCAATTGATTTACCAATACCTGGGATTTGAGCCAATTCACCATAGTCTGATTGATTCAGGTCAAGTTTAAGATTATCAAGTTTTTCAGATTTCGGATTAGATGAGGAAAAAGAAGCGGAATAAAAATGTCGAGAACAAGTAAAAAAGAAAAGGATTATTAATGTAAAGCACAAACAAGCCTGAACCATAACCGAGTAAACAATACGATTTTTTTTCGTAGCGGTAAAAGGAGGAGTCTCAAGTTGCAGGACAGGAATAGGCATCATAATTCTTTACAAGCAGCTAACTTGGTTTTTGGAATACCAATATAGCATACCTGCAAAGTCGATTATAACAAAAAAAATTCCTGCAAAAAAGTTGGTCAGTACGGTCAAAAAAGCCATTAAGCCAAGGCAATCTTAATAGCCTAGGGATGCTTCCGAAGAATTGATTCCCCTCCCAAGTCAAATTTGGAACAATTTGTTTTAAATGTAAAAGAGTAGCCCACGTAAGGGATTCTTCGTCAAAAGTGTGTTTTTTAATAACAGTTAATGCCATAAAACTGCGAATCAAACGACTCAAAAGAGAAAAGGAAACGGGTTCACAGAATACTGCTTTTCCATGGGGAACGAGCACTCGCAAAATCTCCCTCGGAGCAAAATCTAAGTTTAGATGATGCAATATGGCATTGCCCCAAATCAGATCAAAAGAGTTATCAGCAAAAGGGAGAAGTTCTGCGCAAGCAGCCAAAACATTTACTTGTAAGCCGTTGGCAAAGGCCCTGTTTTTCGCTTCTGCAAGATAACCTGGGGAAACATCTAATGCAGTTACCGAAGCGCCTTGTCTGGCAAAAAGAACCGAGGCCATGCCATGCCCACAGCCTAGGTCTAAAACCCGTTTCCCTTTAAGATCTCCGAGTTTTAAAACAGCAGCCCGAACCCAAGATTCATGGGCTAAATACTGCTCATCGGTAAAAAGGTAATTTTCAGGTGAAGAAAAAGCGTGGAGTCTATTAAGAGCTTGCTGGTCATGAAAGACTTTTTCACGATTAATGCGCTCAAAATCAGAGAATACAAGATCGTCAGGCTTGTTGGTTTCCATTGCAAAAAACCAATTAGTTCATTGAGAAAGATGACCTTAGTAATTGAAAACTAAACAGCCCCTAAAGCCAAGCAACAGTTATGCCCGCCAAACCCAAAACTATTGGAAACGACATAGCGAACCTTCATTTGTCTGGCAGTATTTGGCACATAATCAAGATCACATTTAGGATCTGGAGTATTAAAGTTGATGGTAGGATGCACAACCCCATGCTTAATGGAAAGAGCACAGGCAATAAGTTCTATACCACCACTGGCACCAAGTGTATGTCCGATCATGCTTTTAGTGCTGCTAACTGCAATTTTTTTTGCATGGTCTTTAAAAACGATTTTAAGGGCTTTAGTTTCAGCTTCATCGCCTAGCTGAGTGCTTGTTCCATGAGCATTAACATAATCGATTTGATCAGGATTAAGCTTAGCATCAGCCAAGGCAAACTGCACCGCTTTGGATGCACCAACCCCCTCGGGATGTGGAGCGGTAATATGATAAGCATCAGCAGTGTTGCCACAGCCCAGAATTTCTGCATAAATATTGGCACCTCGTTTGCGAGCGTGCTCATATTCTTCCAAAACAACAATTCCAGCACCTTCACTTAACACAAAACCATCTCGGTCTTTATCGAAGGGCCTGCTAGCAGTAGAAGGGTCGTTATTGCGATGCGAAACAGCTCTGGCTGCAATAAATCCACCAAGCCCCATAGGAGTTATAGCTGCCTCGGAACCGCCAGCAACAATTGCATCCGCAAACCCGCCGCGAATAGAATGCAAAGCATCGCCCAAAGCATGAGCAGCAGAGGCACAGGCAGTTGAAATAACCGTATTATGACCCATCAGATTAAAGTGAATTGAGACATTACCAGCTGCAGAATTTGCAATCATTTTTGGAATAACAAAAGGGCTGATTCGATCAGGCCCCTGTTGGGTATGACGCGTATACTGTTCTTCAAACTCATTAAGCCCGCCTATGCCGCTACCGATAATAACGCCATAGCGAAAGGGATCACCTTTGGAAAAATCAATTCCAGAATCTTTAACAGCAGAGATAGCAGCGACTAGGGCAAACTGAGAGAACCTATCGAGCCTTTTGGCAACTTTCCCTTCAAGATGATTTTCAGGGGCGAAGTTCTTTACTTCGCCTCCAAAGTGAACTTTGAAGGCGGTAGTATCAAACTGTTCTATAAGGCTTACACCGCTGCGTCCTGCACACAGATAATCCCAAAAAGTTGGGATATCGCTACTTAAAGAATTGACAGTACCAAGCCCGGTAATGACAACACGCCGTGTCATTTCTTGGCTTGCTCCTTTTCGATGTATTCAATTGCTTCGCCAACGGTGCGAATTTTAGCAGCTTGTTCATCGGGGATTTGAATATCGAACTCTTCCTCGAGTTCCATAACTAGTTCGACGACATCAAGGGAATCAGCACCCACATCTTCAACGAAAGAAGTAGTGCGTGTGATTTGACCTCTATCGACAGCCAAGGATTCAACAACAATGTCTATAACTCTTTCTTCGACAGAAGCCACGGCACTATACCTCCAGAAAACATAGGGCAATAAAGCCCATAAAAATACTTATAAAAACAATGAACTATGAAGTTAACTACCACAACCAAGAATCTCGGGCAAGCCATCTTATCTATCTTGTTTATAATTCCTGCAAAATCAGTCCAGACTAAAGTTGGACATTAAGCCTGAATGTTAACAATCTCAATTTTCCGGTTGATCCTTTTCGCCAATCCCGCAAGAACTCTGCCAGGGCCTACTTCATAAAGCTTTTCAACCCCGGAGTCCAGAATTTTCCGGATACAATTTTCCCAAAGTACAGGCTCAACAACCTGCCGAGCAAGTTTATTTTTAATGCTTACGGGATCAGAGTGCTCTAATGCATCTACATTAGCAAGTACAGGAACATTAGTAGAAGCTATGCTAGTGGTACTAAGGATCTTGGCCAGTCTATCAAGGGCAGGTTCCATGAGGGAGGTATGAAAAGCCCCAGCAAC
>Ga0194045_1000470_pt1 | contig 13288 bp, 9 predicted proteins | sample JunL6211m_MetaG_FD_161686 | JGI IMG/M metagenome (GOLD analysis project Ga0194045, IMG submission 161686) | Anoxic zone freshwater microbial communities from boreal shield lake in IISD Experimental Lakes Area, Ontario, Canada - Jun2016-L626-11m | ecosystem: Environmental > Aquatic > Freshwater >...
TTTCGCTCAGAGGCTGAAAAGTAGCAGGCACACTCCGTGTGCCGTAGCCTCAAAAACCAAAGGTTTTTGAATTGCGGACGGCACATGGAATGTGCCTGCTACCATCAGCTTGGCACCTAATTTACCGCTAGATTTCAAGCTGCCTTTGGCGGTTTGGTCGATATGCCATCCGCAAAAACGAAGCCACCAAACACAAAGTGCTAAGTTGATTGCTACAGCGCGTCCGCGATGGATTCTAGATCCTCGGATTGAAGTTCTTGCGCGATGCTTTTGATTCTTGCTCCAGCCTTGCTCAAGGCTGCGATGACCAGGATGCGGAGGACACTTGCGAGTGGATGCGCGGTCCCTTGTTCCAAGGCTCGTCGGACTAAACGGTGTTCACTGTTAAGGATGATTTCGTTCTTGCCTGCAGGACTGCGTTGAAAATGCTGGTCTATCAATCGTTGAAAGCCCTTAGGTAACTCACCATTTTCTCGCAAATCATCGAAGGTCTTAGAAAGCTCATAGCGTTCATTGACGAAAGCGAGTACCGGCTGCTTGCTTGGGGACGAAGCGATGAAGATATTCGAGTCCAATGAATCAAAAAACGTGTGCCATTCTTCGCTCGCGTCGATGCGTTCATCCAAGCCCAAGATCGATTCGCAAAAATTGGCTGACGACGGGCTTGCCGGCCTTAAGTCCACTTGCTCTTCGGTTAACTCGCCGAGCATGGATGCCAACAATGTCTCTTCAAAACTCCGCAGGGTATGAACACAAGGCGAACTGCTATTCGAAAAGAACTCATTGAGCCAAGATTCTTGTCGCCGGTCTGCGTTGTACCAAACGACAAAGTCCGCCTCCGACTCGACCAGAGCATCCGCTCGACTTCTGGCAAGAATCTGTTCAATCGTAAGTTCACCATGAGAGGTGATGAACTTGTACGTTGAGGTCAGCAGCACACGCAGTTTCTCATCGTGGATAGCCATCCCCGCGAACGTGTAGCGGTGCCAGTGCAAGATCGATTGCCAGCGATGCGGCTGGTTGCGAGTTAGTTCGTCGAAGTGCGCGTAGATCTCATCGGAAATAGAATCGCAAACGGAATCAAAGACTGCGTCTCGAACCAGATCCTCGCGATTCGAAGTGGGCGAGCAGTTAGGCAGCTCTAGAACCCCGCGAAGAAACGGTGCCCAGATAGGCACCAACTCCCGAATGTGCCGCGAGATGACCATGCGACGGACGCTGACCGCAATGGTTGCATCGTCGGCGAATCCCGGAGTACGTTGCGGTGAAACATACAACGCACCTTTGATCGCGACCGGTGCTTCGACGGCAATGGGAATCACGTCGAGCGGTGTCTCGCCAAAGTAGGATGCGATCTGTTCTTCGACCGCGTCATTGTCTGGGGTCGGTTCGAGCCAAGCCGCTTGAATCAAGTTCGAGCGAGCGTTGGATTGATTGAGATGAATGGGGATGGGCAAAAAGTCTGCGTATTGCTTGATACCAGACTCGACGAGTTCTGCATCATCCGCGAAGATGGCATAGTTCGGTTTCAGGTACAGCGTAACCGAAGTGCCTGCGGCGGTTCGATCGGAAGTCGAAAGTTCGATATCCGTACCAGCCCCTGCTTCCCAACGCACGGCTTCTTCTCCCTCGAAACGTAAACTTTCGACGACGATTTTGTCAGCCAACATAAACGCCGAGAACAAGCCGATGCCAAACTGGCCGATGAGGTTGCCTCCATCGCGTTTGTTGGAGTGCATCGAAATATCAAATACGTCGGTTGCTTCTTTTTTGATGAGCCCCGTAATTCCGATCCCGAGTGTTCCAAGATAGTCCTCTGCTTCTTTGGATGAGAGCCCAATACCATCATCAATGAAAGTAAGAGTTCGAGCTTCGGCATTTTGCAATACGTCGATCCTGCCGTGATAGGTAAGATCGCGAGCCCGGCGCCGCATAATCGCATCGTGAGCGTTTTGAAGTAATTCGCGAATCGGGGTGTTTGGATGGCTGTAGAGGGACGTTCCCATGATTTCGATAACGCCAGCGATATCGACTTTGAATGGGATACGTTTCGCTTTATGCGGCGTTGCTGAATCCGATGGCATTACGACTTTCCTGTAACCTTTTCTAGAACTTCTTCGGCCACATAGATGGGAAGAGGCGGTTGAAAGGTCACTGCGACTGCGATTGCATCTGAGGGACGGGAATCGATTTCGATCAGCTCTTCACCTCGTCGCAGTCTCAATTGCGCGAAATAAGTTTGTTCGTGAAGTTCAGAAATAACCACGCTTTCAATTTCAGCACCAAGAGCTTCGGCAATACTGACAATCAAGTCATGTGTCAAAGGTCGCGGTGGATGTGCCGGCGATTTTACCCGCCTGTCGATGCTGGTCGCTTCAAAAATGCCGATCAAAATCGGGAACTGCCTCTCGCCATCGACTTCTTTCAAGTAGATGACTTGATTGTCACTGATCTCAGTGATAATGATTCGCGAGAGCTGCATTGGGACAGGTGTAGACATGATAGAAGAGCAAAAGTGGTGGAGCAGAATTTAACTGTTTAAGTATACACGACGGCGTGGTCCGTTGGCTGACACCACCGGCAGAGATTTGCCGCCCTTCGAGCTGACAAACTTTTTAAAGCCGAATGGCGTCTCCGGCAGTTTAGGGGCGTTTCCCAAGTTGTTCCTGCAAGAATGCAAACGAACGTTCGGTTGCTTGTTTATCGATGAAGGTCATCAAATGAGCTTTGTTTGCCACCGCGCAGTACTCACAAGGAACGCCGTTTTTCTCTAGCGCTTCTCGCATCAAGCGAGACGAATCTGGAGATACGAGCATATCCTTGGTGCCATGGAACAGGAACATGGGTGGATCGTCAGAGCTAACGTGTGTAACAGGGGATGCGTCTAAATAGCGGTCGGGGAATTCCGCTCGCGGGCCACCCAGCAAGGGAGACAGAATCGTGCTGTTCTCGGGGATTTGCGTCAGGTCGCAAGGAGCGCCACCGACGACGCATGCCTTTAATCGCGGCAATCGCTCCTTGGGATTGGTCGCCAGCAAACCCACGAGATGACCGCCAGCGGAATACCCCCAGCCACCTATCGCATCCATATCGACCCCCAACTCGGCCGATTGATTGCCGAACCATTCCAAGGCCAAATAGCAATCGTCGATCTGAGCGGGAAACGGATGTTTGGGCGATAATCGATAGTTGATCGACATGACAACAAACCCAAGCGAGGCAAGGCGTTTCGCATGCAGTGCATCGTTTCCCTTGTCGCCGACGGTCCATGCGCCACCGTGAATGAGGATCACGCCTGGCGACTTCCTACTTTCGCTATTGGACGTCGGGTAATAGATGTCAGCCCGGTGCATGGGTTCATCCTCGCGACCATAAACGACGTTGTATTTGACTTGAATGGGCGATCCAGCCGACGTTTTATCTCCCGACTCTTGCGACAGCCCCACACAGTCAGTCAGGCTGACCGCAAGGACAACGCCGAGCCATTCCATAAAGCGGGTTGCTTGGTTTCGCATGTTTTGAACGTGGAGTATAGTTAGGGTGAATCGCGATCGGGAATACACGAGCGTTAGTGAACTTTATGCGAGCTTAGCCAATTGGTAAAGAGAAAAAGAGACATCGATAGCCATGATCCGAATTGAATGCAAATTTGAAGCGTCAATCAATCGACATGAACTCGACGACTATATCCGCGGCTTGCAGTTGTCGGTTATCGCATACACATATGATGGAATGGAAGTTGTTTTGGGGCGGATGGGAGCGGACCAGTTACTCTTAACCGCAGCGGAAACCGATGCTGCGGATTTGTTTTGTATTTGCGACAATGACTCCGAAACGATGAACACGCTATTTGCCGCACTTTTTGACGAGACCTACTCGTTTCAAGCCGAACTTGAGGTCAATGAAAATACGGACCACGTGTTGTTTCTATGGCACTCGGTCTTTCATCCAAAGCTACGCCCGTTCCAATCGAGCATCATCAATACACTGTCTGAAATGTTTGGAAACGACTGCGCGATGGTGATGCGACGAACTGCCTGTGATCTCGACGACAGGGAGTTGGCGGATTTGGGGTTCAAAAAAATTGCTGGGACGGATTTTGTCTTTCGACATCTAGCGTACATAAACGAATTCTCTCGCGGTAATCCGCAAGGTACCGAAGTACCGCACGACTTTGAAGCGGACGAAGAAGACGCAGAGTGGGTCCTGGAACGCTGGGACATCGAAGAGGAATAGACTGCACTGCTCTAAGCACATCAGTATGAGTCTTCGAGTGAAACAAACTGAGTGCCGAAGGGGCATAGCCCCGGTTCTCGACGAATGTCGAGCAATTGGAAAACCGGGGCTATCGCCCAACGGCTAATTGGGTTGAAAAACAGTTGCGGATGTGCTTAGCCGCCGATTTGGTACATGGCTCTTTCCGGTTGCTTGAAATTGCTTTCCGAAATACCGTGCGACGCATACTTCTTTCGAATGCACGCCGTGGCGATTGAGTGGATCTCGTGATCCGAGGCATTGGATTCGCAGGCTGCTTTCAAGTCCCATTCTTCTTGACTGAACAAACAATTGCGTAGCTTTCCATCTGCAGTTAACCGAATGCGGTTGCACGATTGGCAGAATGGCTGCGAGACCGGATCAATAAACCCTACACCACCTTGACCGTCTTCGAAACCGAAGTCGCTGGAGGGTTGAGCTGGGTCGGTTCGACCGATCGCAGTTAGAGGGCCGAAATGAGATTCGAGTACCAATCGAAGCTCGCTGCCGCTGACCACTTGTTCCTGGCTCCACTGCCGATCGGCATCCAGCGGCATGAACTCGATGAACCGAATAAAGAGCTTTTTATCGCGAGCAAACTCAACGAGCGGAATGCAATCTTGTAAGTTGATGTCTCGCATTAGCAATGCATTGAGACGAACGACAAGCTTGGTGGAAATAGCTGACTCGATGCCGCGTAATACTGCGTCCAAACCATCTCGTCGCGATATCCGCTTGAAAGCCGCTTCGCGCAGAGTATCTAACGAAATGTTGATGTGCGTTAGGCCCGCGCGCTCCAATGCCGCGACTTGGTCGGACAGAAGCATTGCGTTCGTTGTCATCGCGATCTGATCAACGCCTGGAATCTTCGCCAACTTGTCTACTAGCCTTTCCAAGTTCGGTCGCATCAGCGGTTCGCCACCGGTCAACCGAACTTTGCGAATGCCTGATCTGGCCAAGACCGAAACCACTCGGGCGATCGAGTCAAATGAGAGCAAACGATGTTGCGGTAAAAAACTGGCTACTGTTTCCGGCATACAATAGCGGCAGCGAATATTGCATGCGTCCGTGACGCTGATACGCAATGACTCATGCACTCGACCAAACGAATCGATCAGCTGGGGCAGTGGCTCGCAACTGGCTTTCAGCGAATTCTTTTCCGGTAAGGATTCCGATGCAATCGTCATGCGTTGGGTGTTGGGTGAATCCATTTGGGAGCCTGGATGGCAAACCATTCTTTCTTCCAAATGGGGACTTGTTTTTTCAATTCATCGATGAGCCATTTGCCAGCCTCAAACGCGTCATTGCGATGAGGTGTGCTGACGAGCACGGCAACGCTGGGCTCTTTGATTTCGACTCGACCCAATCGATGCACGATGGAAACGGAGCGGATTGGCCAGCGTTCGCGTGCGATTGCCTCGAGTTCCGCTAATTTGACCAATGCCATTTCGCGATAGCCCTCGTACTCCAAATAGGCTGTCTCGGTTTGACCTGTTTCCGAATTACTTGTCCAACGTCGCGTCGTTCCTAAAAAAAGCACGGTTGCACCGCATGATTCATCGGCGGAGTCCGACAACAATCGATCAATCGGAATAGGGCCGTCTACTAAATCAACCATAACGAACGAGGGAATTTCTGAAGATAGATCGATCGGGTATCACTTTGAAAACCACGAAAAGTAGTTTAGTCGAATTCCCGATTTTTGTCAGTTCGAAGTTTTCTGTTATTGCTAGGTCGCTGGGCTCATTTTTGGTGCCAAAAACCTAAACTTCCGCAGGGTAAACCTTCGGGATTCATTGGACCGCTCGCAGTCGTATTGATGGTGTTGAGCGAGAAGTAGCCAAAAAGCCCCAGTTTCGTGTACCATTGTTGTTCTTGACCGATTGTACTGTCACCGATTCGCTTAAATGGGCCGACTTTTGACTTCTGTTCATCCACGCCCAACACAAATCCATTCTTCGTTCGGCACGCTTGACGCCTTGGCGGGAAACGAATCAGCTCAGTCGGCTGTCAATGAATTGCTTCTTATTGCTGCCGATAAGGATCTACAGCGAAGCCTCGTCGAACAGCTCGACCCACTGCTTTCGAAGTTTCCTAACTTACAACGTGGCCTCCAACCTCTTAAGCAATTTGTCAACAATACTCGCGTTCCATCGAGTTTCCTTGTCTTCCTGGATCGGGACCGAGATGCGCTTCCATCGCTGCTGCAAATTCTATCCATTGAATCCAGCGCTGTGGACTGGCTTGTGGCAGACCCGGATAGCTTCGATTGGTTGCGTTTGAGCGCGGGGCAATCGGTCGATCGCGAGCATCTAAAAGATACGCTCATTAGCGAGATCAAGCATCTCGATGAGGAAGCGCAGGTGTTGGCGAGCTTGAACCGATTTCGCAAACGCGAGACGCTCCGAGTTCTTTGCGCGATTTGCCTGCATGAAATGCCTTTCGACGTCGCTTCTCAGCAATTTGCGTGGATCGCAGATGCGGGAGTTGCGGCTGCTTTCGTTGCTGCCAATGCGGAACGCAAAAACGACCGTCGACATCGTAGTTCGCATCCGAACCCTACGATCGACCTTACCGAATACCTTTGCGTGCTTGGGGTCGGAGCCATCGGTGGACAAGAACTTGATCTCGACAGCACATTGGATCTTGTACTGCTAATTGACTCCGAGCAATTTCAGGATGAGTCCAGAATCCCGTTTCAGATCGACGAGGTTCAACGTTTGTCGGAGCGGGCCATCGAGTTGTTGCAGCACCCGGACGGACTAAGCTATTGCGTTGCAATCCCGTTCAACGACCATTCAGGCAACGACACACGCACGGTCCAGATTCAGGACTATCGCCGTTGGATGCGATCTATTGAGAATCATGGTAGAACTTGGGTGCGACTCGCCTTGATGAAGTCCAGATATCTCTTCGGCAACACAAGCTTAGCACATCGGTCACTTGAGGAATTCCCAGGCCTCATTTATCGCCGCTATTTGACACGAGCAGACATCGCAGGTATTGGAGCTCTCAAGCGAAAAATAGATCGCGATGGCAAGGAACTCGAAAATGCTCCGACGGTTGAGACCGCTGTTTCCATGGAATTGCTCTCCGGCTGGAAGCGCGAGATCGAGTTTCTCGTCCAGTTCTTGCAACTGATCAATGGTGGCGAGTTGGAGTCGATTCGCATAGGCAACACGGTCGAGGCCATAGAAGCATTGGCTCAAACCGGCTGCCTAACCGAACAAGAACGCTCGATTTTGGTCGTCGCCTATTATCGCTTCTATCAATCAATCTTTGCGCATCAAATGCAACAGCCGCTCCGCAACCCGGAAGGTTCGGCTGAACCGTTGGACCGTGTAGACAAACCTCAAGTACTTCCGTTCAACAACGATGTGCTCGAGTCCTGGGCCAAGGTCAAGCAAATTCGCGATCACTTACGAGGCGAAGTGTTTGCGGACGAGAATCAAGCTCCCGAAGAAACGGATCTCATTCTGGATCCGAATCCGAAACCAGAATGGGTTGAAAAGGTCCTCGAAAAATTCGGGTTTAATCGCAAAAACGAAGCAACCCGTTTTTTGCGAGAGCTAGCGCAAGAAGAAGTGACGATGCTTTCAACTCGCCGCTGTCGCCATTTCTTGTCGATTATTGCCAAACAGTTGCTAACCAAAATCAGCCAGACCCCTGACCCTGATTTGACGCTTGAGAATTTGGCGGTTAGTTGTCGTTCGCTCGGAGGCAAGGGGATTTTGTGGGAGCTTTTCAGCGTTCACGAACCCTCGCTCGATCTTTACATTCGACTTTGCGGAGCTAGCCCGTATTTGATTGGGATCTTGACAAGCAACCCAGGGATGATCGATGAACTGCTTGATTCGCTGATGCTGAACCGCCTACCAACGGAACAGCAACTCGGATTCATGTTGCACGAGCTATGTCGAGGGGCTGAAGATATCGAACCGATCGTTCATTCGTTCAAGAATGCTAGGCATCTCAATGTCGGCGTTCGTGACATTTTAGGCAAAGAGAGTATCACGGACACGCACCGAGCACTTTCCGATATTGCCGACGTTTGTTTTCAACAAATCGTCGACTCACAACACGCGCGTCTGGTGAAGCGGTTTGGCGTTCCAACGACCAGCGATGGGGTGCAATGCAGATTCGGTATCGTGGCCTTGGGCAAGCTTGGCGCGCGAGAACCGAATTACCACAGCGATATCTCGCTGCTCCTAATGTATGACTCAGACGGGGCGACCCGCCCACTTGGTGCGACCCGACATCATGAGCCGATTTCGTCCGAATACTTTTTTCACCAACTCGCACAAAAAATCGCACAAGCGGCAAATCGCGTCGGCAGAGCCGGTCGTCTGTACGAGACAAAGAATTGGATCGTTTCACCAAATCGAAATACGATGCTTGCTTGGCAAGTCAACGAATTTCAACGTTTCTTGACCGAAGTGTCGGATCTGGCGTTGCAACGGCAGCAGTTGTGCAACGCCAGATGTATTCTCGGACAGCCTGCGTTTCAGCAAACAATTCACGAAGCGATCATGAGCATCGTCCGCGAGCGTCCATGGTCCGATGAAGACAACCATGTGTCCTTGCAAACGCGTTTTGAATTGGAGACATCCGCAGGCAGCCGCAATCTCAAACGCGGCGAAGGTGGCACTTTAGACGTAGAGTATATTGCTCAATTGTTGTTGTTGCGGCACGTTGCAGACAAGCCAGAGATCTTTGTTGCCGGAACAATCGAAGCAATCGATCGGTTGCGGCTTGCTGGCTTGATTGAAGCCAAGGATGCCGACGATTTGAGAGAGGGTTATAATTTTCTGCGAGGCGTCGAGTCCGGATTACGTTTGATGAATACACTCGCTCGACACGATCTGCCGTCTTCGGAAATGGAGTTATCGCGACTTGCCTACGTGCTCAAGTTGGATAGCGCAAGCGAACTTGAGCGGCAATGCAATCGCTTTCGTCGCCAAAACCGAGTGCTTTTTAAGAGGTATTTATGACCAACGATCCAACGGTTTCGTCGAAGTTGGCTTTCCTAACTGCAGTTCAATTCTTGACTCGCATTCCAGTCCCCGGTGCCATGAGCGGTACGATGCAGCAGTACCAAAAAGCACTTCAAGCGTCCGTTGTCTACTTTCCAACTGTGGGAGTATTGATTGGGATGGCAACTGCGGGGACGTATGGCGCGTTTCATTGCTTGTGGTCGCCTTTGGTTTCTGCCATCCTCGCTGTTGGTTTGGAAGCGTGGTTAACAGGTGCGTTTCACGAGGACGCCTTGGCGGATGCAACGGACGCGTTAGGGGGAGGTTGGACTCGCGAACAAGTCCTTGAGATACTCAAAGACTCAAGGCACGGGACGTACGGTGTATTGGCATTGGTGATCGGCGTCTCTTTGCGAATCGCGCTCATTTCAAACTGCGATCTTGCTTTGGCTTTCTTGGCAATACCTCTTTCGGCAGGTATAGGACGCTGGTCTATCCTTATTCTGATGAATCGATTGGAAGCGATCACAGATCGACATACTATGGCTCGGGATGTTGGTTCAAGACCGAGCCTCAAGACAATCGGCCTCGGTGCAATCGGCCCTGTCGTAGCCTTTTTCGCAATCCTCACGTGTTGCCATTTCATCCTGCCTCCGGTTTCGGATCAACTTATTTGGTGGAACGCGATCGGTGGATTCTTTCTCGTCTTATTGGCAACGCTGCTGACGACTTGGTATTACGCCCGTTTGATTCAACGACGTGTCGGTGGCGTTACGGGTGATTTTCTTGGTTCCAATTGTTATCTCGTTCAATTGGTTTCGTTAATGGCGATGCAGGTTTTCCAATTGCCAATCCATTGACGAGTTTTGCACATAGGCCAAACCGTGCCTTTGGTCTTGCTTTGGACCGGAAATTTTCCCTAAGTGGAATGTCTGGATCGGTTTGCAAATCATTCATGTGAGATCGCCGTGGTTCTACATTGGTGAACACGGCAGCGTGCTGTACTCTCTGTTCGTAACCAAGGTATTCAAGCCCTGAAAGAGTTGGCAGAGTACCGTAACCGATCGAACCTCCTGCAACGATTTTCTATGACACCACCCACCGCATTCCTGTCACCGGTTGAAACATTCTCTGATGCTCCAGTTAGTAGTGATGCGACAAGCGTCGCTGAGCTTGACCCCAAATCACAGATGGTCACCGAGCCGTTCGTGGGGCAGTGGAATACTTTGATTAGTCAAACGAACTGGGAGAAAGGCAAAATCATTTCCGAATGGCGATCTGCCTTAATCGAGTCCGGTAGCTTGCCGAATTGTTTCAGCGATGAAACTTGGTGCAAGCAAGTCGGTGCGGTGACAAGCCAACATGTGGGGAGATTGCGACGTGTATTCGAACGATTCGGTCAATCCCATACGAGTTTTCCGGGCCTGTACTGGAGCCACTTCCTGGCCGGTATCGACTGGGATGACGCAGAGCTCTGGCTGGAAGGGGCAATGCGAAGCAAATGGAGCATTTCTGCCATGCGCAAAATGCGATGGGAAGCCAGCGGTGGGGATCCAAAAAACGCCCCTCGCGACGAAGAATTGATAACATCCGAAGTTGACGATGATTACGACGCCCTGACCGCCGAAGCGGACGATGAATCGGATCGAGAAAAGGGAGATCGAATCGAAGCGAGCGGACCATTGGCGGAAGGACCGGATTTCGGTGACGAAGACGACGATCCAACCAATGCAAGTCGAGGCGACCAAGGGGACTCAGGTGTCGAAACCGATTCGTTTGACGCCAGCAAAGACATGACGAATCCGTTTGTAGGACTTCCTAGTCTGCCGCCGGATATTGCCGATGCGATGGAGCAGTTCAAACTCAGCATCGTCAGGCACCGAGCGAGCCAATGGGCAGATATCTCGCAGAAAAATCTGTTGGACGTGCTCGAAGCCTTGAAGCTATTTGCCGCGCGTTGAAGCGGCAAGACGGCTGTGTGAACGAAACGCAATGGCATGCTCCTGAAGCCTTTTGGATAGCCCGTCCCCAGGCAACGCCTGAATGGGCGTTGGAAAAACGCCTGAATGGGCGTGGGAAACGAGTGCGTTGTCAGGGCTTCCTGGAGTTACCCCTACTTGTTTGCCAGCCCAATCGCTTAGAATACTGCCAACGTCGAATTTGACAATCATTTGCATCGCGGCGAAAGGATTGCATTATTTATGGCCGCTGTTGGGCAGATCGATTTGCACGGGGCATTGAACCGTTTTGGCCTGCAGGAGTTCCGTAAAGGTCAGCAAGAAGTTATCAGTCACGTCATCGCTGGACATGATTGCTTGTGCGTCATGCCGACTGGTGGTGGTAAAAGTCTGTGCTACCAGTTGCCAAGCCTTGTCCGCCCGGGACTAACCATCGTCGTTTCGCCGCTGATCGCCTTGATGAAAGATCAAGTCGACACGCTGCAAAAACGCGGTATCTCCGCCACGCTGATCAATAGCACGCTTTCGATGGCCGAACAAAACCAAAGGCTCGACCACGTGGCTGGCGGTCATTATTCGATGGTTTACGTGGCTCCCGAAAGACTTCGCAATCCAAAATTCTTGGAAGCCATTCGAGCAACGCCAGTTCAATTGTTGGCCGTTGATGAGGCGCATTGCATTAGCGAATGGGGGCACGACTTCCGCCCAGACTATCATCGCTTAGGTAAATTTCGCGAATCGCTCGGTGGCGTTCAGACCATCGCGCTCACGGCAACGGCCACGCCTCGGGTTCGACAAGATATTGTCGACTCACTTAAACTCCGTGTCGCCAAACACTTCATCACCGGCTTTGCTCGCGACAATTTGTATTTAGGAGCTGTCCAATGCATGGGAGACCGTGAGAAGGACAAGCAGTTGATGGAGTTCATTTCCAATCAGGAAGGGACCGGCATCATCTATGCCGCAACCCGAAAACGTTGCGAAGCTCTTGTCGAACAGATAGCAAAAGAGGTCAAGATCAGTGTTGGCGCGTACCACGCAGGTTTGATCCCAGATCAACGCAAGCTCATTCAGGAACAGTTCATGAAGAGCGAGCTGAAAGTGATTGTTGCGACGAACGCTTTCGGAATGGGGATCGACAAATCGGATCTGCGGTACGTAATTCACTATAACACGCCTGGCACATTAGAGGCTTACTATCAGGAGGCAGGGCGCGCGGGCCGCGATGGACTGCCGTCCCAGTGCGTGTTGCTATACAGTTCGCAAGATCGGTACATTCAAGAATTTTTCATTGAAAATGCTAATCCGCCGCGCGAGCTGCTGCAGATGGTTTATGACTTTCTCGTTCAAAGAACCGAGGTGCCGATCGAATTGACAGCCGAGGAAATCCGCGAGCTTACGAACGCCCCTGCAACGTCCGAGGCAATCAACTCTTGTCTGCAAATACTCGGGCGTACTTCGGTGATGGAACGGCTCGAAGTTGCGGGCGGCTTGGCAATGTTTCGTATCAGCAGCAAACTTCCGACGCTAGTCGATTTGCTCCCCAAAGACGCCAGCGTGCGTCGAACTGTTTTGCGAACGCTTGAGAAAGCGATTGGAGATCGCCGCGAGGAAGCGGTCTACATTCATCCCCGCTGGTTGATGCAACAATTGCAGATGGATCGCGATGCGATTGGGCGAAACCTTCGTGAACTTTGCAAGTTGGATTGCTTTGAATATGTGCCACCCTTTCGCGGCAGGGCGATCCATTTCCGAAGACGCGATGTGCCGTTCGCTGACTTGAAAATCGATCACGAAACGCTGGCAGCCAGAAAAAAAGCGGACTACGAAAAGCTTGACCAAATGGTGGCTTTTGCGCAGAGTCGTTCTTGTCGCCAGCGAACGATTCTCGAATATTTCGGCGACTCATCCGCAGCCAATTGCGGTATTTGCGATCGATGTCAAGGAAAAACGGGCTGGCCAAAAATGCCAGCCGTCACAAAGCGACTGAATGCAGCACCCGCTCCCATTGCGTTGAAACTCAAGCCGGAAAAGAAATCCGCCGATTCCGCCAAACCAATCGAACCAAAACCGACTCTCGAGCCCCGTACACCGGTCACGGAC
>Ga0194045_1000472_pt1 | contig 13275 bp, 27 predicted proteins | sample JunL6211m_MetaG_FD_161686 | JGI IMG/M metagenome (GOLD analysis project Ga0194045, IMG submission 161686) | Anoxic zone freshwater microbial communities from boreal shield lake in IISD Experimental Lakes Area, Ontario, Canada - Jun2016-L626-11m | ecosystem: Environmental > Aquatic > Freshwater >...
ACGATAAAGAAGTTGATGAACAATATTATCTAGCATTTTATTGGGATGCAGTAAATGAATTAAAATTTCAGGGGGTAGATTTTAGTAATATAGATAGAGATAAAGCTAGAGAGCTAATTAAAAATTATCTTTTAAATCACCCTGAACATCCTCTTGAACCTCATGAAATTGAGGAAGATATGCTAGAACGAGCTGTTAATGATTCTAGATTAGATGCTGAAGATGAAGAAGAAGATAATGGAGAGTTTGGGGATTACTTTGACGACGAAGAATAAGCTTGCTGTTCTTGTTAAGCTTGTATAGTATACCAATACTATGCCTACTCTATATATTACCCAAGTTGGTACTGCTTTAGAAGCTGAACTAGCTGCTAAAAACGAGTTAATTGCTCGTTTAGAGAAAGAAAATGCTATTTTGCGAAAGCAAAGAGATCTCATTAAAACAAAATGGGAAGATTTAATGGAAGAATATAGACGTGAAAAAAATTAATATCATTACACCATTTAGTAGAGATCAAAATTTATCAGAATTGCTTTTGTTTATACAGAAACATCTAAAGAATATTAGATGGATACCTGTCTGTGTACCAAGCAAAAAAGTACAATTTGATACAATTATTGACACGTTATACCTTAGAGAAAGTGTATATCCATATTATATTGAAGAGGTACCTAATGTAGATATATGTTACTATAAGATTAATAAGGCACTAGATGCTACAAATTTTAATCATACATCAGATGATTACTATACTGTCATGATGGATGACGATTTATACGAGAACAACGTATTTGAAGAAATTGTTAAACATGAAGAAGATGTTGTGTTTATTTCAATGAAAAGAGGAGATCAAATACCTGATGACGGGCAGTGGGGACATGGTACTTCTACTTTAAATGCATCTCCTAGCGATATTAGAGCATGTAATACTGGATGCCCTCAGGTTTTTGTTAAAGGCTCTATTATGCAAAATGAACGATTTGCATCTAACAATTCTGGAGCTGATGGTATTTTTGCAGAAACAATAAAAAATAAATATAATTGTGCATATAGACCAGATTTATATGCTCTATTTAACTATTTACAGCCTGGCAGATACAATAAATAAATAGTCATGAGCAAATATACACAACTTACTACCACTAGAGGTTTAAATTCGGTGATAAGATATACACTAGTACTCACGGCGGCAAAGTCCCAGCTACTATACTTGACATTTCTCATGTCGATAATTTAGTTAAAACAATCTATTCTTCAATGTATGACAGAATACAAAATGAGTTTGAAACCGGTGTAGTTGATGATAATTCTTATAATAATTCAATGGAGCGTTTTATGAATCAATCATTTACGCCAGTTCAGTTTTATTATCATAAACACATCCCAGCCCCTCGTACTAAAAAGCCTGAGCCAGTAGAGTTAGAAGAACCTGATCAAAGAAACACACCTCGTACACCTGACATGTATGACTTTGACTTTTAAGCTAGCAGTTCCTCTCTGATGCACCTATTATATTAGCATCATGAAAGTAAAAACCGCAATTAAGGAAGCAATCGCAGGATATGTCTCTAACCGAGACGAAAAAACTGACGCTGAAGAAATTCTGACAGATTTGGTTGAGTCAGGTCTAATCGACGACGAGTATGAACTTTACGACGAAGAGGGCATTTATGATGAAGCTCTTGATCTTAAAGTGCAAGCCTCAATTACAATTGAAATTGAAAAGCAGCTCAAAAATGCTGTTGCAGTTCGCAAACAGAGCCTCTAATATAATATCACAAAAATAAAATAATATGGGATTAGATATGTATCTTGAAGCTGAACAATATGTTTCAGATTGGGAAGAAAATGATGTAACATTTGTAAATGTTATTAAAGAAGCAAGCCCTTTAGGTCTTGGAGAATTTAAACCTCGTAATGTTACATATGAGTTAGGTTATTGGCGAAAAGCTAATGCCATTCATGGGTGGTTTGTAAGAAACGTTCAAGATGGAAAAGATGAGTGTCAAAGTTCTTATGTTACTCTTGAACATCTTCAACAACTCAAAGAAGCTTGTGAAAAAGTACTAGCTAATATCGAGCTTGCTCCTGAGCTTTTACCTGGTACTAAAGGTTTCTTCTTTGGTAATTACGAGTACGATGAGTATTATGAATCTGATCTTCGTAAGACAGCCCTAATTTGTGATAAGGTTCTTACTAATCCTGATAGTAAGAAATGGTGGATTCAATATAGAGCATCCTGGTAAAATATATGAGCGGAGGACATTTTGATTACAAGCAATATTCACTTGACTATATTGCAGACGAGATTGATCAGATCATTCGTACTAACAAAGAAATTGATCATTATCAATACTCAGAAGAAACAATTAAAGAGTTTCAAAAAGGTCTAGAGTTAATTAAACAAGCAGCAGTATATGCTCAAAGAATTGATTGGTTAGTTAGTGGTGATGACGGAGAAGAAAGCTTTCATACACGTTTAAAAGAAGAGCTCTTTCTGTTAGGTGTTGAAGTTAAAAAAGTATCTTAGCCGTTTTATGAATTATTATGTTACCTGTAACGGACAGGAAATGGATGTAGAAGACGTCGAGTTTATTGATGTCGAGGAAGATTACAATGGTAGAGATCTCATGACCTTTGCTTGGGAGGGAGAAGTCCATAAGTCTTATGTCCGGTCGTACCCTTCTCGAGATTAGCTTTGCAGTTCCTCTCTGGAGCAGGTATAATCTTTGAACAATATGAAAAAGGTATTTACAAAAGACTGGGTAGAGCATAACGTCGAACGTTGGGTAGAACGTCAAATTGATGTTCTTGATGCTAAGTATATGCTCGAGCAAATCACCACAGAAGAATACGAAAAAGTAATGAACGATATCAAGCTTCAAGCTGATATTATGTACAGATTTCACATTTAATCTTATGAATGTTATATACAAATACTTAGTAGATCAGTATGACGGCCTTTTAACCGGAAAGGTAACTCTGCCGGTTAGTAGTAATGTTATTGATATTGGTTTTCAAGAACATAATTTATATGTTTGGGCTATTGTTGACACAGAGCATCTTCCCAACACCACCAAAGATGTAGAAATAGAAATTTATGGTACCGGGCAAGGTATTAAGAATATAGATCAACTTACCTATTTGAAAACAATTCATGTAGAGGGTTATGTCTGGCATGTATTCATTAAAAATGTATAATATGCAAGATCAATATACAAAATACTTTGTACAATATAAATGTGATCAATCTTTAAAATGGGAGGATGTCTGGTCCCGTTTAACAGCAACACCATTTGATACGTATGAACTGGCACACCAGGAGATGAATAGTCTGAAGAATGAATACCCAGACTATACATATCAGATTGTTAAGAGAGTATACGAAACAACAGACACTGTAGCATTTCAATAAAATATGAGCGAACCTATTGACGTTACTTGCAGCCGATATAATATAGAAATAGGAAAAGAAGTGTATTATATCTATGAATATTATACAGATAATTCCAGGTTTTAGATTATATTGTCCGTGATACAAATGGTATTATTAATTGGGAGTCTGACAGTAAAGGTTATAATAGATTTGAATACAGAAACTAAAATGAAAACCCTCGATACAATTCTCCGAGATGTCATTGAAAGAGTAACAGAGATCTACGATATATTAAAGCAATACTATAAGAGTGAAGCCAATAGTAAATAGCATATGATAATTTTAATCTTATTCTGGATTGTAATCATGGTTAACCTTAAAGACTGATATCTAAACCAATACAAGAATACAACCTCAGGTTAAATTACAGACTCAGTCTAAACTATGGTAAGAAATAATAGACCTATGCTCCCATTTAATAATAAAATTATATTAGTAGTTGAAATGATCACTGCAATAACATGCATAACAGGTGTACTCTATCTAGGTACAGTAATAGGTAAGAAGTGTACTACTAGTGTATGGCAACAAGAGCTATTAAGTAAAGGATATGGAGAGTATGATAAGAAGACAGGTGTATGGTATCTATGTGAACCAGAAGTAGTGCTTCTTAATCGTAATGTAGAAGCAATAAAGGTATTGAATGGTGGTCAATTAACTATTAATGATTATATAAAGGTAGTAGAATCAGACCTTAAAACAGCTCAAAAACATATAGAAGATCAAACAAAAGAGCTTGTAGAACAGGATTTACTTATAGAAAAGTATAGGAAAAATATTAAAATCCCAGGAGAAAGTAGTAAGAATTCAAAGAAAAGTGACGAAAGGCCATTGAAAAGTATAGATACTACTAACCTTCCAGATCCATTCTCTCTCCCTAAATTAAAGTAGAAAACTACTATAAAAGTATTAGTATACTAGTTTATAAGTAGTAAATGGGAATATTGGAATACTAAGGTATACTTGATCATATAAAAGATTAGTATATACGGCAATATTAAACGATATTTAACGATATTAAACGATATCCGACAATATTAAACGGTATCCGGCGAGTATTAGCTTAAAGGATGCGCCCAACTTGCCCGGAACTCAAGCAAATTTCCCGGCTCGAAAGTCTCCGGAACTGCAAGCTCAACTGCAACACCTACGAAGATTCTGGATTTGCAGTTCCTCTCTGGAGCCTATAATATCTTATACATGATGAAGAACAAACGAGTCGAAGCAGTTAAAGAAGCCCTCAGACAGCCTAACACATTTCCTGGCTTCTATCCTAAAGCGTTCCTGGTGCATGATGGGTGTCTCTGCTCTAACTGTGTGAGAGAGAACATCAAAGGGGTGTATAATGATACCCGAATGAATAGAGGGTGCTGGAATGTTACAGTTGACGTTCTCTGGGAGGGCGAGTATAATTGTGTGAACTGTGACGCTGAAGTTGAGTCAGCTTATGGGCCTGTGAATGCAGCGTTTGAAGAGTAGGCTCAGAAATGCAACGCCTACGACAAAACAGAGTTTGTCTGTTGGCTTAGAACACTTTACAAGAACACCGGAATTTACATATTGCAGTTCCTCTCTGGAGCCTTTAATCTTATAACAATGACGAACGAAGAAAAGATCGCTGAAATTCTAGAGCTTCAAAGCGCGGCCATAGGGGCTCTAGATTTGATTAGGGAGCTAATGACTCCTGATGTAATGAAGCACTGTGAGCAGGTGCTCGAGAAGACGAGCTACGACGATGCAGACTGTCTGCATGTTGTTTCTTTCAGAGAAGATCTGCAAGAGTACAGTAAGCTAATCCCTATGCTTTAAGCTAGCCGTTCCTAACCAAAGCCTTTAATCTTATAACAATGACAACTGAACAAGACTTCACATCAGCACTTCATGAACTTTTCGGAGGAGAAGATGTCAATCTAGACATCAAGTCAGTCCGGACCTTTGAAGACTTAAGCATGCTAACCCATAATAGCGGTCTAGTGGTGACACTCAGAGACGGCTCGAAGTTCCAAGTAACCATCACCAAGAACTGATAGGCTTGCAGTTCCTAACCGGAGACCATATACTAATAGTATGAAAATGAACCTCGAGAGGATTTGGAATCACCTGGTAGTCGAATTAGAAGATAACGGTGATTGGGAGTACACACGAGAAGGTATCGGTGTGTATGAAGGGAGAGTCTTCCTAGTAGATCTAGATGACTCAGGGGAATCGAGTCGAGAGCTCCTCTTTGTCAAAGAAGGGCTGCAGGTACATCAGGTACTTGCGATCGGTAAAGAGACAGGACGTTATGTTCAGGATGAAGAAGGATCGTTCTGGTACAATTGGGACATTGACGGAGATAAAGAGAGTGCTCGGAGCTTTCGCGAGCAGGTTGGCATTTCTAATTAGATTTAGCTTGTAGTTCCTAACCGGAGACATTATACTAACAGTATGGAAAATAAGAACTGGATCGAAGAATGGGCGCAGCAGTACGATAAGAACGAGAAGCTGCCTAAGCAGAAGATACCTTGCTCAGCTGAAGGGTGTGTGAATGAGACGACCTGCTTCAGCTCAAACTTGAAGAACCGGGTTGTGGCTCATGCAGAGGGAGTACGTGGCCTGTTGCGAGGCTTCAAGTGCCGAAGCTGCCGTACTGAGTCTGCAGTGGCGACTAAGACTACAGGTACGGCTGAGAAGCCTGTACGTCGAGCTGCAAAGAAGACTATCTCTAAAGCAGCGCTGAAGCAAACCAGGACGGAAGAGCTGACAGCCCAAGCGCGCAATAGCACCGCTAATGTGAACGCGGTACCTGAGCGCTTTAAGTTCGATAATCCTGATCATGTGAGGCAGCTGACAGAAGGAGCTTGTATGAGACCTGACATCTATCTGAACAACGATCGAGCGTGTGATGGGTGTGATCTATATGAGCACTGTGCATGCGCAGCTAAGCAGCTCCTATCAGAGTCGGGTAGGAAACCTAAAGCAGTAGTAGCAGGACCCCGGAGGAAGAAGTAGTATGAAACCAGACAAAACAGTAGAGGAATATTATCAAGAGCTCTTAGCACTCGACAAACAGGTCTTTGATCTAGAGGTAGACAACCTCCATTTGAGATCGAGGCTCGCTAAGTACGAGGGCACCTTTCGAAATAAGGAGGTGCGAGTCGGCGATCACTGGTGGTCAGGCCGTACCGAACAAGTGTTCGAACACGACGAGGATGGCGTGATTGTCGCGATTGAGACGGACGAATCCGGTCGGAAGCTGCTGCACTTGTATGAGGGCGGCGAGGGCTTCAGCATGTATGAGGATGGCGGCTTCGTATAGGAACCGCAAGCGCAAAAAGAACACTTGCGGTTCCGGGGAGGAGCCTTTAATATCTTATACATGATGAAAAACGATACGACCTGCAACGGCTGGGCCAACAAACAAACCTGGAACATCAACCTCCGCTATGACGAGATCTTCGCTAACATGGCAGAAGAGCAAGAGTTTGGTGACCTGGACTGCATGGCAGATGCTTTCGAGTGTCTGGTGGATGAGCTTGAGTTTGAGGGAGTTAAAGAGAACTCTCTAGCTCATGAAGCTCTCGGAGCTTACTTGAGCGAAGTGAACTGGGAAGAGATTGCTTCTCACTACTTCGAGGAGGAAGTCTCTGAGGAGGACCAGGATATCATGCAGCAGATTGCAGACAGCCTGGCCAGCAAGTAAGCTTGCAGTGCCTGTCAGGAGCCTATACAATCTTATACATGATGAAAAACGAAACGACATACAGACAATCATTCAACACTCAGGAAGAAGCAATTGACTTCTGTAATACTATCATCAACGGAGGCATCATTCAGCTTCAGGAAGGTCTCTGGCACGTCTGGCAAGTCACCTTCTCAAAGACCTACTGGCAGAGTCCTGCCGACGCGGCAGTCGAAGGTCTCCGGTAGTAGTTGCAGTGCCTGTCAGGAGCATCTAATATATTAACATCATGAAGACATTAACGATCAATCTGACTGAAGAAGCCTATCAAGCGCTCCGCACTGCTCTGGAACAAACAGATCGGCCTCAGACTGTGACTGAGTGGCTTGAGACAGAACTTAATGACAACACGGAGCCTCTTATTGAGATGCTTCTAGGAGACTTCTAGAATAGGGACTGAGTCTAGACTAGTGTCTGAGCCTAGACTATAATTCTCCTCAATAGGAGAAAATATAATAGCCCTTCCGCTAGAATACATTTCACTAGAATATACCATGAGTCTCGATAAAGCAATTCAATTCAATAAAGAGCACCGGCGGCCCTATTACGGTGCAGGTTCGTGGGACACTACATGCCGGCCTAATGGTGGCTGTGCATGGTGCAGACGTAACAGAGCACACAAGAACAACAAACGTAAAGCAGCTGCTCGTGCACAGCTGAAAGAGCTTGACGTACCTTCAAGAAACAACTAGACTGATAATATGACAGCAAACACAACCGAAAACAAATTCATCCGCGCTCTCTTCCGTAAGCATTACCCTGAGGTAGACCGTGTCAGTTATTACAATGATCTTCGTACAACCGGCCGCCGACGTGTCTTCAAGACAGATGAACATAACGGCTCTCGGGAAGCATGGGTTAATGTACTGAAAGACCTGCAGGAATCGACCTATAGTGACCGTTGGGCCGGATGGGAGAGTTCAGACATGTATCAAGTAGGCATCAAGCGCTATGAGAGTCGCTGAGCCGTTCCGGCACTAAGTGCCTACATAAAGGGTGCCTCTATGACCTCTCATTATAGAGGCACCCTAAGGGGAAGTCAAGTTTAAGTTCCGCCTTGCAGTGCCTGCTAAGAGCCTATAATATATTTGAACAATGAACGACTACAACCGATCCATCAACAACTCAGCAGGCCTCATACTCTTGACACTGAGCCTGTATCTAGTTCCTGGCTGCATCGCATCTGCCATTAAAGCTAGCAGTGCCTTCTACAATCAGGTTATACTAGAACGACATGACACCAGATACCGTATCCGAGTTAACCCTAGTATGTTTTACCATATTGAAAGTTACCGTGACGTTCGGGACGTTGCTGCTCTTCGTAAGGCGGCTGTGCCCTCGACAATTCAAAAGGAACTTGTTTAACGACGAAGAATAATTCCATGAACAAAGAAGCTCAGCTCAAATTTGAATACCTGATCTACGAAGACCGGGTGCTTCTCTCGATAGCCGAACTGAAAGCCTTCCTGACAAAGAACTCGAGTGCAGTACTGGAAAGTCAGATCGGAATAGAAGCGTATGCACTTCCGACCTGGGAAGAGTTCTCTGTACATCTGAAAGAGCAGCTAGAGATGCTCGACGGCTTCCCTCTTTAACATTTGCAGTGCCTGTTAGGAGCCTATAATATCTTATACATGATTAAGAACGATACGAAGACCGAAGCCCAGAAGCAGCTGATCAAGTTCCGCAACCAGCTCCATAACCTCCTAGCCAAGTATCCTGAGATCTGGATCAGTGGCAGCTCAGATGGCGATCCAGTTGCTTGGATACGGACTGGAGAGGCCTACGGGGAGTATGAACAGATCTACCTTCCCACCAACGGTCAGGAAGAACTCATCATCAAACACTAACATGACCTGGTCCTTCAACAACACCACCCTCAATCTACACCCTATGAACGATACAGAAGAGCAACGTACACTCACCAAGCAGGAAGAGATCTTATCCGAACAGGCAGCCGAACAGGCTGTGTACGATGAGATGGTAGCATTCGAAGAACGCTTCCTTGCATCTATGGAACGCTGAGTAAGTACCATCATGGATGATACTACACAACAAGACAAGCTCACAGCACTAGAGGCGAGGGTACATTGGCTCGAGCAGAGGCTCTACCTCGCCTGTGACAGCTTACATAAGCTAGGCTATGAGAAGGATGGACCAGGCAGGACCATTGAACGGTTCGGCATCGAAGCCAATGCTGCACGGCGAGTGCTAGAGGCTATTGGGCCTTGGCAGCGTACGAACTTTGATAACATCCAACCCATTCAGCTACCGCCACCTACCATTCAGCAGCACCGGACACAACAGCCGGACCTGTTTAAGAAGGTCGTATGGACCTCACACCTCTAAGTTCTAATAGGGTGTGTCATAAATGACACGGTCAGCATTCTACGAACAGGTGCTGCTTGTGCACCACGGGTCCCTTTCGACCACGTACGGCGACACGTTAAGCGTTCGAAAACGTATATAGCGAAAACGGCGATGGGGCGAACTGTATAGACAATGTGACATACGCGCCGAAATCTCCGTATATCTCCGTATATACCCAAGCAGCCCAAAGCCCCTCATATGCCCAGTACCTTCCTGGCAAACATCAGATATACTAGATAAATAATAATATTATGAACTATTATAAATCTCGTAAGGATGATCAGCTTTTACAGGAAGCATATATTAACGAAGCAGCCGTACCTTCCGGTGGGGCTTCAGAAGAGCAATGTCTTAGAACACTCGGGCAAGTTATGATGTCTCTCGAAGAGATGATTCAGTCCGGTACTCCAGTGTCTCCTTCTTTTCGGCCTACTGTTCAACGGATGATGACATCAATTGAGAATAAGCTCATAGCCCTGCCTAGAGGAAGATAAATATTTACTAACATGAAATATTACAAGCGGGAAAAACGAAACCAGCCATACGAAGGGGAGACAATTCAAGACACCCGCGGCGTTGGTGTGCCAGGGCATACTGACAATCCACGCCGTCACAGCCATGGCGTAGTTAGAGTACGAAACAATTACGGGGTATAGGTAAGCAAAATATGCCTGATTGCCGCTATCTCAAAGATGATGCCCTTATTGCCGAGTCGTACTATGTCCAGGGGCAATCTAGGCTATTGCTTGAAACACCGGCAACAGAGGCAAACATTGCAAGATTTGTAAAGAAGTATCTTGATCAGTTGGTACCTCGACTATCACCAGAGACTTACAGAAGTTATGCTACAGACTTTTTGAATCAATGGACCCCTCGAGTGCAGCAGATTATCAAAGCTGCCGGTGGCAACCCTGATGTGTTTGGATATTCGGGTCTAGTAGATTTAATGCAAGCTCGTGATAGTACTGTGTTATCAAAAACAAACGTAAAGAAGAGCTATAAGCAAGCTGCAGATGTGCCAATAATTTACGAAACACACGAGTATGTTGTATATCAGCCGCATACCTGGGAAGCTTCTAGAAAGTTTTTCGGTGAGACTCGGGTGTCTCTTTTAGACGGACAAGTTAAAAGAGGGAGTCATTGGTGTACGGCGGCAAGCGAGCCTTTGCATTTTAATAGGCATGTATTGAAAGATCACGACAGACTCTTATACTTTGCTCGAAAGAGTGATGATGCATTGTTTGCGGCGCGGTTCAAGAATTTAATTAGATCAGATAATCCTTGGACTCATTCAATAACTTCAGATGAAATATACGAAAAATGGTATGAAGAAAAAAGTAGTTATGATATACCTGATTTGCTTTACATTATAGAAAAACTTAGAGCTTTACCTTATGGAGATAATCACCTTAGTCAGCAATTTTTTCTAAAACAAAGAGTACAAGAAATTATGAGACATATGGCTCCAGAAGAGTTTGTTTATGAATGTAGAGACGAAACAAATGGCATTATAACACTTGAAGAATTGTATCGAGGGTTGGTAGAGATAAAAATAACATCATCAGAAAATATTGCTCTGTATGCAGAAAAATATATAAGCTTTGTAAGTTTTGTAGTATTTGGAAAGAAAGATTAATATGAGATATCAAGCAATACAAGATGATAGACTTATGGTAGAAGCGTATGAACAGCTTTTACTCGAGACGCCTGCTACAAATGCTAACATAGAGAGATTCCTAAAGAAGTACTATAAGCTAACCCCTACTAGTACGCCGCGACCCGGCGGACATAATTATCAAAGTCTTGTACCATTTGCTACTGATTTTCTTAATGACTGGACTCCAAGAGTGCAGCAAATTATTAAAGCTAGTGGCGGTAATCCAGATATATTCGGCTATCCGAATCCTGAAGCATTGCTCGCCGCTTTAGAGAGTGCTCAAATTTCTAAAACAGATATTAAGAAAAGTTATAAGAAAGTAAAAGGTATGGAAAAGATTCACGAGACTGATCAATTTGTCTTTTTTAAACCACAGAATTGGGAAGCATCTAGAAAGTACTTTGGTATGCCAAAACGTGTATCCCTACTAGATGGCAAGTTAAAGCCCGGTGCACCGTGGTGTACATCTTCATCTGACCCTAAGTTCTTTACAGCGTATGTAGAAAAACATAAAAATAGGTTAATATATATTATTCATAAGCCAGACGACGCTTTATGGGCAGTGAGAAGCAAAACTATAGAAGAGAATAAATCAAATACAATATTTAACCATTTTACCCAAGAACTTTTGCAATATATAACTTATATGGAGGTAAATGGGTCTGAAGATGGGACTGAGTATGAAGATTATGGAGATATAAGCGCATATGATCAGCTAGTAGTTGATGCTATAAATGATATTGAAATAGATGTACTTAGAGATATAGATTATAGCATGCCTTTAATAGAAGTCCGAGACCAGCAAAACAATAATTATACTCTCACTGGTATGATATCTAAATATTTTATAAATATAAAAGATGAAAAAGATGTAATAGATAGAATTTTACCTTTTATTGGTTTAGTAGTATTTGGAAAAAAATATTAATATGAGATATCAAGCAATACAAGACGATAGACTTATGGTAGAAGCGTACGAGCAATTATTGCTTGAGACCCCTGTCACTAAATCAAATATTAAAAGATTTATAGAAAAATACTATGCGTATATTATTACCGCTCAATTTAATATAAGAAAAAAATTGTATGAAAGTCAAATGAGTAAATTTAAAGCACGGCCTGAAACACCAGCACCAGCTCCCTTTGAAGAGACAAAAATTAGAGAAGAAATATATGCATCTCTTCTCCCAGAAACTCAACGGTATTTAGAAACATGGACTTCAAGGCTTCAGCAGATTGTACAAGCTAATGGCGGCAATCCTGATATTTTTAGTTATGAAAATTTAGATGCTCTAAATGCAACTATAACAAATGTTCAAATATCAAAAACTGAAGCTAAAAAAGCTTACAAAAAAGTTGAAGGAATAAATATTATTCAAGAAACTCCTGAGCTTCTAATATGTCAGCCTGAAAGTTGGGAAGCATCTAGAAAATACTTTGGTCCAAAAAGAATATCATTATTAGACGGCACTGTAAAGAATGGTACCCGTTGGTGTACTGCATCATCTGAACCAAAGCATTTTAAAGAATATGTTACAGAGGATAAAGACAGACTTATTTATATTGTTAGAAAACAAGATGATGTTTTATTTGCGGTAAGAAGCCGACCACCTACAGACGCTAAATCAAATGCAAATGTGTTTAAACAATTTCAAGAAGAATATTTACAGTGGGTTGAAGATACTGTAGGGGGAAATTTTAGAGAATATAATCAGTCATTAGCTGACGCCCTACATGATGTTGAAATGGATTTACTTAGAGATAAAGATTATGGTGACGTCTTAATAGAAGTAAGAACACAAGAAAATCTTGAGATGTGGTTTTCAGAATTAGTTCTTGCATTATTTCAAGGTATGAAAAACATCAAAGATGTTAAAAACAAAATTATACCTTTTGTCGGTTTGGTAGTATTTGGTATTACGTCGAATAAATAATTATATGTCTAATTTTAACAAAGCTATTGAAGAGCAACTCAAACTGCTTATTGAAGCACCTAGACGTCGCAAAAAGAAAAAACTTACATATGAAGAGCCTATAAGTACCCCTCCTCGTAGAATTACTACTGGTACAGGCACAGGTGAAGGTTCTGGG
>Ga0194045_1000474_pt1 | contig 13270 bp, 11 predicted proteins | sample JunL6211m_MetaG_FD_161686 | JGI IMG/M metagenome (GOLD analysis project Ga0194045, IMG submission 161686) | Anoxic zone freshwater microbial communities from boreal shield lake in IISD Experimental Lakes Area, Ontario, Canada - Jun2016-L626-11m | ecosystem: Environmental > Aquatic > Freshwater >...
CCTGCAATGCGAACGACCCGGATTGAACGAGTAGGTTGTCGACTTGGAGGCGAGTTATGTTTTGCGAGTCGACTCGACCCGAGAAATTGCCGACCAAACGCGATTCTTGGAACGTCGTTTCGCCGCTCTTGACCAGAAATGGCTCGGTAACAAAGTTGGCTTGTGTGACTTCGATGTGATTGATGTCCAGAGCTCCGCGGGCATCCAATTCGCATTTGCCACCGAGCATGACACCTGGGTCGACGCCGGCAAACAACTGGCCGCGACGCTGCCAACCACCGAGGTCGCCGACAAGTTTGAGTTGGATTCCGGCCGGAGGCAATTGAGCCATACCCGGTGTTGCCCTATCGAGCGAGATTGGTTCCATGACTTCAGCCGAGAGCAGCTCGCCTGCCGCTTGCAGCTTCACCTGACCACGATCGATTTGAATGACGCGTCCTTGTTCGACGCGAGCGATGATTGCAAAGTCGCCATCCCAGGCGGGTTCATCGAGTTGGCCATACTTGTTCACAATTTGGACCGGGGTCGTTTTCAACTTGCCGTTGGCGGTGAGTCGATTACCGCCATCTTGTTTCCAAAAAACACTGCATTCGGCGGCACCGATAACGCTTTCCACTGGGAGAGCGAACCACTGCGATAGGCGTTCTTCCATCTTCGCTAAATCGAAGTGCCCCGCAATCTGACCCTCTTGAAGATCGCCTGCACCTTCGATCTTGAAAAACTCAGCCGTGCAGTCTGCCTTGAAACTGGGTTGACCTTGATTGTTTGCCGAGACGTCGACAGATGCTTGGAGTGCTTGGTCCCATCGCTTGGTCTGTCCTTGAACATTGGCTTGAAGTCCACCAAGCTGCATTCGGTAGTTGCTTGTCGGTGGGCTCTGGACTGCACCTGCTGAGACTGGCTGCTTGCGCTGTGATACCGAGAGGGTTGCGTTACCTGAAATGAGCTGTACCTGATCTTGCATTTGAATCAGGTCTGGGGCGGCTTGGATCAGACGCGCTAAGTCGACTTTGCCTTGAACATCCAGGTCCGCGTCTCGGATCCAAGGTTGGGAGACAGTTGGCGTTACGAGTGGCCAAGGCAAATCGGCATTGGCGGCTAACGCTCCAATTTCGCATTGCAGCATCGCGTTCTGCGCGACCAAGCGGTTTTGATAGAGCTGCATAGTGCCGCTGAGTTTGATTTGCTGGAGGCCCGCTCCTCGCGTACCTACCAGTTCAGGGGCAATGATGCGGAGAGAGTCTATCTGAGCCGTTTGTATTTGTGCCAAAATTTGCTGATTGCTATGCAATTCGATGTCGGCTTGGACTGTGGCCAATCCAAGAATGCGTTCGATTGGGATCTCTGGCATGCGGCGTTTGACCAGACTAAACCACTGGAGCGGCAAGCCATTGGTCGAAATATTCATCTTCATCGGAACGAAGCTTTCGAAGCTTGCAGCCCCAGAGGATCCAGCGATCGGTTGAGTTCGAATGGTGAACTGACCGCCCATGAGTGTCTCACCCGGCAAGGCCGCCGTTTGTTGCACCAAGCCGACCAAGGTAATCGGGGGAATGGGCTGCTCTTGCGTTGGCAAAGGCACATCGGCCTCGCTTACTTTCAGATCCCAAGCAGTCAGATCGACGCTATCTCGGGCATGCACGATTGCGTCCGCGATACGAATGCGTCCAAGGGGAAAACTTAAAGCTGGACCGGATGCCGAGGGAGCATTTGGAGTCGTTGAATGATTGGAAGTAAGAAGCGGCTTGATGGCTTCTTCGATATTGGTCGTGCCAGGCTGGACGTCAATGACCGCTTCTGCACCGCGAATGGTAATGGTGCGAAGATTCGTATAGTTTGTTGCAAGCCGGATCAGATTCAATTCTGTTTCAATCTCGGCTACTTTGATCAGTTCAGCCCCTTTATCGTCGATCAGACGCAGCCCGCGGACTTTGATCGGACGAAACCAACCCCCTTCGATCGCAACTAGGTCAACACGCATGGGTGCGATACCCGCGTTTCGGTTAATAGCGGAGACCACCAAGTCGCGATTTTGGAGCGCGAACGGCACTCCTACACCAATGACCACGCCAACGAGGGCCAAACCGATCAATGCAATCTTGCGCTTTCGAAAGCGATTGCGCTTTGCTGGCTTTGCGAATCCGGTTTCGTCTTTTCTCTGAATTGACATCTTCCGAGTCACCCTTCCATGGAGATTTCGGTTGTTCCTTCGATTGCCGTTTGGCAACATCGCCTTTGAGTTTACGGAATTGACCATCACGAGGTCGAGAGAGAAATTCCGCTAACGCCCCGCCACTCTAATTTGGGGCGAGCGGCAGATTGCAGCATCCCAACCCGACGCGTAACGGCTTGTTGCTTTAGTGCTTTTCCAAATGCATTTCGTTTAACAGTCAGCCGTAGGCGTACTGTCAAAGCCGCAAAGTACGCCTTCGGCTGACTGTTAAACGACTAAATCAACAAGCCGTTAAGCGAGAGACAATTTCGCAGGTCCCTCACTTACGTATCGGGTTATGATTGGTAGTTCTCAGTCTGCCGCTCGCCTAGTAGCGGAACGGCGCAAGCCGTTCGGTGAGTCGAATAGAAGAAAATCACAGCCGCTCCGAGGCTGTGATTTTATGATAGCAGGCACTCTCAGGGCAAAAAAAAACCGCCGAGGATGAACCTCGGCGGTCTAACTTTTGTTGCTTCGAGCAGAATCTCGACAAGAAGCCGAGTGCTCTAGCAGAGCAACGGGATTACGAAGGAGACTTCGTTGAAGTCTTCTTAGCAGCCTTCTTCTTGGCTACCTTCTTCTTGGTTGCAGCCTTCTTAGGTGCTGCTGCCTTCTTAGCGGCAGCCTTCTTAGCTACCTTCTTCTTCGTCGCTCCAGCTTTTTTCTTGGCCACGGATACATCCTCCGAAATGCGAAAACTTTGATTGCCTCAGTACTCAATCATCAGAAGCAGTAGATGATCAAGCTGTGTTCAGCAACCGGTACTTAGTAACCCTTTGTCGAAACTGCTTCGGCTGGTGACGTCATGTCGTGTTCTCGACGAATCGAGGACCCACCCCAAGCAATGTCTTCAAAGGAACAACATCCAATCCGACTATTTGTATAAAAGTCGAAACTTAATGCAACATCTTTTCGACAATTTTTCCACATAAATGAAACCGTTTTTCCACCGCTTGATGTCAATTTCTTTCGCGCGCATCGCTTGCGCTCATCGCTCATGAGGCTGCGGTTGAGGATGACGATGACATCGAGGATCATCGCTTCTATCGAGCCAATCAACGTCATGATCTTTGGTCGCATGATGACCCTATCGAAGCGATGGATTAAGCATCGCTGCGCGCACTTGTGCATTGTCAAGTTGCATCGTTTCATGCAACCGAAAATCAAAAAGACCAATCAATTTATTGGCATCTCGATAACCTTGTATTGGCTTGACGTGTTTCGCACATGCTCTTGATCGCGTTGCTTACTCGGTCTCGAGTGCGCGATGCAAACACGATTCTCGCAAGGTCATTTTCGAGCATCATCGATCGATCGATGGACTCATTTCGAGACTTCGAATTGGCCCTTCATTCGAGTGGATTGAGGCATGTTGGATCGTCGAAAAACAGATCGCAACGTGGGCAAAAAAAATTTGAAATTTTTTTCGTTTGATCACCAAATTCGAGGTCCATTGCTCGATTGCAGCGCTTGCATGTTGCTGTATGCCATCGATGCAAAGAAGATTGCGTTGAACGTGGAGCCACTTTGATAGAACCAATACGCGACCAACACGCCAACGATCGCACCCAATGTGTACGCCTCGATCAAGCCACTCGTGCGTCGAAAGATACCGATGACATGCTGCGCAATTTGCCCACCATCAAGAGGATAGATTGGAAGCAAATTGATCAAGGCCCACCAGATATTGACCGTGACCATGAAGTGGACCGTAGCAAAGACGTATGGGTTTCGAGGTTTGCTGACCTCCAACGCAAGATAATTCGTCAACCACGAAAAATCTCGCGAGGCAATTCCGCAAAGGATGGCAGTACAACCAACGACTGCCGCCAACAACAACTGAATCCCCGGACCGGCAGCCGAAATGATGATCTGGTCTAGGTGCGTTAGCCGTTTTTTCTGACCTCGACTCCCCCAAAGCATGCCTGCGCCAGGGACTGCGAGCCCTCCCATTTGATAGAGAATGATCTGGCATTGGATGCCAAAATAGCGAAACGCGAGGGCATGCCCCAACTCGTGAACAAGAATGGAAACGAATACCACCCCTACCCAAACCGCGAGCAGCGCTGCCAACGGCACGTTGTTGCCTTGCATGGCATATTCGAACTGTACGTTCCTCGCCGAGATGTAGCCCAACGCGGCGCTCACAGCCCAAAAAAGCCATGTGACCCGAGTAGGGAACCCAAAGACTTGAAGATTCCAGTCGTATTGGCTCGGTTGCGGTTCTCCAAGTAACATTTCTTTCCTTTTTCCTATTTGACTTTCCAAAACGAACTCAAGATCTCAATTGCTTGTTGCAATGCAGCGTCACCCATGTTCAACGGGGGAATGATTGCGATTCGATTCCGCTCGACTCCCGTCAGATGCACAAGCAGGCCGTGTCCTTGCGCGTGACATACCCAGTCCCAAGCTATGCGAGACGCATCATCGCTCGGAGCACCTTGGTTCGACAATCCAGACAAATCGATGACGGTTGCGAACCCACGTCCATCCACTCTGCACCCCGCAGAAATCGATTCCCGCAATGTCTCTCGAAATAAATTGCCTCGGCGTGAAACACTTGCCATCAAACTTTCATCATTCAACACAGAAATCGCTTCCAGTGCTACTCTACAAGCCAAAGGATTCGCAGCAAACGTCTCGCTTTCAAACCCTTGCGGCAATTTGTCCATGCGATCTCGGTCGCCAATGACCGCCGATATCGGTGTTATGCCTCCACCGAGCGATTTGCCAAGAACGACGAAATCAGGTTTCCAGCCATCGCCAATCGACGCAATCATGGACCCAAGTCTTCCAAGCCCCATCTGTATTTCGTCGCTAATGACCTGGACACCATAACTGCGCAAGAGTTTTACCAGTCGTCGAAAGTAGGCTCCAGAAGCAAAATAGTATCCACGCGCACCAATCGCAGGTTCCAAAATCATGGCAGAGGTGTCTTCGCTGTGACAATCGAGCCAATGTCTGGCAACGTCAATGCTTGCATCACAGTCCTCGCATTTTCCGTCGCATTGGCTGCCGCACATCGGAAAAGGAATCACGCAATGGAGTTCTCGATCCTCCACGGATGCGTTGACGCCAACATCATACCGCAATGCATTGCTACTGCCTGTGTCGCTAATGTGAGCCGTTGCAAGCGAACGTCCGTGATAGCTCAAATGGAATCGCATCATTTTGCCAGGCCTGTTTGCAAACGCGATCTTCCAAGCGATCTCGACGGCTCTTGCTCCTGTTGAGCTCAACCAAACCTTCGACTTTGTCTCGTTTGATTCCAAGGAAGGGCCGTCGACAAGCTCAGCAACTTTTTTTTCGAGCTCGGATCGCCAAGGATGAGTGGCGCCAGTACAAAACGCCAGTTGCGAAAGCTGCGTCTGTGCGGCAGCGAGCAGTCGAGGGTGAGCGTGTCCGAGATTCACGGCAGAGTAGCCGCAAATGAAGTCTAGGTAGGCCTTGCCGTTGGTGTCCCACAGAGTATCTCCGCATCCACGAACAAAAACGAGTCCAGCGTGGGGATCGTGAGAGCGACCCGCTCCCATTGGGCGATAGGTGTGGGACACGATACGATCAAGAATTTTGGGAGGACCGAACTTTTTCCATCAAGCTGGAAACAATTTCGCTTGGGACGAATCGTTCAAGCGATCGCCCATGACCTTGGCTGGCGATCTGTTTGATCAATGTGCTTGAAACATGCGCATAGACTTCATCCGCCATTAGAAATACTGTTTCGATGTCTGCGTCCAATTGCCGATTGGCCATCATCATGGTGAACTCGGCGGCGATATCCATGAGTGGTCGCACCCCTCGCACCATAACTTTGGCGCCGATTCCGCGTACAAAGTCGACGGCTAAACCATCGAAGGCTTGGACGATCACATTCGGTAGATGGGTGGTGACTCGCTGAATCAACTCAATTCGCTCTTCTATGTTGAATAGAGACTGCTTCGCGGAATTGACACCGACTCCGACGACGAGCGACGAGTAAAGCTTGGCGCTACGTTCGATGATATGCAGATGACCAAGCGTCACCGGGTCAAAAGAACCGGTGTAGACCGCTTTGGTTGGGCTCAAGTCGGATAGCATGGCTGAGCGCTCCTTTAATTGAATTGCGACAACGTCTTTTGTCGGTTAAATGTCAAAAATGCGAATAGATAAAACAGAAACATGAAGACTCCGAAGGCAATAGATAGACCGATCCCGACGTACAAGCCTATTTCCAAAAAAAAGCCCATATCGATGTCGGGGCCATTGGGTTGCTTCGGCATGTCTTTCATGACTTGTGCTTTGACTGCGTCCATACTGAGATAAGTGAAGACGACTGCGAACGCAGTTTCTGCAATTTTGAAAATTAGCATGAATGCGGAGATGCCGCGGATCAACATGGCTCCAAGCCGTTTTTGTTTGAGACCCATGACGCCACCAATAATCTCGCCGATGGAGACGAAAAAATTCAACGTTGCGATCAAAAGAACGAGGACCTGTGCACCCGCGAATGGATTCATGGTTGCTGGTCCGCCGTTCGCACTATTTGCCATAGAAAAAGCAAGCCCGGCTATCGTTTGAAGCGTATTCAGGAGTCCCAAGGCACCTAGAACGATAAAAAAGATACAGACAACCTTCACAAATCCTTGAATCGGGCGCGTACCCTGCGGTAAATCGTCTTGCCCACTAACAGGTTGATAAGGATTGAAGTTTGCGTCGCTGGTGCTCATGGAAACGTTGCTTAAGCTATCGGTAAAGTGATCGAATGGTTTCGACTAAGCGATCGATGTCGCTTTGATCATTGTAAGCATGCGTGGCGACACGCAAGCGGCCGTGCCGTACACTTACGACGATTTGCTCGTTGAGAAGGTGTTTGCGAACGTCCATGGGTTCCATACCAGGTACGTTAAAAGTGATGATTCCGCTCAATTCACCATCCAATCGATCGGAGCTACGAGCACGGAAGACACTCGCCCCAGCCGAAAGGAGCCCTTCCTCGATTCTGGCGGCGTTTTCGAGGACTGCCGTTTCCACGGGATTGATTTTTTGATTGCAACCTTGCTCGAGCAAAACACGAAGGCTTTCGGACAGGCCAATTTGCCCCACGTGGTTGGCCGACCCGCCTTCGTAGCGAGATGCATCGTTTTTGAGGACCATTTCCGAGTTTCCAAACTGATGGGCCATTTGCAAAGAGCCCCAGCCCTGCATGAGAGGTTCCAGTCCCTCCAATTTGCTTTGCCGAACGAAAAGAAAGCCGGCGCCCTCGGGGCCCAACATCCATTTGTGACCGTCGGCAGCCAGGTAGTCGATTGGGATTTCTTGAGAATTGAGGCTGAAAACACCAAGTCCTTGGATCGCATCTACGAACAATTCTGCCCCGGCGGAATGTACCATTTCACACAATTTGGCCAAATCCATCCGGAAACCGCTGAAGTACCCGACCCAACTCACCGCGACCAGCCGAGTCGTGCTGTCGATTGCGCGGCGAATGGCGTCGATGCTGACGACACCGTTAGGATCCACAGGTACCTTTCGCACCTCGACGCCCCTCTGTTCCAAAGCCAGCCAAGGCAATAAATTGCTCGAAAACTCGTTTTCGAGCACGACAACACTGTCTTTTCGAGTGGATTGGGAGTTCCACCGGTACCCCTGAGAGACGACGTTGATTCCGAACGTTGTGTTGGGAATTAAGGCGATTTCGCTGGTTTTTGAATGGATAAGCTGAGCCGCAGACGTTCGCAAACGACCGGCGGCGGCAGACCATTCTGGCCAGTGTACATCTCCTTGGCAGCTGGACTGCTCAACCCACGTTTGGATGGCTTCGGCAGCGGGTTGAGTAATTGGCCCCACGGCCGCATGATCGAAATAAGCGTAACGCTCGACGACCGGCATCAGGCTGCGAAGCGAGGTTCGCCCCCTGTTTTCTTGTTCGTATGTGGCGGCAATTCCTGCCATTCTGTCCCCGATGGAAAGCTTTTTGGATAAAAACAAAACGTCTGGTGGTTGGCCCATGACAGTCGAAAAAGTTCAACTATACTAGCCGTCGACGCAAGGTGTCTCAATGGAGAGCTTTGTTCAACCTTTTCAGATTAAATTTCTGTATTCGGACTTTCGAGAGCTAGGATAACCTAGCGTCACCATGTTGCATTGTTGCACTGACATCCCGATTCACACCAGCCACCCAGCTTCTGGGAGCATCCCTGAAGAGCGCCGAGGTACTTGATGCCCAGAATGTTGTGTCTAGGCGGTCTTGTGGTCGCTGGATTGGTCTTTTTGTTGTTCCTAGTCAATTTCATCATGGGCTTGGGAGGCATGGGCGCGCTTTTTAATTACCGAAGCACGCTAATGGATCTCGCATTCATGCTCTGCTCTGCTATCCTCGGCTATATGTCGTGGACCGCATTTCGCGAGCTTAGGTAAAGCTTCGGTTTACGACGAACTGCTCGTTTCACCGATCTTGCCAACCCGATTGGCATCCATTTACTATGCGATTTGACCCTGAAGCTTGGTTCCTAGAGCGTCCCCGACTCGGAACTTTAGATACCGTTCTCATTCGTCCTGCCAAGTCCTTACCGGCATCGCTTGTCGTTCTTTGCCATGGGTTTGGCGCATCTGGCTCCGATCTCCTAGGACTCTTTGAAGATATCCTTCATCATCTTCCCGAGAATGCGCAAAAGTCCGCCTTCCTTTTCCCGGAAGCCCCGGTCGACCTGAGCGACGAAGGGATGTACGGAGCAAGAGCTTGGTGGCGGCTCAACATGGCCCAGTTGATGCAAATGACCACTACCAATTCATTCGACAAGATGCGCGATGCGGTTCCCGAAGGAATCGACGAAGCGCGTGAAGCTCTGTGCGAGTGCATCCGTCAATGCAAAGAAAAACAGAAATGGTCGGACATGCCATTGGTGCTCGGTGGCTTTTCGCAAGGGGCCATGTTAACCGTCGATACTGCACTGAGAGGCTCGGTCGGTCCTGTCATCGGATTGCTCGTTTTCTCCGGGGCTCTCCTCTGCGAATCACTATGGCGCAAAGCGGCAAAAGACAAACCACTAAAAGTTCCGGTCGTGCAAAGCCACGGTACCGTCGATCAAGTCCTACCCATATCGACCGGCCGCTGGCTTCACGAATTGCTACGCGACATAGGATGTACGGGCAATCTATTGGAGTTCAATGGGCCACATACCATCCCTAGCGAAGCAATCGAACTTGCCGCAAAACTCTTGATAGCAATGGAAACAAGATAGGTCCAAACCATGAAGTCTATTTACTGTCACTGTTCAATGACTTTGGCTTTGCTCACGTTACCATTCAGCATGATATCGTTATCGATTGCCCGGAGTGAAACCTACACCTCGCCGTCCAAAGCCGGTCCCATCTACAAGCTCCAAGGAGAATACATGGGAGTCGTCGAGTCATGGGGTGGAACTTGGGGCGCACAAGTCATCGCGACAAGCGAGAAAACAATTTCCATTCATCTGCTCGATGGCGGTCTGCCCGGCCAAGGATTCATGGGAGGACTCCCGTCTAAGGTCTTAGACGCGGAAATCGAACCAAAACAGGAAGTGGCAGAAGCGACCAAAGACTCAATCCGCGTGACCGTAAAACCAGAATCGCTGTCGATCGTGGATGAAAACGGAAAAAAGCTAGGCGTCTTAACCAAAGTGGTTCGCGAAAGTCAGACACTTGGTGCCGCTCCACCCGCCGACGGAGTCACGTTATTCGCAGTCGGTGGTGCGAACCAGTTCAAGGACGGGAAAGCAACCGACGAGGGTTTACTGGGCGTAGGATGTACGAGCACGGAACGTTTCGGGGATCATCATTTGCATATCGAGTTTCGAGTCCCATTTCAGCCGAGCGACTCCGGGCAAGGGCGTGGCAATAGTGGCGTATATGTTCAAGGACGCTACGAAGTGCAGGTGCTCGATTCGTTTGGACTCGCGGGCGAAGACAACGAGTGCGGCGGAATCTACAAAATTGCAAAACCCAGGCTCAACATGTGCTACCCGCCGCTGACGTGGCAAACCTATGACATCGACTTCACCGCCGCGAAATACAACGAGTCAGGGGAAAAGAGCAGCAACGCTAGAGTCACGATTAAACACAACGGGGTCCTCATTCATAGCGATTTGGAGTTGCCTATGGCCACACCAGGCAAGGACAAGGAATCCAAACAACCAGGACCGCTTTATTTGCAGGATCATGGAAATCCGGTCGCTTACCGAAACATTTGGATTCAATCCAAGCCTGCCAACTAGTGGTTAATCAAGCGAACGAAGTCATGCCACTGATAGCCATCAGGCAGTGTTTCCGAAGCCGCGAACTCCAAATGCAAGATCCGACGATGGCGTTGCGTGTTCGGTGCCGATGAACCGCTGGCGTGACTGATCAACGGCCGCATCGCCAAAACATCACCGATTTCCGCGTGGATCGTGACTGCGCGATCGACGCCTATTCCATCGCTGTCGCTCGCAACATGAGAACCGGGGATCACACGAAGCGGACCGTTTTCGTCGGTCACTTCATCGAGATGAATTCGCAGCGTCAGGATCTGGCGAAGAATGGCATCGCTGGCGATCACATGCGGTACGCCGGCTTTGACAGTTGGCCTGGTCAATGATTGCGACATCGCCCGATGTTCTTTCACAGCAATCGACGTATCTTTGTGCCACGGCAGACTCCAGGTGCGGTCCGGAGGTTTGTCGAAAAACAAAGCTCTCACTAAGCCGCAGTCAACGCCAAGCTGTTCATGAAGTAGCGAGAGCATCGGATTCACCTGCCAAACAGTCGTGACTTCTGGAATTGTCTCGATCAAGTTCCTCGCTGCATAAATATGCCCGCGACTCGATCGAGCACGAACCGATTTCGAATCGTCCCAAAAAGCGCTGTCCAAAACGGACAACAGTCGCTGGATCGTTGCTACATCGACAGCATCGTGCAGCATGCAGAAACCATCGCGGTCCAGATTCCATTCAGCAGTCGGCATTGATTTTTCCTATTAAGGCGAGCGGCAGACTGAAAAATACCAATCATAACCCGATACGCAAGTGAGGGGCGAACAAGCCCTCGCTAACCGGCCTGTTGCTTTAATGGATTGTGATACTGGGTATTCGAAAGTGGCATGGGCGCGCTCGCGGGGTAACCCCAGGGCATTCAATGCATGCCATCTGGCTTTACGCCAGTGGTAATTGACCTTCGCCCTAGCGTGAAGGTAATGATCCCCTGGGATAAACCCAAGGGCATTCAATGCATGCCATCTGGCTTTATGCCAGTGGTAATTGACCTTCGCCCTAGCATGAAGGTAACGATCCCCTGGGATAAACCGGTGCCACGCAATGGTAACCCGAAGCGTGAGCGAGGAGCCGACTGCAATCCCTCGCTAACGCTTCGGGTTACCATTAAATCAACAAGCCCTTACGCTTCGTGGGATACTGCAATCTGCCGCTCGCCCAATGAAACAACGGTCTCTACACTCAGGAACGAGCATTGGAAGCCTTACCTTGAAGGCCACTTCCAACCATACTGGCTCAGCAGGTCGCCATCTTGAAGAACCGTCGCGCCGTCATCCTTTCTCAATCGTATCGGTACACAGATCTCGTCCGACTCCAATTCGCTAACCAAAATCGGGTTATGGCTTACCACAATCACTTGGCTGTTCGCAGCTGCCAATTGGATCAATCGCCCAAGGGCTGGAATCAAATCAGGATGCAAACTGGTTTCTGGTTCGTTCAAGACGATCAACTCGGGCGGACGGGGAGTCAAGAGTGCCGCGACCAACAGTAAAAATCTCAAAGTTCCGTCCGAAAGCTCTGCCGCACTAAGTTCACGAGCGATTCCCGGTTGATCCAGAGCGACCTGCAAGCCTGAATCCGTGACTTTTAATCGAATCCGTGAGCCAGGAAAAGCATCGTCAATCGTTCGATGAAGTCCCTCGTGGTCGCCAATCTCACAAATGGTCTGTAGTGCTGCCGCTAAGTCGCTCCCATCACCAGACATAATCGGGGTAAACGTGATTACCGACGGACGACGCGAGGGCGATTCACTGTCCACACGAAAGGTATCATAGAATCGCCAAGAACGGAGCGTCTCGCGAATGACGATCAACTCAGGTGCATTAAACGGATCTGCGTATTCCGACAACATGCTCGCATGCCGCGACAGCGAAAGATCAATGTCGGACCATTTTCCTCCAGCCGAACGTGCGCGAAGCGTCCTTGTTCCTCGGTCGGCACACAACGACCTGGCATCCATACTGGCACCCTGCCATAAACACTCTCTCTTCATTTCGGCGTCAAAGTCGAATACCGAATCCGAGGGAATTGGCAATCCAAGATCCAAACAATAGCTGAATGAATTCGATGAAAAGCCTAAGCGAAGGCTGACGGGATCTTTGCCATTCGACTTTGAGCCTGCCCAACGCACCGAATTGAAACCACCTTCCCGCGCGAGTGATTCCGCAAGTCGTCCAGCAGCTGCATCGGCAATCAATTTCAAAGCTCGGTACACGTTGGATTTGCCGGAACCATTAGCGCCCGTAACGACCGTGAGTTGCCCAAGTCGTAAGATGATCGACCGTATGGAACGATACCCCGCAATAGCAATTTGGTCGATCAAGATTTGGTATTAAGGGCGAGGGACATTTTGAAATCTACTTGCTGTACGATCGGTTCCACTATCGCTTATCGAACTTGTTTTTGAGTTGCTCCATCGATTCCGTCCATTGGAGTGCCACTCGTTCAAAATCGACTTCTGCCCAACGAATGGCTTTGTCGCCTTGAAGGCGTGAAGGCTGCTTGGCACCTGGCCAGATCGGGAACTGTGCACTGTTACCCATCGTCAGTCGCGATTCCACTTTTTCACTTGCCAAGTAATCTGCAAGCGATGCGGCCGCCGTTGGGTGTGGCGCTCCTTTCAAAACACATATCGTATTGGGAATAAACAGAGTCCCAAATGCCCCTGTCGCTTGATCTGGAAAAACAATCTCAATCGGTTTCCCACTTTCTTTTTCGACAGCCGCATCGTCGGTATCGGCCAGTCCCCAATCCAGCTCACCACTGCTGACCGCCAATGCAATTTGTTTGTTGC
>Ga0194045_1000478_pt1 | contig 13217 bp, 10 predicted proteins | sample JunL6211m_MetaG_FD_161686 | JGI IMG/M metagenome (GOLD analysis project Ga0194045, IMG submission 161686) | Anoxic zone freshwater microbial communities from boreal shield lake in IISD Experimental Lakes Area, Ontario, Canada - Jun2016-L626-11m | ecosystem: Environmental > Aquatic > Freshwater >...
AAAGCAATTGGGCATTAATCGTGATGAGTTAAACGATGTGAATGGCTACGATGCAGTATTGCTTTGGAACGAGTACAAAAAAAAGGGCGACAAAGCTGTTTTAGATACCCTGCTTGCTTACAACATTCAAGATACGATCGTACTGCATACCCTTATGGTACATACCCACAATGAAAAGATAAAAACCACGCCCTTCGCAATGGCTTATACATTACGAAAACCAGAACTTCCGGAAATTCCATTCAAGGCAGACTTCAACATTGTAAGAAGGGTTCGGATGGGACCTTTCGGATATTAGCCTATACCAGCGGATTTACATCCGCCGCTCATTCTGAGAAACTCGATAAACAACCGTCGCTTACGCTTCCGGCTCTGAACCAATAATTCTTCTGCCTCTTCCGTGTCTCTGCTTCTGTTTTTTTCCGTGAAATTCCGTGTTCGTCCGTGGCTAAAATGTCTTTTCTTCTTCTTTTCCGTGTTCTTTCATCGCCAATTGGCCCGCACCAGCGGATTTACATCCGCCGCTCGATAGAACATTTTCTTCAATCTTATTATTCAAACTTCCAGGCATCGTTGAAGAAGCCTGCGGTTTTAACTTTGCCCGGAAAACGACCATTAGGCGCAATGTTTAAATCGATCACCGCATAATCAGGCAACTTGGCAATCTGCCTTGCGTTGTTCAAATAATCATAATCCCTGAAAGTAAAGCCGCTGTTAAGCACGACATACTTGCCTGGGTTTTCTGGATTAGGATGAATCATGATAAGTGCATGATCAGCAGCATTGAATTTTTCTTTGTTCACCACCAATTCAGAACCCCATTGCACAGGAAGCTTGGAAGCGATCTTTGCGATAAGTTTGTTGCTACTAGCATCACCCCAAAGGATCAGATGATTTTTCTTGATATCTTCCTCGGTAACCTCGGTATCGTTTTTAACACGGGCCTCGCCTCGGAACTGCTTGCGCCAATGATCCAAAGAGCGATCCATTTCGGCTTTCACCCAAGCCTGCACTTTTGGGTTTTTGGATTCACCGGTAGGTCGAACCACCAAAAAGCTATCCATGAAGGCATCATCAATTGGGCCGGATAAACCATGCACTTTGCGTTCGCCCGGAGCAGTGGGAGCAGTCACCAATTTCCAGCTATTGTTTTCTTTACGAAAATGAGCAGCCCAAGAACGATCAGATTGTGGCGCATTACAAGTGATTTCTACACCATCAAGAATGACTTTGGTTTTTTGAGTAACATCCAGCGGGCATAATCCACTAGGCATATTTAGGGTAAGCCCTTCCACATTCGTGGTGCTGACTTTGATGGTTTTAGAATCGACTATTTCCGCATCGACCAATGCTTTTTCCCAATGCTGTTTAAGAAGATCAACCTGCACCCAAAGCATCTGATTATAACGCAAGGTGTAAGTAGAGAAACGAATCCGCTTGGGAATTGCGGTGCGGCCTTTTTCAACAATGGCATCGATACGATCGCTGACTTCTTTTTTTGCAGCAGGATGATAGCTGTGCCCGGTTTTTGGCCCGATAATATGACGAAGCTCAATGCCTTCTTTTTTCAAATAGGTTTCCATGATATCAGCAGCTTGCTTTTGATTATCAATCTCGCCGCTATAAGCAACGACTGGAAGGTTAGCGAGGTTGATGGCCCAATCCGTGCAATCATACCAATGAAGCAACTTCTTTTCCCAAGCATTGGGGGTGATGATTTCTTTCTGAAAGACTCTGAGAAATTCAGGGGTTTCAGAAAAGCCAGCACCCGGAGCTGCAGCTACCCATCTTCCAGGGTAATGCACTGCGAACTGCCAGCATGCAGCACCGCCCATCGAGAAACCGCGAATCACAACCCGATTGCGATCAATCGAATAATTGTTTTCAACATGATTCAATGCTTCGATGCCATCCATTTCGCCTGCGAACTTATTGGCGCAGCAATATCTGCCATAGAGTTGCAGCACCATGCCACCCGCTGGAACAAATTGGCCCGCACTACGCATTGCGCCTTCAAGAAAGTTCAACTCGGAAAGTTTTTCCCCTCTGCCATGGCACCAGAGATCAAGCCTGCGCTTGCGATCAGTCATACCGGTGTAATCAGCAGGGATAGCGATGCCATAGGGTTGAACAGAATCATCAATTTTGGAACGGTAGCCACGAACAACCAAACCGGTAGCAGTAGTCCAAGGTGCTTTCCCCTCGGCAAGAGACTTGGCACGATCCATGCCCAATTGCAGGTGTTTCTTGGCGATGGGGAATTCCTTGACATCATAAAATTCATTATGGGCAAGTGCGTAGCGAACACTGTTATGAAAGATTTCGACATCTGGAAGAAGCTCTGCTTGGGGTTTTCCAGCGAGTGATTTTTTGAGTGTAGCAATTTGTTTGCCCAGATCATCAACACCTTTTTGCAAATCAGCACGAACCTCTGCAGGCACCATGACTCCCTCTGGAGGAACGGGTCGCACTTTTTCAGCGATGTTATCCTGTGGGCCATCCGCAAGGACAAAAAGTACAGATGCGAAAAAAAGTGAAGCAGCAAGGATTCTCATGGTAGCACTCTCGAAGGTGTGAAAGAACCCACCCTGCTTTCACAAGGTGGTGAAATCACAGGGTGGGAAAAGGAATCAACAAAAAATCAGATAATACTAAAGCGAATAACCCTTGCGATATTCAAAATGCAAGTGTTGATCAGCAGAAGAATCATTGGTGAACTTAAACGCTGGGCCATTCCATTCAAGCTTCTTGCCTGCCATCTTCATGCCAACATTACCAAGCAAAATAGCTTCGGTAAGCATGCCAGCATAGTTAAAGTTGGACATTGCAATGGAAGGATCATTCTTGCGAATAGCTTCAACCCATTCAGACTTCATACCGCCATCGCCCTTGCCATTGCGGGGAAGAACCTGATCAACCTTGGGTTTTTCCATGGCCGATCCATCAAGGTTATAGATTCTGAAGGAAGCACCATAATCATTAGGGGAGTAAATGATACCCTTATCGCCAACGAGGATGGAACCGGAATTAACAAGCTTTTCTTGCTTGCCATCTTTATCCTTAGCAAGAACTTTAGCCTGAAGTTCCTTAGGAGGATGAACAAGAACGCCATCAATTTTGCCTTCGTACCAGTTAAGGGTGACGGGCGCCATGGTATCGCGCGCTGGGAATTGCAAAGCAACCGTTGCCCAACCTGGATAGGTTTCGACATTGGTCTTTTCGCAATTGGTAAGAACAGAAGTCGGGTGGCCAAGCTTCAGAGCCATGAATGCCATGTTAGCGGTATGGCAAGCCATATCACCAAGGGCGCCGGTGCCGAAATCCCACCAGCCACGCCAAGCAAAAGGATGATAACCAGGGGCATAAGGGCGCATTTGGGAAGGCCCGATGAATTCATCCCAATGAACATGCTTAGGGCATTCATGGGTACCGGTTGGTCGGGTGGTAACTTTAGGAGCTTGGGGCCAAATAGGCCTGTTGGTCCAAACATGAACTTCCTTAACTTGGCCGATAACGCCTGCACGGATAAGTTCGACTGCTTCGCGGAGGCCGTTTTCAGCGGTACCTTGATTACCCATCTGGGTGCAGACCTTCTTTTCAACAGCAAGTTCACGAAGAACGCGAGCTTCTTTTACGGTGTGAGTTAAAGGCTTTTGCACATAAACATGCTTGCCCATGCGCATAGCCATCGCAGCAGCAGGTGCATGGGTATGATCAGGGGTACCGATAACTACAGCATCAATATCCTTACCCATTTCTTCGAGCATTTTGCGGAAGTCATTATATTTCTTGGCCTTGGTGAACTTTTCACCCTTCTTGCCTAGGGTATTATCATCGATATCGCAGATACCAACGACTTCGCCAAGAGCGCCTGCCTGATCGATATCGCTACCACCCTTACCACCAACGCCTACTCCAGCAAAGCGAAGGCCTTCGAGGGCAGATTTCTTTTCTTGCGCTCCAGCAATGCCACCTGCGAGCCAAAAGCCAGCACCAGCAATGGAAGTTTGTTTAACAAAACTACGACGATCAGGCTTTCTAATCATTTTAAATTGCTCCTCAAGATAAACAACAAAAACAGCACCACCTCTGGTATAGAGGTGGCAAAAGGTTGGATCAGAATCTAGATGACTAGTCTAAAGCTGCGAGAAGGGTTGTGCAACAGGTTTTACAGTTTTTGTGAGAGGTTGCACTTGAGGGGGCATAATATGCAAGCCATCGCTATTGGGCTTTTTGCCATCCTTTACCGCTAAGGCATGATGTTCAAAATCAACCCAGGCAAAATAACTGACTGCAATACACAAAGACCATGCAAACAAGTTAGGGAAAAGCGATGGGCCAAAGAACTTGACTGCGGTTCCTGCAAACTGATTCAATTCCACTGTTACACCGTTAAAATCAACACTGCAAAGCTCATCCAACACCAAATGCGACAAGAATCCAACCATAGCACTAGCAGCCATATAAACACGAAGCAATGTAGAGTCATGGGTATAGCAAAGGAAAACCAGACCACCCGCAATAACCATCGCAGGAATACTATGGAACATTCCCCTATGCACACTTAAACGCCTAAATATATTAGAAAGCCCAAATCGTATAAATACATAAAGTATGGCCAAGATGGCGAAGGTTTGATCTTCTGTAAGACCAAAACCAAGCATGCGCTTAAGCAACATCAACGGCACAACCACTGCGGTAAGATTGAACATTTCGCGTACAGGAACACCACTACTGCTATCAAGATCTGGCAGCAATCCACTAACTGCGGTAATACCCGCAGCCATTAAGCTGGTGCCCCAATCGAGATCAAAATAAAAAGTAGCAAGCAGGCCGTTGGCTACTGCCAGCATGGAAGAAAACCTAAAATGTCCGCGATAACTAGCCATAAAGCACCTCCTTGTGCTAAACGAAAAACATAAATCAATCAGGCTTCATGCCCAGATTTTTAAAGAGAAATCCCATTTGATCTGCAACTTCATCAAGAATTTTGGCAGTGGGCTTACCCGCACCATGGCCCGCCTTTGTTTCAATCCGAATAAGCATGGGGTTTGGCCCCTTGTTGCACTCTTGCAACATTGCTGCAAATTTAAAACTATGCCCAGGCACCACACGATCATCCGTATCCGCGGTAGTAATCATAGTAGCGGGATAGGATGTTCCTTTTTTAAGATTATGGTAAGGCGAGTAAGCATAAATAGCTTTAAATTCATCTTCATTATCTGCAGAGCCGTAATCATCAACCCAGAAACGCCCAGCAGTAAACTTATGAAACCGAAGCATATCCATCACGCCAACTGCGGGCAGACATGCGCCAAATAAATCGGGCCGCTGCGCCATGCAGGCACCCACCAACAATCCACCATTGCTACCACCCTGAATCGCCAGCTTAGAGCTTTGGGTGTATTTTTCGCTAATGAGCCATTGCGCCCCTGCAATAAAATCATCAAAGACATTTTGTTTAAGAAGCTTGGTGCCCGCTTTATGCCAAGCATCGCCATACTCGCCACCACCACGAAGGTTTACAACTGCGAATACCCCACCCATCTCCAACCAAGCAATCCTGCTGACAGAAAACGAAGGCGTAAGCGAAATATTAAAACCACCATAGCCATACAACAGCACCGGGTTGTTGCCATCTTTCTTCAACCCTTTGCGATACGTGATAAACATAGGCACCTTAGTGCCATCTTTGCTTGGATAAAAGACTTGCTCGACCTGATAATCATCCGGGTTGAACTTAACCTTTGCGGTGCGATAAACTTCGCTGGTGCCTTTTTTCAAATCATAACGATAAATGGAAGGTGGCGTTGCAAAACTGGAGAAAGAGTAAAAGGTTTCGCTGGCATTTTGCCTGCCACCAAACCCACCTGCGGTTCCAATCCCAGGCAACGGAAATTCAGAAGAAGTTTTCCCATCGATTGAAAACATCCGAACTAACGTTCGCGCATCCTTCAAATAACTTGCTATAAATTGTTTTCCAAAAAGGCTGGCACCCTGCAGAGCTTCTTTTGTCTCGGGGATAATTTCTACCCAGTTAGCAGGTTCAGGATTTTCCAACTTAATGGATACAACCCGGTGCAATGCAGCTTTGTAATTCGTCTTAAAATAAAGGGTGCTACCCTCATTACCCACCAAGGAATATTCATTATCAAAATTATCGATCAGATCCACGGGTTGCGAATCTTTTTTAGTCAGATCAAAATAAGTAACCCGATAATTATGATCGGTGCCCTTCCACGTGGTGATGAGCAGGTATTTGCCATCTTCCGTAACTTCGGTTTGGAAACCCCATTCAGGATGATCAGGGCGCTTGTAAATTAATTTATCTTCTGATTGAGCTGTTCCAACTTTATGGAAATAAACCTTCTGATTGAGATTAAGCCCTTGAAATTTAGTGCCTGCCGCGGGCTCATCAAACCTACTGTAATAGATACCCTTGGCATCGGGAGTCCATGCAGGGCTTGCAAATTTAACCCAGCGAAGCTCGTCTGTAAGCTGTGCCCCAGTATCAACATTTAAAATGCGCCAAACATGCCAGTCAGAACCAGCTTCAGCAATACCGTATGCGAGAAGCTTCCCATCATCACTGGGAATCCAAGAGGAAAGAGCAACGGTGCCATCTTTCGCCATGGTGTTAGGATCAAGAAGTAAGCGGGGTTTCCCTTCTAGTCCATCTTGGACTAAAAGAACCGCTTGGTTTTGCAAGCCATCATTGCGGGTGAAGAAATACCTACCTTCACGAACAACCGGCGTAGAGAATTTTTCGTAATCCCAGAGCTCTGCAAGGCGCTTGCGAATTTTTACACGCTCGGGGATTTCAGCAAGATAGGCATTGGTGACAAGATTTTCCGCTTCAACCCAATCTTTCACTTCGGCAGAATTTCGAACATCATTTTCTAACCAACGATAAGGATCCGCAACTTTAGTTCCATGATGGATATCGACCTGTTCAATTTTTTTAGTACTTGGATATTTCAATGGAGGACCCTGAGCTTTAAGTGATTGGCTACTGAATAAAGAGATAATAACCCCAAGAAGAAACAAAGATCGGTAGTTCATATTGGTCCACCAAAAAGCAATAAAGCCAAGCCGTAAGGAGAGTGCTTTCGACAACATTGGGCTTTAAGAGCATGATTATAGAATCAACTGAAACCAACTGCTGATGAAAAACAGATTCAGATTCAGTAAAGAGAGTTACTTAGTTTTCGGGTGCAGGAGCAGGCGCTGGTGCTGGAGCTGGTGCGCCATCTTTTGTAAGTTTACCTGGCCTTGCAATCACTTTATCAACTGAATCGGGTGGGCCATTGGGGGTAGTCAATCTCATGTAATCCCAAAAAAGAAAACCACCACCTATTAATTGCGCAAGCAATGATAATATCAAAATGCCTGTGTATGCATCACTGCGTGTGCCCGATGAAGAGGCCTTTGCCTTGGCTGCCATGATTGAATACCCTCCTTGATAAACTTCTTGATTTGGCTTTTAAAATTAGCTACCTAGAATGCGACTCGCAACACGATCACCTGCAATCGGCTTATCCGACAACGGTTTAACCGGTTGGGCAACAGCTTCATTAGGTGTAACTTCAAGAATACGAACGGTTCCCAGATATTTGGATTGAGTAGCCACCGCAGAAAGCCTGAATACTTCAAGAGTATGACCTTTGGTAAGGCCAGCATCAGAGCCAATAGAAATTTTGATCAAGCCGCTGGAATCAGCAACCTTGACCATGCCTTCGATATTGTCTGGTGGAGGATTCTTACTTGCTTTATTGACTTGCGTCAAAGCGGAAGTACCACCTGATTTGGCCCGTTCCATATCTTTTGCCATCTCGCGCAGTTGAACTTCCAATCTTTCATTGGTTGATTTGAAAGTTTGTGCAGCGATTCTTTCAGCAATTTCCTTTGCCCTTGTTTGTTCTAATAGTGTGGAAATTTCTGAATTGCGTTTCACTTCAGCTTTCAGAATCTCACTCATCTGTGCGTTTTGTTCCTGCCTGCGACTTGATTCTGCAACTGCAGTCTGCAGCACTATATCTTTTTCATTCAGCTTTTTAGAAGCTTCGTTATATTTCTTATCTAAATCATCCTTCACCCTTTTAAAATCTTCCACTTCCATTTTCAGCTTCGCAATTTCAACTTCTTTTTCCTTAACGGAAGAAGAACCACTTTCCTGAAGTGTTTTATTTTCTTCCTGATAGGTGGTGTTGCTAGCTTTCAGCACTTCCCGCTCGCGCTGTACTTTTACGATTTCAGCATTCTTATTGGTGTCTGCGGTGAAGACCATCAGACCCATTGCACCTACGAACAAGCTGAATATTAGATTCACAAATACCAGAATTTTTCCTACAGGTGTCATGGCCAGACCCTCACTTATAATGTTAGGACTTTACTGCAGTCAAAAACCATTGCTTTAATCTTAACAGAAACCAAGCAATATATCTTGACATTAGTAATATTTACATCCGGGCGGGACTATGCCTTGTATTGTAATGCTTGTCAACGGCAACAATCGCCAGCCAAACGAATGGGCCAGAAATAGTTGCAAGCAATTATAAAAAAGAGGTAAGAAGGGAAAGAATGGCAGGTTAGGGGAGGGTAACCAGACCGCGATCTCGTAATTCATTAAAGCGGATATCAAGTTCTGAGCGTCTTTTGGTCAAATCGAAATGTTCTAGGGTTAAATTAACATAGGCTTGTTCAATTGCATCAAACTCTTCTGCGAATCTTTGGCGCTTAAACTTTTCTTCTTCAATCTTAGTTTGCAAACCTTTGACAAGGATGATGGGTTTACCATCAGGCCCTAATACTGTTTTGCCATCAGCATCTTTTTGTGTCTGATCCGCCTGAATGTCAACCAGTTTCTTGTTTTCTTTTGAGGTATCATCCAGCACTTTTTGCATGGCCCTTATTTCATTATCAAGATCATCAATCTTTTTACCAAGTGCGTTTAGGTTCTCGAAAGTATTTCCATCGATGTCTTTTAATTCTTCAAATTGTAAAGGAATAAACTTGGCAGTTAAGCGAACAGGTTGCCCGTTTTTCAGAGTAATGTTCTTAGCGGGTTCTTTCTCCGATGCCTTGCTTTTTAGAAACTCCAATTGCTCAAAATAATACTTCTCTGTCGCTACAACCTGCGACTCAAGCTTTTGCATTTTTTCACGACCCGCCTGATAACGGTTTACAGCAATCCCAATCGGACTAGGGGAACCATCTTTAGCATCTTTGAACCATGCTTCTATCTTTGCCTTACGCTGATCAATTTCCTGCCAAGAGCCATCCTTGGGTTTGCCATCTGCCCCGATTACCGGAGTAAGAACCGGATTGGAAAAAAGAGAAATCCCCCAAGTTGCAAGGGTGAAGCTGCTTAACGCAAGCAGGTAGACCATTTTTTTGCCGATATTAAGAGCCATGGCTTCCTTTTAACTTAATCCGGGTCTAGTGGTTCGCTTCAACCGCACGAAGATTCTTTTCCTTGAGCTCATTACCCACCCTATAGCCCTGCAATTTTTTATGCACCGAAAACAACCGCTCACTGATCACATGAAAATCACTAACCAGATTACTAGTTTGATCGCGCTGGTCTTCCAAATCTTTTTCCATCTTTGCGAGCAACAACTTTTCTTTGACTAATAGTGCCTTCTGGGTTTTTATACGCTCATCATACTCCAGCTTGAATCCTTCGATTTGCTTGGCACGCTTGGCCCTACGGCCCATTTCGATAAGCAATTCACGATGTTCCGTGACGAATATCGCCTCTTCTCTAGTGAGATGGGCCTCTAAATGATCGAAGGCGCGAGTCAAGACCACCGCATGCCCATCCAATGCCTTGGAAGCGTAATCCGGGCCAACCACCGCTACAAGCCTGCGTATCGATTCTTCCGAACCTTCATCCACAACTTGGTACAACGAAAGTAACAACGCAGCTATTGCAGTCCGGGATTCAAATTTACTTATAATATGAGCTTGTTGTGGGAGTCTATTTTTTTCGCGAGGTTCTGATGATAAGAATAAATTATCCACACTTTCACGAAGCGAAGTGTATTCATCCGCAAGAGTCTTTGGGTCGGCTTTGTTGATCAAATCATAGTACTTGCGCCTGTCAACATAAGTAATGGCATTTTCCATCATTAACTTGGAAAGAAACCGGGCCTTATTATCACTACCTTCGATTTCTTTTTCTTTATCATCAAACTTCTTGTGCATGCGCTTAACTTCATCAACCTGGGTTAACACAACCCTGTTATCTAATTTCAGAGGCCCGCCAGCATCTTTGAAAATCCCTTTTAATGCACCCTCGTCAAGGCCATCGAGATTAGATTTGATGTTTATATTTGTTTTGGTGGTTTCATCATCATCAAAGGGCAAGCCATTAAGAACAATATCTTGCCTAAATACCAGATAGGTCCAGTTCTTGCGAACGCCCAAATCTTGAACTAGGATAACTCCCAGGCCAAAGGCCAGCAGAGTGTTTAACAGCGCAAAGATTTTTCCAAGTAGGGACATCGAATAACCTGTCTCTTGTTCCATAGGATGGATTGCACTAGAGAACCTTTCTCTTAATTATATCTTTCCCCATAACAGGGCGTTAGGCCAATAAAATGTGCATGATATTTGAGCGAAGCTGTATGTATTAAACCGATCGATATGGATTTAGCGAATGCAACCTTTACTTAAGCCCAACCCCTATTTAAAGAATTCGTGAAGATTTTGTTCTTAATGCGCTAGTTATTTAATCTAAGATAAGATGACGCTATGAAAGAACCACCGCAAACCCCTGATGCCACCAAACCCCAAGGATATATCCAACCCTTGGGAAAGATCGGCCAATACGATCTGCTTAGGAAAATAGCAGAAGGTGGTATGGGTTCGATCTATATGGCACGCAGCACCAAGGATAAATCGGTGGTTGCGATCAAAGTGATGTCGCCCAATTATGTTCATAACCCTGTGTTATTAAAGAGGTTCGAACAAGAATACCGAGTTGCAAGCAAATTTAATCACCCCAATCTGGTGCGAGCACTCGAATTTGGCACCGATAATGACCTGCCTTTTCTCGTACTGGAGTTTGTGAATGGCGAATCGTTGGGTGTTATAATCAGCAAACAAGGAAAATTTGAAGAATTAGAAGGGATAAAAATCATTGCCCAAGTCGCCAAGGCGCTAAATCAGGTGCACAAAGATAAGCTTATCCATCGGGATGTAAAGCCAGACAACATTCTTGTAGGGAAAAACGGGATAGCCAAGTTGACAGATTTAGGCTTGGTCAAAGAAATATTGGTGGGGGATCTAAACCTGACTCGGTCGGGAAGGGGGCTTGGAACGCCTAACTTCATGGCACCGGAACAATTCCGGGATGCCAAGAATGCAGATATCCGATGCGATATTTACAGCTTGGGTGCCACCCTTTACACGATGTTGACAGGGGAACTGCCTTATAAATCCGTCAATCCGCTAGAAACTTGGATGAAAAAGGTGCAAAACGATTTGCCCACCCCCCGAGAGCTGAACCCCCGCATTTCAGAACGAACGGACTGGGCAATTCGTAGAGCCATGGATAGTGACCCTGATATCCGCCCTTCAAGCTGCAGGGAATTTGTCGAAGATCTAGTTGGAAAGAGTACCCGAAAATCAGCAGTTACTACCCCAGTATTAGAAAAAACAAATGTCAAACAGCCTTCAGAGCCAATTTGGTTCATGGCTTATACCGATGACCAAGGCAAACAGCATGTGGTAAAGGGAACTGCCAAGGCTATCCGAAGAAGCTTTAAGGATGGAATTTTAGAAGACCCATTCAAGTACACATTGGCTAAAAGTCTAGAAGGCCCATTTGAAGAGATGAAGATTTTCCCAGAATTTAGAGATTTAGCAGTCCAACTTACCAAACCGAACTCCACCCCGAACTCTAAAACGCAAACGCTCGACCCAGTACCGAATCCCACCTCAGAACCTACCAGAATTATGAAAGGGCTTAATCGATCAAAATCTGGCACCCCACCTTGGGTTTACTATGTTGTAGGTGCAGGTACCATAATTGCAATTGCTCTAATTATCATTGTTGTTATTTATTTAAAAAAATAATCAAACAGCAAACGCCGATGAAAATCTTGGTAACAGCTACGCATCATTTCGATGAAGACTTTACAATCTTTTGAAGCCTTGAATTTCTCTTATTCTGTTTCAGAGGAAGCGAGCATTTCTTGGAGTGTTTTTTCAATGCCTTCTGAGATTTCATCTAAAGGAAGATGATTCAAACTAGATTTATAAAAAGGATTTTGTAATTCTATCCCGATTTGATCCAAGGAAACCAGAGGATAACTCACCAACATGATTACCAGCGGTACAAGCCAGTCTGTTTCCATCTGGTGAAGTAATGCAAAGGGTAAAGTAATAAGAAATATGGCAACAAATCTTCGGATTTTAACAGAATACACAAAAGGTAACGGGGTCTTCAGGATTCGCTCACACGCTCCGATGTGATCCATCAACAAAGATCTTTCTCTTTCCATCTGAGAAAACGCAAATGAATTAAGAACCCCTTTATCTAACGCTGATCGAAGCAATCCCGCTATTTTTAATAAAACATAAAAAGGCATATGAGTTGATGCAATCAACTTACCCGCTTCACTTTTTCCCAACAACTGTTCAAACTTTCCCAATTCTTTTTCCGATCTCAATGATGATTTTGCTGCATAAGGAAAAACCTTCACCCAGGTTGTCAGTTCCGTAGACCATACTTTGTCTTTGGGGCCATAAGCCAGCGATTCTAAAACCAAATTTCGACTTTGATTAACAATCCCTCCCCATAAGGTTCTTCCCTCCCACCACCGATCGTAGCCTGCATTGGTGCGCAAAATCAACAATAAGCCAAGGGCAGCACCCGCTATCTCATGCGGACCCACCTCCAACCCTAGGTTCAATTGAAAAACATCTTCAATGTAATGATCAACAACACATATGAACGCAGCTATTAATCCGAAAACTAAAACATTGAATATTACAATTGGGGTTACAGAACCCTTGATGGAAATTGCTTCCCGCCAGAATGTATAAAGTTGATCAGTCTTCATTCAATAAAACTCTTTTTTAAATTTCAAGGAAGCGCACAAGTTCACCTTCTTAAGCGAATAATAAATTAAATAAACTGCAATTGCAATCAGACTTAAACTCTGGCAATCAAAATTAAACAAGCCAACACCAACTTAATTGATATCTGT
>Ga0194045_1000479_pt1 | contig 13205 bp, 9 predicted proteins | sample JunL6211m_MetaG_FD_161686 | JGI IMG/M metagenome (GOLD analysis project Ga0194045, IMG submission 161686) | Anoxic zone freshwater microbial communities from boreal shield lake in IISD Experimental Lakes Area, Ontario, Canada - Jun2016-L626-11m | ecosystem: Environmental > Aquatic > Freshwater >...
ATAAAATCCCCAGCCCTGAAAGGGCAAACTACACCAACCTAGGGCACCGCCCTAGGTACACAATCCATCGCCCTAGCCAGCCTTAATTCGCCCTTTCAGGGCTATTTTGATGGGGGATGATTACCCGGGGTTGCGCTCCGCTTCCACCCCGGGCTATCCCTATTTCGCCCCTTTGGGACTTAAGAGCCGAAAGAAGGTAGGCCCTTCGACAAGCTCAGGGACCAGGTTTTCAGTACGGTCAGTGAGCTTGCCGAACTGGCCGATATTAGTTGCATTAGGATGAAAGACACCACCTGGGTGATAAATACCAAGAATGGAACTCCGCATACGCGAAGTTGACATTAAAGCGGGTGCAAAATCCAAAGGTTCAAATGGAGTAGTTGCAGTGGGGCTTCCCCATCGCAACTACTCTGTCTTTAAACAGGCACATATCAATGAATGGAAAGTGAAAGAAAGAATAAGAAAAAGGAACAGGGCGAGCACCAGCGGATTTACATCCGCCGCTCAATAAGACGAAAGTTGTAAAAGTGGTGAAGGATAGAAACCCGGGCTAGCGAAGCGAAGGGCCCTTTTCCCGGAGGAAAGAGGGTTGGGAGTTGGGGGAAAAAGAGAAAGTAAAAAAGAAAGCAAAAGAAAAAAGAAAGAGACCCACCCAGCGCAGTGGGATGGGCTTGAAGGCATTGATAACAGGGTTGGGAGTTGGGGGAAGAAAAAACAATAAAAAAGAAAGAGAAAAGCAAAAGAGAAAAGCAAAAGAGAAAGTGTGACTGTAAGAGCAAGGAAACAAAAGAAAGCCCTGTTACATTTAAATCACAAACAGATCTACATATTGATTGACGGGCATAGTTTCTAACTCTTTTTGATCAAGCGAAACTTTAAGAATTAGTTGTTGCTGCTTTGTGGGGAACTGCCTTGCGAGGTTGATTTTAAACTTCTCCTCTAAGAGCGGTATACCCTCTGCGCGCCTGCGGGAATGGCCGATGGGGTATTCAACGATGACTTCGTCAAGTTTGCTGCCATCGTTGAACTCGATGGTAAGTGCGTTAGCGATAGAGCGTTTGTTTGGGTCGTGGTAATCCTTGGTATAGGCTGGATCTTCGGTGCAGTGAATTTTATCTCGGAGAGTATCAATGCGATGGTCGGTTGCGATATTGTCTTCATAATCTGCAGCGGTTAAACGGCCAAAGATTAAAGGCACTGCAACCATGTATTGAATACAGTGATCGCGATCCGCGGGGTTGTTTAGTGGGCCTTTCTTATCGATGATACGGATGCATGCTTCGTGGGTGCGGATGGCGATTTGTTTTATGTCGCCAACGGTTTTGCCTGCGCTTAGCATTTTTGCATGAAGGGTCATTGCGGCTTCAACTGCGGTTTGCGAATGGAATTCTGCAGGGAACGAAATTTTGAACAGGACATTTTCCATGACATAGGAAGCGTATGGTCGTTGGAATTTGAACTTGTTGCCTTTGAAACTGACATCATAAAAGCCCCAGGTCTTGGCGGATAAAGCGGAGGGGTAGCCCATTTCGCCTGTTTTTGCGATCAGTGCGAGTTTTACTGCACGCGAAGTAGCATCGCCAGCAGCCCAAGATTTTCTGCTGCCGGTATTGGGGCTATGGCGATAGGTGCGAAGCGCTTGGCCATCAACCCAAGCGAGGGAAACAGCGTTTAAGATTTCATCACGGGAAAGGCCCATCAATTGCGCAACAGTTGCAGTGGACGCAACCTTGACCAAAATCACATGATCAAGGCCTACTTTATTGAAGGAGTTTTCGAGTGCCAGGCAGCCTTGGATTTCATGCGCCTTGATCATCGCGGTAAGAACCGACTTCATGGTCATGGGTGGTTTGCCCAATGCCAAAGCGTTACGAGAAAGCCAATCCGCAGTTGCGAGAATGCCCCCTAGATTGTCGGAAGGATGGCCCCATTCCGCAGCGAGCCATGTATCGTTGAAATCGAGCCATCGGATCATAGCGCCTATATTAAAGGCAGCTTGCACCGGGTCGAGTTGAAATTGGGTACCGGGCACTTTTGCGCCGTTAGGCACGATGGTGCCAGGCACGATTGGCCCAAGTAGCTTCCTGCAGGCGGGGTATTGCAGCGCTTCCAGACCACAACCCAGTGTATCGATCAGGCAATTGCGTGCGGTGTTGTAGGCGACCTCAGAATTGATGTTGTAGTTCATCACATAATCAACGATGTCGATGATTTCGTGGTCGAACTCCTGGCGGATGTTAGAGATATGCGCAGACATATTGTTTCTCTTTACTTTGAGTTATCTTTTTTCGATCGGTACAAAAGCCTTGTCTTCAGGCCCGACATAGTTTGCGCTGGGGCGGATGATCTTGTTATCGATTCGTTGCTCGATCACATGGGCGCTCCAACCCGAGGTTCGTGCGATCACAAACAATGGTGTGAACATTGCAGTGGGTATTCCCATGATGTGGTAGGCAACCGCAGAGAACCAATCGAGGTTGGGGAACATCTTCTTGATATCCCACATAACGGTTTCTAATCTTTCTGCGATTTCAAACATTTGCATCGAGCCCGCTTCTTGCGAAAGAGTGCGTGCAACCTCTTTGATAACTTTGTTGCGTGGATCGGAAATGGTGTACACCGGATGGCCAAACCCTATAACTACTTCTTTATTTGCAACCCGAGCCTTGATGTCGGCTTCTGCCTCATTTGCATTGGTGTAGCGCTGTTGAATCTCTAAAGCGACTTCGTTGGCACCGCCATGCTTTGGGCCTCTTAGTGCGCCAATCCCACCGGTGATTGCAGAATAAATATCTGAACCTGTTCCTGCGATAACTCTGGTGGTAAAGGTGGAAGCGTTGAACTCATGTTCTGCGTATAAAATCAGGCTGGTATGCATGGCCTTGATCCATGAAGCACTGGGCTTGGTGCCATGCAAGAGGTGCAGGAAATGCGCGCCTATGGAATCATCATCGGTTTCGACTTCGATGCGTTTGCCGTTATGAGAATAGTGGTACCAGTAAAGCAGCATGGAAGAAAACGAAGCCATGAGTCGGTCTGCGATATCGCGAGCACCTGGTTGGTTATGATCATTTTTTTCGGGCAGTACGCACCCCAGAACCGAGGCCCCGGTGCGCATTACATCCATCGGGTGGGCGTTTGCGGGCAATGCTTCGAGCGCTTGTTTTAATGCCGAGGGCAACCCACGCAGCGACTTCAACTTGGTTTTGTAGTTTTGTAGTTCTGCCCGATTGGGTAGTTTGCCATGCACCAGAAGATGCGCGATCTCTTCGAATTCGCAAGTGTTAGCGACATCCAAGATATTGAAGCCCCGGTAGTGTAAATCGTTGCCTGCCTTGCCCACGGAGCATAATGCGGTGTTGCCCGCAGCGACGCCTGAAAGCGCAACAGATTTCTTGGGTTTGAAGGCGATAGGTTCAGCGGTTGTCATGATAACTCCAAAAGATAAAAAGTACAAATAGGGTGCGTATTGTTCTTAAATAGTGTTACTTGGGTTTCTCTTTGTTCTTGGCGAATAGCTCATCGAGTTTTTGTTCATAGCCCAGATAACCTAGGTATTCATATAATTCCATGCGCGACTGCATGCTGGGCACAACGCTTTTTTGCGTGCCTTCTGTTCTTAGGGTCTTGTAGAAGTTGAGCGCAGCAGCATTCATCGCACGATAAGCGCCACAGCAATAAAGGGCGATATCAACACTAGCTTCACGCAGTTGATCAAGCGTAAAGAAAGGGGTGGCTCCAAACTCGGTCAGGTTTGCAAGAATTGGTACCTTCACTGCGGTACGAAATTGCTTGTACATCGAAAGCTCGGTGATGGCTTCTGGGAAAATCATATCAGCCCCTGCAGCTACATAGGCGCAGGCCCGGTCGATCGCTGCATTCAGCCCTTCAACCGCCAAGGCATCGGTTCGTGCCATGATCACGAAATCATCATCTGTTCGTGCATCTACCGCAGCCTTGATACGATCCACCATTTCTTCCTTCGAGACGATTTCTTTACCAGGCCGATGGCCACACCTTTTGCTTGATACCTGGTCTTCCATATGAACAGCAGCTACATCGGCGCGGATCATATGTCGGATGGTGCGTGCGATGTTAAATGCCCCACCCCAACCCGTGTCGATATCGACCAAAAGGGGCAGGCTGCAAGCTTCGGTGATGCGCTGGGCATCGGTGATCACATCATCGAGGGTGCTGATGCCTAGGTCGGGCATGCCGAGCGAGTTTGCAGCAACGCCCCCTCCTGAAAGGTAGATTGCTCGGTAGCCTGTAGCTTGGGCCATGCGGGCGGTGTAGGCGGTGATGGTACCAACGACTTGGAGTGGGGATTCCGCAGCGACAGCGTTACGAAACAAGCGGCCTCTAGAATCTTCCCGCATATTGCATTCGCTTTCGATTGTTTAAGGCTATGGAATGGGTTGGCAAGCAAAAGATAGTCGTTTGCAATAAAAGCAATCGCAGTAAGGTACGTATAATCATAAGTTTCATTGAATCATTTTAAAAGCAGAGCCTTGGATTTGCAAGGATGTTTTGGGATTACGAGATCAAACAAGGCACGGGTGTTAAAAATCCCCTCCAACTTAGTGAATGGGCCACAAAAACCCATGAAAATAGAATCACTCCAAAGGGTGGGTGTTTAAGTAATTTAATTGGCAATATAAAGAATTTAAAAGGTGGTTATGGATTTAGATTATGTACAATCGTTATTAATTACACAAGAATTGACTTTGTTACCAGCTAGGTGAGACATGAAAAAAATATTAGGCATAGTAATGATGTTTAGTTTAATGGGTTTGTTGTCAGTGATGGCGCAAGATGTAAAACCCGGAAAAACAGAAGTTGTAGATCTTGGAAAAGGGATAAAGTTAGAAATGGTGCTAATCCCTGCGGGGAAGTTCAAAATGGGATCGCTTGAAACTGAAAAGAATCGGGGCGAGGAAGAAACACAACATGATGTTACGATAACAAAACCATTTTACATGGGGAAGTATGAAGTTACCCAAGAGCAGTGGCAGGTAGTGATGGGGCATAACCCAAGTGAACTTAAGGGCGTAAAGTTGCCATTAACCAATGTATCATGGGGTATGTGCCACGATTTTATTAAGACCTTGAACGATAAAACGAATGGCGGCTATAGACTGCCAACCGAAGCAGAGTGGGAATACGCCTGTAGAGCCGAAACAACAACGGTTTATTCTTTCGGGAATGAAATCACCCCAAAAGATGCTAACTTTGGTGGATCAAATATAGGAAAAGCGGTAATCGTTGCCAGTAAAAAGGCAAATGCTTATGGCCTACACGATATGCACGGGAATATTTGGGAATGGTGTGAAGATTGGTTTGGCCCCTATCCCGAAGGCAAGGCAACAGACCCGAAGGGGGTAGAGACTGGCGACCGCCGTTGTCTGCGTGGCGGATCTTTCTTTGATGCCGAATCAGATGCTCGTTCTTCCAACAGGTATGCTGTGGGGCCATCCACCCGAAACGGTTACATCGGCCTTCGATTGGTCCGAACAAAATAATTGCTGTTTAACGACATCTGTATTTAATACCCAGCCCTGTTGTCATTTTCGTAAAAGCGGAAAACTAGTAGAGATTGTCAACCAATAATGCCCACCACATAGGCGAGAGGTGACAAAGCTGGCCCCATTCACAACCTTAAGGGCATGGTTTTCATGAGTGGTTATATTAAGGTTAAGAAAAGAAGTACCTTAATAAGTACAAATTACGACGGATTATTCATGGATATTATTGCTTTTTGCTCATATACTTTTAATTTTTAGTATTTTAATCAACAAAATATGGGTTAATATTCACATTCGAATAGTTTGAATAATAAATTTAATGAGATAAGAAAATGCCAGTCGCCCTGGAAACATTTCTGTCGCAGTTATCTGATTCCGGCATATTGCCTGAAGAAAAATTCAAGGTAGTTGTAAGCAAGAAAAATAACTTTGCAGATGGCGAAGCTTTAGCTAGGGATATGATCAAGTCGAATTTGTTGACAAAATATCAAGCGGAACAAATACTAGGCGGTCGAACCAAGCATCTGGTAATGGGTAAATATCAGATATTGGAAAAAATAGGCGCAGGCGGAATGGGCCAAGTATACAAGGCCTATCATTCAGGCACTGGCAGAATTGTTGCAATTAAAGTTATCTTATCAAAAAGCAAAATCGATCCAGAAGTTATTCGGCGATTTGAAAGAGAAGTCAAAGCTGCGGCCAAACTTGTGCATCAGAATATCATCACCGTGTTTGATGCAGATCAAATCAATGGCAGAGTTTTCATGGTGATGGAGTATATCAAGGGTAATGATCTAGCAGCGATAATAGCGAAAAAGGGAAAGCTAGGATTACCTGATACCATCAACTACATTTTGCAAATAGCCAATGGTTTAAAATATGCCCATGACCAGGGGGTGATTCACCGCGATATCAAGCCTGGCAACATTATTGTTGATGCAAATAAGAATGTAAAAATAGTAGACATGGGCCTGGCTAAAATCGAAACTGATTCCAATCATGAAGATATTTCGATGTTGACTGGGGCAACAGCGATCATGGGTACGGTAGATTTCATGTCGCCTGAACAGGGCTTTTCTTCCAGAGATGTTGATGCCAGGGCTGATATTTATAGCTTGGGAGCAACCCTTTTCTACTTGTTAACTGGGAAGTTCATGTATGCGGGCAATTCTGCATTTGCGAAATTGTTGGCCCATCGTGAATCGCCTATCCCGTCGCTTTGCAGCGCTATGCCAGGCCTCCCATTAGAGTTGGATAACATATTTTTCAAAATGGTTGCAAAGAATGCGGTAGACCGATACACAAGCATGGCTCAAGTGATTTCAGCGCTATCATCTTTGGGAAATCAAGATGATAAAACAGCGGATATTGATCGCGTTGGTGTTGCAGAAACATTAGGTGATGGCTTAGTAGCTACGATTGCGGTCAATGATATAAAAATCCTATCCGCCAATGAACAAGTTAAGAGTTCAACAATCCCTACCATAGTTTTAAAGCCTTCGCTTTTTAATAGTGTCTTTCAAAAATCTTACAACCCCAAGGTACTGGTAGTTACACTTGCCTTGGTTTTGATTTCCGTGGCTTTTGTTTGTTTTGTTTTAATCAAGCCCAGCGCTAATGTAGACGAAGAAGCCAGTAATCAAATTCAACTTAAGCAAGATCAAGAAAAAGCTTTGCAGTTAGAAGCATTGCGACTACAGCAGGAGAAAGAAGCAAAGGATAGGCAAGATAAGATTGACATCGAAGACTCGAGCAGGGAAATCGAGTTGGATCTGGTGTTGATCCCTGCGGGAAAATTTATGATGGGGGACCCAGGCAAAAATCATGAAGTTGTGATTACTAATTCTTTTTACCTAGGTAAGCATGAAGTTACGCAAGAGCAATGGAAAAAGGTGATGGGGAATAATCCCAGTATTAAAACTAAAGGCCCAACTTTGCCAGTTACCGATGTCTCTTGGAATGATTGCCAAGAATTTATTAGGCGACTCAACGAAAAGACAAACGGGGGTTACCGTCTGCCCACTGAAGCAGAGTGGGAATACGCATGCAGGGCAAAAACGACCACCAAGTACTTCTATGGCGATACCATTACAAAGAGTGATGCAAATTATGGTGGTGCAGCAGGTGCTACCATTAAACAAGTCGGAAGTTATAAGCCTAATACCTTTGGCCTATACGATATGCATGGCAATGTGTGGGAGTGGTGCAGCGATTGGTATGGGCGATATTCCAGCGATGCTGAGATAAATCCCGTTGGCCCGTTGAGCGGTACTGCTCGGGTATTGAGGGGGGGATCTTTCAACGATTCTGACGCTTATTTTCGTTCTTCCTATCGGATTTATGTTGATCCGAGCCATCGACCTTTTGATAGTGGTTTACGCTTGGCTCGAACCAATGTTTCTGCTGTTAGTCCAGCAACGCCCAAATTAATAATTCCGGCAGCAACAAAGCTATTAGTTGCGCCATTTACTGAGGCTAAGGCTAAAGAAATTCAAAAACAAGTGGCGAAAGCTTTAACTAAAGAAGTTGAAGAAAAAGAAGACTTAGGCAAAGAAGTTAAAATTGATTTGGTGTTAATCCCAGCAGGAAAATTTATGATGGGAGACCCAGGTAAAGATCACGAAGTTACGATAACGCAACCCTTTTACATGGCGAAGTATGAAGTTACCCAGGAGCAATGGGAAAGTGTGATGGGTAGCAACCCTAGTACAAAAACCAAAGGCGCAAAGTTGCCCGTCACAGATGTATCTTGGGCGGATTGCCAAGATTTTATTAAGAAATTGAACGATAAAACGAAAGGTGGTTATAGATTGCCCACGGAAGCAGAGTGGGAATACGCCTGTAGAGCAGGCACAAAAACTGCGTATTCGTTTGGCGATTCAATTTCAAAAGCTGATGCGAATTACGATAGCGAAACCATCAAGCCCGTGGGAAATTATAAACCCAATGCCTTTGGCCTTTATGATATGCATGGCAATGTATGGGAGTGGTGTAATGATTGGTTTGGAGATTACAATCCAAAAGATAATAAAGACCCACAAGGAGTTAATAGCGGGGAGCGCAAAGTGGTGCGTGGCGGATCTTTCTTTGTTAACGAATCCTTTTCTCGATCCTCCACCCGGGGTGATGGCGATGCACCAACAATCCGAAACAACTATGATGGCCTTCGTTTAGTACGATCGAATTAATTGCTTAACCACACCTGTTGCAGCGGGGCATCCCCGTCGCAAATGCTTGGTCTTTAAACAAGTTCTCAGGATCAAAAATTAAATACTAGCAAAACCAATACTAGCGAAGCGAAGGGCCCTTTTACCGGAGGGAAGAGGGTTGGGAGTTGGGGGAAGAAAAAGAAAAATCAGGTTTAGTTTAGGGAAAGCGGACGAAGCCAGGGTTGATGGTCTTGATTGAGTACAAGGTGCCGCCGCCTGTGATGTAGAGCGTTTTTTTATCCGCACCGCCAAAGGCGCAGTTCGTAACTTCATCCGTGGGGATAGGCAGGAAGGTAATCAACCTTTTGCTCATTTCCAAATTAGGATTGATGACATAGATGCCACCTTTGATATCTGCATCGGGTTCGAAGGGTGGATTAGGCTTGTTCAAACCGCCTGCAACATAGAGGTTGCCTGCAATATCTTCCTTCAAACCATCGGGGCCACGGCCTTGTTTCCAATCATAGATTAGTTCTTGTTGCTTGATGTTGATTGCGCCATCAGGGGTTCTGGGGAAGCGCCAAAGTTTTCGCGCACCGTTCTTAACATCGTTATTGTTATCTGCGACATAAAGCCATTTACCATCTTTGCTAACGAGCACCCCGTTGGCACGTTCAACTTCTCTAGCGACTACGCGGTGGATTTTGCCATCCGGATCAATGCGATAAACTCCTTCGATCGTGTTGCCTTGGGCATCCTTTTGTTCCATGCCATCCTTTGGGCCATAACGAGGATCGGAGAAGTAAAGCCTGCCTGCATCATCGAGGGAAAGATCGTTGGGTTGGTTGAAGGCGAAGCCATTGAATTTCTCTGCAAGCACTTTGGCGTTGCCTGAAGAGTCGAACTGGACGACGCGTTTCTTGCCGGGTTGGCATGCAAGAAGATCGCCCTTGGAAGAAAAGAGCAAGCCGTTGGTTTGGGCATTTTCAACATGGATAGAGGCTACGCCCATGGGGTCAAGCCTGTGAATGCCCTTGTGCCCGCTGGTAAGGATACCAAGGGTTGGGTGCCAAGCGGGGCCTTCGCCTGCAGAATCGGGCGGGCCAAGCTTGGTAAGTTTAGATCCTTTTTCAAAGATGTTGTCTGCCGATTGATTGCAAAGGAGAAGGATAAGAAGGAGGGTATTCATGGGTTACTCTATTTCGGCTGCGGGTTGGGATAAATTTCGTTCCAAGCATTGTCTCCTAGGATCTTCTTATATTTCTCGAAGGATTGCAACTCATTGGGGGTGCCTGCATCATGAAAAACCTGCCAGATCTCTTTTTTTGCCAATGGCGTAGCGATGGAGCCTGGCGCATTGCTATATAGCCCAAGCATGAGCCCGCCTTCTTTTGCATGATCGACATGGCGATGAAGAATGAAGGCATCAATGCTTTTGGAGGCGAGCGCTTTACGGTACCCATAGACATAACCAGCAGCTTGATTTTGTTCGCCGGGCGATCCGGGTTTGCCATGAAATCCCTGTTCAGAAAGAATGATTCGCCTTGATGTACCTTGATAAAGGTTGTTGGGAATATTGGCCCAGCCGGAAAGCAGTTCGAGATTCTTGAAAGTGATTTTAGGGGTGTCGAGATTGGGTAATGTGGTTTTATCGAGCCAAGATCTGGGCTCGAAAAGATTTTCGGGATAAGGGTGGTAGGCAAGATGCCAATCAAAATCGCCATGAGCCTTGCTGAGTTTCATGAGTTCCTTCAGAAAAGTTTTCCCGGGGATAGATTGTTTGGGGTTGGGGCTGGGTTGCATTGCCCAATGATGTTCGAAGCTGGCGTAAATTCTACCCGGGGCGTTTGACCTTTTTAAACTCGCATGGGCGATACGCAAGGCTTTGTGATACTCGGCAACGACTTCATCAGGATCGCTAGGGCCACAGTTATACCATTCGTGATGGGCGTTGACTTCGTTGCCAATAATCCAACCTGCAACAGCGCCCTTTTTTTCTGAGGGCCTGCTAAAAGATTTGCAAAGTTGATCCATGATCGATTGAAATGTTTTAATGCCTGCTGAGGTTTTAGTGTTGAAAGCGCCTAGATTGTGTGGGGTTTTTAAAGGCATATTGGGATGCAGTAGAAGATTATCGATGACGGGGTTTCCAGTGCGGTAGGCAAGGATGATGAGATAAGTGCGGATTCCTTTTTCCTGACAAAGTTTCATGGGGAGAGAATCAATGACATCCTGCCTGATGCCAACTTTGATTCCATCGGCTTCAAAAACGGTGTCTTCGGGTTTCGGCGGAATTCGTATCAGGGTTGCAATGTTTAAGTTGAAGGCTGCATGATTGACGCCTAGGGTGATGGCATCGTCCATCATCTGGACTTGCAAACCTTTGATGCCTCGGTTGGTTGGTAAACCTGCGTCAGGATCCGATTTGGGATCCCAAAGGGTGGGGAATATGGTGGGGGTAATGCGGTTCCCAAGTTTATCTGCGAGAAAAAAGCCCTTGGTCTCGCGTGCTTTGGAATTAATTTTGACTTCGCCCATTTTCATTGCTGGAAGGTTTTGGATGAATGTTCCGGGATTATTTGCGAGGTTGTTTTCGATGTCTGTTTCGCGAAGTTGGGTTGCATCTAAATCAGTGTTGTAATGGATGGTGATTTGATTTTCACGCCAGTGAATTTTTTCAATTGCAGATTGATTTGTGAGTAGGAAGAGAAGTGCTGCAATTAGGTTCATGGCTAAAGTTCATTTGGGATATCATGTTTTAAAGCTGAAAGAATTTTAACCGAGAGAACTTACATGTCATCATAAAATATGCTGATTGTTTTGGTTTAGTAAGCAAAGAGGGATTGATTCTTAAAGATCGGTTTTGACTTTAATCATTTATAAAACTATGATGGTGGGCTATAGAATAGGAAAAGGAATTGATTCATTGCAACTGCAGGCTTCCTACCTTGAACAAATTGGAGCTGTATTGCCATTTATATGCACCCCTGAAGAACTTTTGGGAGAAGCTAATTATGAATGATGAAATTATCGAAGAGGTCTATGCAATTCGGGATGCACATGCGGCAAAGTTTCACTATGATTTGCGTGCGATTTACGAGGACCTTAAAAAGACGGAAGCAGAACATATAGCTGCAGGTCATCCTTTTATATCCCAATTATCGGAACCCATGATAGTTTTTGAAAATCCAAATGTTCGTTTTGTAAAATGATGATTCGAGTATAAAAAGCTTTTGGTCTGTCTTATTAAAAACCATCATGGTGGATCTGGAATAGAGGCAAAGAAAACATATGAAAACGGGTAGGCGGGAGTTTTTGCGCGCAGGGTCTCTTCCCCTTTTGGGGTTGGGATTGCCCCAATTGCTTAAGGCTCGCGAAACCTCTACCACCCGAAAAGGCAAAGCCAAGGCTTGCATCGTTCTCTTCATGTGGGGCGGCCCATCACAACAAGATACCTGGGATATGAAGCCCGATTCGCCCGTGGAATACCGGGGCGAGTTTAAACCAATCGCCTCCAAAGTGCCAGGCATCCAAGTTTGCGAACATCTGCCCAAGCTTGCTATGCGCATGGATAAGCTAGCGCAAATCCGATCAATGACCCATAACGATGTGGATCATACTTCTGCAACCCATTTCATGCTAACCGGAAGAGACAGGCCGACCCGCACCGCACCCATCAACGAAGATTGGCCCAACTATGGCGCAATGCTTTCGTATTTGGGGAGGGGCAAGGGGCCTTTGCCACCGTATGTTTCGATGATGCCTGTGGTGCCTAATGGTGCGCCACGATTTGTTGAGTCTTCGCATGGGCAGGGTGCGGGCTGGCTTGGCCCTCGGTTTAATCCGATGCGCATTGATGCAGATGCCTCGAAGCCTGATTACAAAGTGGGCGAGTTTGATCTCAGCCTTGATATTCCTGCTTCGCGCATGGAAGATAGGCGGGGCCTGCAAAAGTCGATTGAAAGCCAATTCCTTAAACTTGAAACCCTGCAAACCACTCAGACTTTAGGAAGCCATTATCAACGGGCTTATGATCTTCTGGCTTCACCCAAGGCGAAGCAGGCGTTTGATCTTTCCAAAGAACCCATGGCACTAAGAGAACGCTATGGCATGAACCTGCATGGGCAGAGTGTGCTGCAAGCGCGCAGATTGATCGAGGCGGGCGTCCCCTTGGTAACTGTATTCTGGCCCAACGATGGTATCACCAATGTCAGCGTTTATTGGGATACCCATCAGCGCAACTTCATCGATCTAAAGGAACGCCTTTGCCCCGTGACCGACATTGCATTTTCTGCATTACTTGATGATCTTGAACAGCGGGGAATGTTGGATGATACCTTGATATTGTGGACGGGTGAAATGGGGCGTACCCCCAGGGTTGGGCAATCGGTTGTGGGCGGTGCGGGCGCGGGGAAAGATGGCAGGGATCATTGGGCCAACTGCTTCACCTCGGTGCTTGCGGGTGGGGGCATTAAGGGTGGCATAGTTCATGGCAGCAGCGATCGCTATGCAGCGTATCCCTCGCTTAATC
>Ga0194045_1000480_pt1 | contig 13194 bp, 10 predicted proteins | sample JunL6211m_MetaG_FD_161686 | JGI IMG/M metagenome (GOLD analysis project Ga0194045, IMG submission 161686) | Anoxic zone freshwater microbial communities from boreal shield lake in IISD Experimental Lakes Area, Ontario, Canada - Jun2016-L626-11m | ecosystem: Environmental > Aquatic > Freshwater >...
AATCAATACTACACTTCTGCCTGACATTTCCAGAAAAATACTCGGAATGATTGCAGATGGAAAACAGATCAGGGAAGTGAACCTAAAAGCAGGTTCAACTGAACTTTATGACATTGAGATTCGCTAAAACTGTACAGTTTTTAGGAATGATCCCAATCATGCTTCATTTGCAATAACGAAGCATGATTTGCTTATTTATCTTCGCCTACAGCAAAATTTAATCTGATTTTTTCATCATCCAAGTGAATTGATTTGGTAGTTTTCGCTCTGATTTCATCGCATTGATTGTTCAGTTTTTAGGAATGATCGCAATCATGCTCCATTTGCAATAACGAAGCATGATTTGTTTATTTATCTTCGCCTTCAGGAGAATTTAATCTGATTTTTTCACCATCCAAGTGAATTGATTTGGTAGTTTTCGCTCTGATTTCATCGGAATTGATTAAGACTGAACCACTGCTTTTCATGGAAATTCCCTGCAAAGCAGACACATTAAAACTATCACAATTCATTGATATTTCGCCAGTCGTACATATATCAAGCTTTGCAACTGCAATTTTCAAAATAGGACCACCAGATGTCCAGACTAACTGCAATTCTAATTGGCCATCAGGAGAATAAACCTCTAAGCTTTCACCCATTTTACCTGAAGACAATGTAATTTTTCTTTGCGCTTCAGGTGCAATCCATTGAACAATTGAATTTTCTAAACAAATTTCTTTTAATGAGGTCTTCTTGATTTTTAAAATTGTTTTAATTTTATTTTTTCCTAACAATTTGGTCTTTGATTTTCTAGTGCTCATCAAGGTCTCATTAATAAAATATATTAGCTATTTAAATAATTATTATAATTACTTATACATATTACACGAAAAGAAGTAAACTAAAACAATTGGTCGTATTGATATTTTATTTTTTAAAATTGGGTGTAAGCATAAACATGACTTTTTCACCTCTAAAGGTCCTTGGACTATTCCAGAGGATCAGAGAAAATCCCCCTGAATTGGAAACTTCAGCGAATGATGATACGATTAAAAAAAAATTCTCCGAAGATTTAAACAAACTACTGATAACTCGGAGGCCTTGGGACACCCCAGATAAAGAATTCCCTGAAATTTTAAGCTCGGTAATTTGTTATGGACTTCCTGATTTTTCTGGAGTTCGCATCGCAGAAGATGAACAACAAGAAAAAATACGAACGGATATTTATAATGCCTTGATGTTTTTTGAACCAAGGATGAAAAATATGGATGTCAAAATTATGACAGTTTCGGACAGCACCGGGAAAGACTTTATAGAATTTCAAATTCATGGAGAGTTACAATTATCACCAGATGATACTCCGGTCATTATTAATGCATATTGGTCTGAAAAAATTGGAAAAATCAATTTCAAATAGGAAATTAAAGTGCCTAACCGTCTCTTGGAATTATATGATCAAGAACTAGCTGTACTTCGAAAGCAGTCTTCGGAATTTGGGGAACTTTACCCTAAGCTTGCTTCGCATCTGCGCCTAGGAGCATCCAAAAATGAAGACCCACAAGTTGCCCTCCTGACCGAATCAATCGCTTTTTTAAATGCAAGGCTTAGATTAAAAATCGATGAAGATTTCCCGCTGATTTGTGAAACCTTGCTAAATGTGCTTTACCCTCATTTCCTTGCGCCAATTCCATCAATGTCTGTAGTCCAGTTTGAAGCAAAAGAGGATGTCACTCCATCACCCGAAGGAACAATAGTACCCCGAAACACCATCATTGAGACTCCGCTAGTCCAACAAGTCCCTTGTCAGTTTCAAACAACTCAAGAAGTTAAAATTTGGCCTTGCAAGATAACTAATGCAAATTTTTACCGCCCGCCCTACTCCGACGAAATGATCCCCCTCGGAAAAAATTATACATCCGTCCTAGGTATCACGTTGACAAGTTCAAAAATACCATTTAGTGATTACTTGAATTTTGAACCTTCATTTTTTTGGAGTGGTCCTGTAAATATTGGACAGATTGTATTCTCTCTTATTCTTTTCCAGCGCAAGGATGTATGGTGCAAAACCGAATCCGGCTTAACCCCTATTTCCCCCGATAGAATATTTCAAACCTGCTTCGACAATACTTCGAGCATGTTACCCAATTCGAGCAGAACATTTTCCGGCTATAGGCTTTTGACTGAATATTTTTCCTTTCCTGAAAAATTTCTTTTCTTCAATATCAACCTTAAAAAACTTCTTGCAAATGCTGGAAACAAAATTGAACTTTTATTTGGGTTTGATGCTACCCCAGGAGCCAACATAGAAAAAATGGTTTCCTCTGAAACCATAAAAACAGGGTGCTCGCCAGTTGCAAATTACTTCACCAAAAGAGCAGAACCCATAAGCTTAGATAAAATGAAACAAGAGTATTGTGTGATTCCAGAAATAAGAAATAAAAATTCTTTTTTGGTACACTCCATTCAAGAAGTAAGGTTAGTTACATCTTCAGGAAGCAACCAGATTATACCCCCGGTATTTGGTTTTTTGCATGACGGAACCAATACAAACCTAGGCTGGGCATCAATTAGAAAAACTCCTGGAACTGGAGATTCCGGCCCATTAGAAGCACCTCAAGTGTACATCCAATTCATTGGGGCTGAATCTGAAGAAATAGAACCAGGATCTATTCTTGACATATATACTATTTCAACCAATGGAAACTTCCCAACAAACCTTCCCTTTGGAGGAGGAGAACCTCGCTTAACGATGGTTGACCAAGATCCATCGTTAAATTCACCAACATTTATGATCCCGCCTTCTAGACCATGTCATGACCACCTTGGAGATAAAAATGAATTTCGCTGGAAATTAGTATCACACCTTATATTGAACCAAATAAGTTTGTGTGAAGGCTCTGAAGCCGCAGGGGCACTTAAAAAACTCCTTACCCTTTATAATTTCTCAAACTCCCCAAACAATCAAAAATTAATTAATTCAATTGAATCCGTTTCGTCCAGCCCAACTATTGGAAAAATCAATGGCCATCTGGGGGGAACAGTAATTCAAGGAATCGAAATATTAATCGAATTTAACCCTAACTCCAGTGATATTAATTCTCTACTCGGATTCGGATCAATTTTAGACAAATATTTCGCCCTTTATGTTGACTCTTGTTCTTTCACAAGACTCGCTATCAAAAACACAGGATCAACTGATTTAATTTACCGCTGGCCAATAAAAATAGGAAATAAACCTGTAATTTAATATATGTTAGATAAATTTAAATTGCATAATTTCAATTAAACAATTATGATAAAATCAATTCAAAATATAAACTATTTATTTAAGGTAAACCCTTTGAGCAAAAAAAATTAATGGACTTTTTCACCTTAGCTTTGAAAAACTTTCAAACGAAAACTAGAGAATTACCTTCAAGGTATAAAAACTCTATAAGTCTTACCTATCCTTTTGAAAATCTCCAAAAAACAAATATATCAAAAGATAAACTTTTGGTGTATACAACGATTTTTAGCCTTGCAGGTCCCCTTGGTGTTTTACCTCTCATTATCCGCGAGGAACTTCTTAAAAGACAAAAGGAAAAAGACAACAGCTTAACAGATTTTATTGATATTTTTAATAGCCGAGCAATCGATTTTCTTATAGCAATTCAAAATAAAAAAAATCTTGGAATCAGTTCCCGCAATGATTCAAAAATAAACAGTCTTAATTTTATACTTCAATCAATTGTCGGATTTAATGATTACGGAGAAAAAGAAAATTCAAAAGTGGGAATTTCATTTTACGTTTATTTTGGGGGTTATTTTTCAGGAAGGGTAAGAAACAAAGAAAATTTACAGCAAATACTTTCATTTTACTTAGGTGTAATTGTCCAAATCGAAATGTTTTGCCAAGGTTGGGAAAATATCGAGCAGAAATTCCAAGGAAAATTATCTAACGACAAGAACTTCGGTTCTACTCTTGGTGAAAATATGATACTAGGAAAAAGAATCCGGATGTATCAAAGGCAATGTAGAATTACTATAGGCCCTCTTGATGAATCTAAATTTCAAGAATTTTTGCCAAAAGGTGTTTGGCTTAGTAGAATAAAAGAGATAGTAAAAGTTTATTGGAATAATTCTGTTTCCGTTGAATTAAAACTCATCCGAAAAGCTGATTCCATAAGTTCGACTTTCCTTGGCAAAAAAAGTTATTTAAAAAGATTAGCCAGAGATTCTTGGCTTTTATCTTGCAACTTAACAAAGAATAGAGATGATTGTCATTTCAAACTATTGGATAATGGATCTCTCTAATAGTTAACTTTTTGATCCAAATTTAATTGAGGTTTATAATGATTATAGGTACTTTCACAGACAAACTAAAAGACAAAGGTTTTGGGGTTTTTGGTAAAGAAACGAAACTTTTCCTCTTTGATAGTATTTCATTCAATGTTTTCAGAGGTATTAATCCCGTTGGACCTGGAAATAGTTCTGATCGTTTGGGATCAGGCGGAATACAAGCTGGGGAAATTTCACTTTCCAGATCTTCTGATGGATCAGATGCACTTATCCTTCAGGAAATGTGTACGGCGACAAAACCAATAGAGAAGGTTACGCTTAAAATAAATAACGGTGATACAAATAGTACAACTGATTATGTAGTTTTGGAATTATCAGAAGTTTATATTTCAAGTTATTCCACCAGTTCAGGTGGCGACAAACCAGGGGCAAGCATATCACTGAGTTACACCAAATTCTCATTTAAAACATTATCAACCAAAAGCGATAGTTCCGCTGCTGGCAATGCTACTTTTGTTTGGGATGTCGCAGAAGCAAAAGCAGGATAATAATTTTTTTTGATATACATAATTTTATAAAGGTGCTTAATGTCCACTTTCAAACAAGGAAAATCTTGCTTACAAATTTCCTGCAGTTTGGGTGACAATTCGCTTTTACTTTCATCTTTTAATGGAAGGGAGGAGATTTCTTCTCCTTTCCATTTTTCATTGTCAGTTATTTCCACTAACGATTCGATCGATCTTTCAAAATTACTAGGAAAAAATATAAGTTGGTGTTATTCCCCTATGGGTGACAATACCGGTCAATGGTTTGATGGACGTGTCTATGCAGTTTCTCAAGGTGCAAGTGGCGCATACAATATTAGAAGTGCTACAATTGAAGTTGTTTCTTGGTTTTCATTACTCAAAGAAACAAAACATCGAAATGTTTTTATTGAAAAAAATATAAAAGATATAACGCAAGAAATTCTTGGCAAATACTCTGATGCCGCCTTCGAACTTAATCTAACTGAAACATACCAACCATTCACTTGCATGGTCCAGTACGAACAAAGCGACCACGACTTCTTATCTTGGCTTTGGGAAACCTATGGAATCTTTTATTTTTTTAAATTTGAAAAAAACAAACATACTATGGTTATTGCTGACTCAAATCCGGCATTCAAAGAAACGAAAACAAAAGGAATTGATCTTTTACCGGGGACAGGTAAATTTGGAGCGCTAACCTCATGGCAACATGGTTACAAATGGGTTAATGGTAAAGTAACTGTAAATGATTATAACTTTGAAAAACCTAGTTCCAACCTTGCCTCAAAAGCTGATAGTTCTGTATCTATTCCAGGAAACGCAAGTTATGAAAAGTATATTTACCCAGGTGGTTATCAAGTTTCCGCAGATGGCAAAAAAGCTTCAGAATTAATCATCGGATCAACTGATACATTACATGAAACCGTAAAGGGCGCTAGTACCCTAACAGGATTTTATTCAGGGCTTAAATTTAAAATAGAAAAGCATCCAATTGATTCTGAAGCTGGAAAAACATACATATTTTCTTCCATAAATCACATTGGAAACGCAAATAATAGTCCATCCTACGAAAATAATTTCGAGTGTTTTCCTGAAAAAATCAAATTTAAACCCTCCTCTAATACCATTAGACCTTTAATTCCTGGTGTTCATACTGCGATTGTTGCTGGACCATCCGGAAAAGAAATATTTACAGATAAATACGGAAGGATCAAAATTCAATTTATCTGGGATACTGCAAAAAAAGGGTCTTATTGGGTCCGTGTATCTCAATTTCTTGCTGGAAAAAACTTTGGCTTCTTTTCGCTCCCAAGAATTGGAGAAGAAGTTTTAATTGCTTTTGAAGAAGGCGACCCCTGTCGACCAGTTGTCGTAGGAAGCCTATACAATGGCGAGCAATTAAACCCATATAAACTTCCGGATGAGGCACTTTTTATTGGTTTAAAATCAAAATCTTCTCCGAATGGTGGTACAGAAGATTTCAACGAATTCCGTTTCGAAGACAACAAAGGAAAAGAACTAGTCTTTATCCAAGCAAACAAAGATATGAAAACGATAATTAAAAACGACAACACCATCGAAATTAAGAAGAATTATTCTACCATTGTTTCTGAAGGGAACGTATCAATAGATATCAAAAAAGGATATAGAGAATCAAAAATTTATGGTGACGACAAACTCACTATCTCCGATGGTGGTCTTACAGTTAATATTGAAAAAGGAAAACGAGAAACAACAATAAAAGATACAGACGCACTTACTATCCAATCCAACCGGACAACGACAATTAAAGGAAACGATACTCTTACACTTCAGTCTGGAAATTTAGAAATTAGTGTAGAAGCTGGAACATATGCAACCAAAAGTCCAAAATCAATTGCACTTACAGTAGGTTCAAGCTCTTTAAAGATTGAATCAAGTTCCATAGTATTAACAGTAGGTTCAACCTCAATTAAACTAGAATCGTCAGGGATTACATTAACTGGACCAAAGGTAAGTATACAAGGCTCAACCCAAGTATCAGTTCAAGGAGCAATGGTCAGTATTTCAGGTGATACCCAAGCCGAAATTAAAGCTTTACAAGTTAATATTTCTGGATCAGCAATGTGTCAAGTTAAAGGTGCGATCACCATGATTGGTTAATACTAAAACAGATAGAATTTGATTTTAAAGGCAAATAACTATATGTCGTCAGCAGAAATCCTTAATTTTGAAAAACTACTAGCACCATGCGAAAATAATTCGCCTTTTGGGGACGATCCAAGATTAGATTCATCAATAAGTTCATTGTATTTCAAAGTTAAAGATGCCCGTAATGCAGCAAGATCTGTAGAACGGACTACAGAACAAGGAAGCAATACAGAAAATCAGTCTCCAGATTGGGAAACTGTAATTGAATTAAGCGAAGAAATTATTTCAACTAAAGCAAAAGATCTTGAAATAGTAAGTTATCTGATTGAAGGACTTGCCAGAACACAAGGCTTCTCTGGAATTAGGGATGGTTTCAAATTGGTTAAGAACATCACAGAAATGTTTTGGGATGGACTATACCCTTCTCCAGACGAAGAAGGACTTGAAACAAAAATAGGCCCTATCAATGCTTTAAATGGAATTGACAGCGAAGGGGTATTATTACAACCAATAAGAAAAATTCCTCTTACTGTAATGGGCGCATCACGATATTATTCAATGGCAGACTGGGTCAATGTTTGCAAGCTTCGAAATTTAGAATCCGACGTTCTAAAAAAAAGAATCGCACGCGGTTCCCCCGACCCAGAAGAATTCCATTCGACGGTAAATGAATCACCACCAGAATTTTATCTTTCTCTCCTCGAAGATATTGAAGAATGCAAATTTAATCTAAACGAAATGTCTAGTTTGTTTGACAACAAGTGCGGGAGCATTCTTTCTCAAACTTCATCTTTAAGGAATCTTTTTGACGAAATTATTGCTGCTTTGAAAAGCTTTGCATCCGAAAAAATCGAGTCTGCACAAAACAAAAATGAGATTCAAGAATCAAATTCAAGCAAGGAAAATGGTCAAAACACCGGATTAATTGCAGTAGAAAACCAATTAAGCGGACAAGGACAAGTACGAACACGCGACGAAGCATTAAAACAACTAAAAATAATATCCGAGTTTTTCCTTCGCACTGAACCTCACTCCCCACTCTCATACTCAATCAGTCAGTCTGTACGATGGGGTAAGCTAAGCCTTCCAGAATTGCTATCAGAATTAATTCCAGACCACGGAGCTCGGGAATATATTTCAAAGCTTACAGGTTTAACAATTGATTCTGCAGCAGAAAACTAATCAAGGAACCAAAAAAAATAAGTGTTTTATTTTTTTCAATTGTGTTTTATTTTTTTTTATATAGGAGAATAACAATGGCTGAAAGTGTTAACGACAAACTTAAAAGGGTAAGAAAACCCCGTGTACACATTACTTATGAGGTTGAAACTGAAGGCGCTGTAGTAAAAAAGGAACTCCCTTTTGTAATGGGCGTAATGGGCGAATTTACGGGAAATGCATCAGCCGCTCAAAAAGCTTTGAAAGATAGAAAATTTGTACAAATTGACCGAGACAATTTTAACGATGTTATGTCTCGCCTTGGTCCGGCAATGACTGCAAAAGTTGAAAACACCTTAACCGGCGAAGGCGAAATCTCTGTTGATTTAAAATTCAACTCCATGGATGATTTTGATCCCGCAAAAATTGTTCAACAGGTCGAACCATTAAAGAAATTGCTCGAAACCAGAAATAAACTTAAAGATCTACTTACAAAAGCTGACAATTCAGACAACCTTCAAGATTTACTTGAACAAATCCTGCAAAACGAAGCCGATGTGAAAAAACTTGCCGGGGACTTAGGTGTCTCAGGCGACCAAACCAAATAACTTCTTAATTCTACCTATTTCACGAAGGATATATACAAATGGCTGATGAAATTCAAACTAATGCTCAAGCATCCGGGGAAACTACCGAAAAAACAAGTTCTGGACTTTTAGATCAAGTAATTGCATCAACGAAATCCACGGAACGTTCAAGAGCGGAAGACTTAATCAGGACGTTAACCCAAGAAGTAATGTCCGGAACTATAAAATATGATAAAAATCTAACCAAAACAATTGAAGCTAGAATTTCAGCAATTGATGCAACAATTTCTAAGCAACTTGCCGCTGTTCTTCACTCCAAAGAATTACAACGGCTTGAGGGGTCATGGCGAGGCCTTAACCACCTAGTCATGAACTCAGAAACTGGTGCCAGTCTAAAAATCAAGCTCTTGAATATTTCAAAAAAAGAATTATCCAAAGATCTTGAAAAAGCTGTCGAATTTGATCAAAGCCAATTGTTTAAAAAATTATACGAAACCGAATATGGAACACCCGGTGGTGAACCATATGGCGCACTTATCGGTGATTATGAGTTCACTAATCACCCTGAAGACATGGCAACAATTGAAAAAATATCCAACGTTGCTGCTGCATCATTCTGCCCATTTATTTCAGCAGCTTCTTCAAATATGCTTGGAATGGACAAATGGACCGATTTGTCAAAACCAAGAGATCTTGAAAAAATATTTGAAGCACCTGAGTACATTAAATGGCGTAGTTTCCGAGAAACAGAAGATAGCCGGTTCGTTTCACTCGTAATGCCAAGGGTATTATCAAGACTACCTTACGGTAAAGCTACCAAAGAAGTTGAAGAATTTGACTTTGAAGAAGTCGAACTAAATTCAGCAGGAAAATCTAAACCTGTTAATAATGAAGATTACACATGGATGAATGCAGCTTATGTAATGGGCGCAAAAATGACAGACAGTTTTGCAAAAACAAGTTTCTGCACATCAATCAGAGGTATGGAAAATGGTGGAAAGGTTGAGAACCTTCCCCTACATATTTTCACTTCTGACGATGGTGATTCAGATTCAAAATGTCCAACAGAAGTTGGAATTACCGACAGGCGTGAAGCAGAGCTTAGCAAACTTGGTTTTCTTCCACTTTGTCATTACAAAAACACGGATTATGCTGTGTTTTTTGGTGCTCAAACAGTTCAGAAACCAAAAAAATACGATAAACCTGATGCTACGGCAAATGCCGCAATATCGGCTAGATTACCATACATAATGGCATCCTCACGGTTTGCCCATTATTTAAAAGTAATGGCAAGAGATAAGATAGGCTCATTCATGGAAGCCTCTGACTGCGAAATTTGGCTGAATAAATGGATCATGGGTTATGTAGACGGAAACACTCAAGCCGGCCCAGAAGTAAAAGCGAGATACCCACTCAGAGCAGCTCAGGTTCAAGTGAAAGAAATTGAAGGTAGCCCAGGTTCTTACAATGCAGTTGCACATTTACAACCTTGGCTGCAAATGGAAGAACTTACAACAAGCCTTCGTATGGTTGCAAAAATACCAGTAATAGGCGGTTAATTTAAATTTAAAACCCAGATTTTAATATAATTATGAGTTTTACTTTTGAATCAAAAAAGGAGTCCTTGAAATCACCTTTCGAGGACTCTTTTTTAATTAACAATAAATTATCAACATCAACACTAATTAATCATATCGTACAAATTAATGGGGGAAGTAAAACCAAAATAACCAAGGCTTACTTTTGTTCTTTTATTCAATACTTGATTTCAGACATCGATAAAAAAATCTCGACCCTTATAAATAATATCATTCATCTTCCAAATTTCACCAAGCTCGAAGCAAGTTGGAAGGGTATTTTGTCACTTGTAAAAAAAATAGAATCCGACAAAAAAATTAAAATAAAAATATTACCAGTAACTTGGGAAGAACTATCCAACGATTTTGCAAAAACTACCGAATTTGACCAAAGTTCAATCTTTCAAAAAATATACTCACTTGAATTTGGTTCACCTGGGGGGGAACCTTATGGCATTATTCTTGGCGACTACGAAATATTTAAAGGCAATTTAAGCAAGATGTCTCAAGATATCAGAGTCCTTGAACAATTATCAATGATCGCAGCAGCAAGTTTTTGCCCATTTATAACATCAATTAATTCTAATTTGTTAAATCTTGATTCTTTTAATTCATTACGGTTCTTACGATCTCTCCCAAATGTTGAAGGTTCTGTTGGAGTTTCATGGCAAAGACTTAGGAAATCTACGGATTCAAGGTTTTTAGGACTTATTGGACCAAAAACTTTATTCAGAACTCCCTACAAAACCGATTCAAACAATTCAAATTCAATAATTTTTGAAGAATTATTTGAAGAAAACGGTAAAGGATTCCCTTTTGGAAATCCAATCTACCCTTTTGGATCGCTGGTTATCGAAGAATACATGCTAAGCGGGTGGCTCTCCGGATTACGGGGTTGCAAAGAAAACGAATACGGAGGCGGTCTGATAGATGATTTACCCTACGAAATGACAGGAATTGATAATTCAAAATTCTCAAAAATCCATCCTATTGAGTGTATTGTTACAAATTCGATGGAACAATTATTTGATTTATTGGGAATTATGGCTTTTTCCCCAGCAGGGTTCGGGCACGAACTAATACTTCACAATTGCCCATCAATTCATATCCCAGAAAACTACTCGAAAGATATTGCAAACGAGAATGCTCAAATATCATCGTTATTAAACTATATTCTTTGCGTATCAAGATTTGCGCACTACATAAAAATAATAGGAAGAGATAAAGTAGGCTCTTTCAAAACACCAGAAGAATGTGAAACATTCACTAACAAATGGCTTCAAAAATTCTGTAGCAACACTATGTCTCTTACAAACTCTACACCACTAAGATTTGGAAAAGTTGAGGTATCAGAAAACCCTTCTAAACCAGGAACTTATTCTTCAACTATTCATCTGCAACCCCATATGCAAATTGACCAAATATATGCAACAATTAAATTAGTTACAATTGTAGACGCTTAAACAATTATTGCAACAACTCTAAAATCACATCAACTGTTTGACCTACCTTAAGATCAACAAACTTTGTTGCGGCCCTTGAAGAGGAAGGTTTTTCTACGGAAATTTTATAACTCAATGGCTCCAATTTTTCAAAAATAAATTCACCATTATCATTTGAAGTAACAACTGTGCTCTTTTTACTTTTTGCGTCATAAAGAGTAACAACTAAACCTGGTTGCAACCTGCCCCCTTCTTTAACTACCCCCTTAATAAGTGTCACTACAGATAACGATGTAACACTTGTTAATTGAATTGTTTTAGTTAAAGTAGTAGACTTACCTTGCTTATTAAGAACTGTAATTGATATATCAAACGGATTTTTCAGATCTAATGGAACAAGAAATGATCCAATATATTGATCTGGAAAATCATTGTTTTTGGTAATTGGAATATCAATTAAAACAATTTTTTCAGAACCATTTTTACCATAAGAAGAACTAATTTTTGAAATACCAGAACCCTGATCAGAGGCAAAAATTGCAAACCGAAAATTTTTACCAGGAATAATAACATCAGATAAAATTTGAAAATTAAACAACTTTGGTGGCAAAAAATCAATAACAATCTTCTTGGAAACCATTGACAAGATTTCCCCTTTTTCATCCTTCATAATCGCATGGATAACTTTTTTACCTGAAGAACCAGAAACATCCCACTGAACATTCCAATCATCAACAAATGAAAACAAACTAAAAACACCTTCTCCAGGTTTCTGGGATAACTTGAAATGTTTATTTCTTACAGATAAAAATGATGTGTGCAATTCTGAACTACTAAAATCTTTTGGAAATTCATTAGTTTTTGAATCATCCCACAAACCTACCTCAAGGGTGGAATTCCCAGATCCCCCATCTGTTTCTATAGGAAAAGTAAGAATCTTTTGATCTGAATAATTTAAATCGCCAGAAAAACGAATTTCATTATTTTTAATCAAACTAAGTGAATAAGGAGAACCAAAAGCATTAATATTAAAACCATATCTAAAACAACGCTTAAAATTGTCAACATTTAAATAAGTCTCACCTTTATCTGAAAGATTATAGTCAAAAACTATATCTTTCAAAAAAAGTTCTATAGAATTATCGGGTTTAAGAAACAACGAGGTTGTTCCTGTTCCTGATTTATAACCTGGTGTTTTAAAATGACTAATACTTAAATCAACTAATGGTTGCGGCAGAAGAATATTACTTTGCGATCTTAAATTAAACCGTATCGAAGGACTTTTAATAGATGTTAAATTTGCAGGATAATATTTTGCATCCTCTACAAGAAGATAATCGGTTGGATCAATTATTGAAGGACTAAACAATCGTTGTTGATAAATATTATTAGGTTTTAAATTGTCAGAAATCTCAATAAAGATTTTATCATGTTTAGAAAATTCAAAAGAAAAAGCCTGATCAGATTTAAGGGGTACCATATTAGGTTTGAAGAAAACTGAAACTTCTTCATT
>Ga0194045_1000481_pt1 | contig 13193 bp, 10 predicted proteins | sample JunL6211m_MetaG_FD_161686 | JGI IMG/M metagenome (GOLD analysis project Ga0194045, IMG submission 161686) | Anoxic zone freshwater microbial communities from boreal shield lake in IISD Experimental Lakes Area, Ontario, Canada - Jun2016-L626-11m | ecosystem: Environmental > Aquatic > Freshwater >...
CATCGGAGGCGGGGTGGTGGCTGCATTTTCCATTATGCAGTATCTCGGTTCCCCTCCTAATCGGGCTTACTGGTACTTTGAAACTACAGGTGGCGGTTTCGGGCCATTTGTGAATCGCAATCACTACCCGTTTTTCGCAAATCTAGCGATGGGACTTGTGGTGGGATTGTTCCTTGATCGGAGGGAGAAATTCGGATTAAGGTGGTTCGATTTCGTTCAAGACGCAGCTTCACTTTGGTGCATGGTCGCCATCGCAGTCATCGGAACCAGCATCTTGCTGTGTTTGTCGCGAGGAGGTGTTTTGTCCCTGGCTGTAGCTATCTGCGTGGCAGTCGGGGTGCGATTGCAACGTGGACGAACAGCAACAACCGTGATTGCGTTTCTCGCGATGGTCGCAAGCGTTGCAGCGATTCTGGTATGGATTGGTTTCGATTTGATGGAATCGCGCCTAGCCCAATTGCTCGAAGCGGATCGTTATCGAACCGATGGAAGATGGTATCTTTGGAACACAGGAACGCAGGTTATTCAGCAATTTCCGATGTTCGGATCTGGTGGAGAAACCTTTCGGCACTGGGAGACGATTCTGAGTCCACAAGAAGGGGATTGGAATAGTACATCTGCGATGGCATTGAGGGCGGATAACGAGTTTCTCGACATTGGAGCTGAGTACGGTTTGTTTGCCTCAGCGTTTCTGATCCTGGCAGCCGTTACCGTTTTCGTCCATGGATTTCGGATAGGCCGAGATAACGCCTTGGCTACTGGGGCTCTGATGTCGACGACGGCAATCATTGTTCACAGTTGCATGGATTTCGGTTTGAGAATGCCTGCGACCTGTTTCTTCTCCGTCGTCGTGATTGCATTGTTGTGCAGCCAAAATGAAAAGTTACGTGGTAGACTGTTGAGCCGAGGGTCAGCAAAACTCGATTGGCTAGATCGATTAAGTTGCGCGATGGCGGCGGGAGCCGTTGTCTTTTTTGCAGTCGTCTGGGTTCGAGAGAACAGACGTTTTGAGCGTGCCGAGACGCTTCGGCTGGCAAGCTATCGCGCGTTCCAGCAACGCGATTATCCTCAATTTGCGAGTCTCGGAAAACAGAGTGTTGCGCTGACACCGGAGGACTGTCTGGGGCATATTTCGTTTGCTCGGGTGCTATTGAGAGCGTCGAAAGAATTCAGCGAACCCTCCGAGAAAGAGAACTGGATCGGATTGGCGATGCATGAGTGTGTGCAGGCTCGGGGGTTATGCCCATTGGCATGGGAGCCGCCGCTCTGGATTGGACAAAACTATGAATATCTCAACACAACGCAGGATCGACTGACGTACTTCAAAAATGCCAGTCAATTGCATCCCTCGGATCCGAGTATTGCATTCGCTTTTGGTGGGGTGCTGTATGAATCTGGGAAATTCGAGCAAGTCTGGCCGAATTGGAATCGATCACTCCGATACTCATCCCAGTTTTTGGAGTCCATTCTTACGCATAGCCGAAAACATTTACCTCCCAAGCAATTGGTCGAGCAGATTGTTCCTCGGGATGCAAATTTGTTGAACGCAGCCTCTTCTTTCGCAGAAAAGAAAGGCCTACTCGAAGAGAAAACTACCTTTCTACAAGCCGCCGTAGAGGTTCTACGCGAATCGAATCGACCGACCGAATTCCGTGATTTGGCCTCGAGCGCGGCCCTGTCCGGTGAGCTACTGAGAAAGCTGGGGCAGATTCGCGAAGCGGTCGCTGCGTATCGAACGGCAGTGCTTTATGCTCCCGAAAATTCCAAATGGCGAGTGGAGCTGATCGAACTGTTGATCGAGACGGATGCTTTGGAAGATGCGAAAAGGGAAACACGGACCCTTCTGGACTTGGACCCGGACCATCCCTCTGGAAACAATCTCCGAGAGAGAATCGTCTATCTACAGACAAAGGCCAAAGCAAATCAGAAGTAATCTTTGATCTGCCCGGTCGCCTCCGGGACGACGACCGCAGGGTTAGGTGCTGGTTATAAAGAGTGCTGCGGCCGTCATCAACATGGTTCATCGACCGCAAGCTAGTTTTTGTAGATCAGCGTTCCGAAAATTGCGTGGGAACGTTAGAGGACTTTAGGGTGTGACCGGCGTCCCGCAAGCCATGTAATCGAGTTGCCCCAAGTCAAAATCCATCAGATACGAAGGCAGGCTTTTTAGTTGATCGGCGAGTGTTTTCTCTCCATCCATGATTTCGCCATCCTTGGTGAGCAGTGTTTCTATCGGAACCCAGAACGGCAGCGTGCCTGACCAGGAAATTTGCGTAAGATCCAATAAAAAACGCCTGGCGGAAGATTTCCGTCAGGCGTTTTCAAGTGGAGGCGGGGGGAATTGAACCCCCGTCCCGCGATACTTCCAATCCGGCCTCTACATGTTTAGCCAACTAGTCTTTGTCTCGCCCACCACGTTCGTTGTTGACCTCGGTGCGGTGCGCCAGCCTCGAGCTTTTTTAACATCATCCGTGCGAGACACGGGATAATGCGGTCCGGAATTGCGACAGGTATTCCAGCGCCTCCGGCGGGTCCTGGGTACCTGAGCTGCCTAAACTAGGCTGCTAGTGCGAGGTTTTCCTCTGCAGTTACTTTTTTTAACCGGCTTTTTACGTGGCCAACCGATCAACCACGACATGCCACCAAGATCTTCATTTATCCGGTCGATTCCAGATCGCCCCCGAACTACCCCTCAACCTGCTAAATGCCCCAAAAGAGCATTCAACACACCTCCGAGTTGAAGATTCGACTTCAATTCCTATTATCGCTCTCGGAACCATTCTGACTAGGTTCGATTTATCCAGACACCTTAGTTTTCGCCAGAATTGGCTCGGACATGACGGATTCGCACAATCGCTTCGGGCCGTACCGAGCAGAACGGGACTAGATCACTCAAAAGCAAATTTATCGATCGACCCCGAGCCGCTCGAGAGCCCCAAGACGCTCGAGAGCAGAGAGCGCTTCCGCGTTTTGATTGTCAAGTCCCACGGCTGCACGATACCATTGCTTAGCCAGGTTGAGTTTGCCAAGTTGTTCGGCTGTGCGTCCAATTTCGACTCTGAGAGTGGCATCCTCGGGTCGCACAATAGCGTCTTGATGCAGGTCAGCGAATTTTAGAAAGGTGTTCTTTAGTTCGGTAGCCTGTTGAATCTGCTGTTCACCCTCATCCTTAACCCCGGAACCCACCAGAGCACGACCGTATAAGAGTCGCGATTCGTGGTCATATGGCGAGGAATCCGTCATTCGCTTGAGAAGCGAAAGTGCAGGATTCCAATCGCGGCGAACGACCAGGATCCTGCCTACAATTAACCCTATCGTTCGCTCGTTCGGGACACGTTCCAGTACGGACTCTGCCAGTTTCAGAGCCTCCGCGGTATTGCCCGCAGATTCTTCAATCGCTGCTTTCGTCGCAGTCACTCGGAGCGAATCAGGGCAATCTTCTAGCGCCGCGCGAGCTTGGTCCAATTGGCGAATCGCTAACAAGCACTCGGCTAACTTGATTCGCACGAAATTCTTAGCATCCTCGCTTACCGAACGCGTGAGCAGAGTCCGACAATCGCGAATCGCTTCTTCGTATTGCTCATAGTCCTGAAAAATCTGCTCGGAAAGCAATAGCGAACCGACATCCGACGGATCGAGCTCTGCTGCTTTGCGAAGATGATCCGTCGCGAATCGCATTGCTCCAGTGTCATAGTATGTCTTGCCAAGCAATCGGTGTGTTCTCGCATGGTTTGGGTCTAACTTCAAACCGCTTTCAAAAGCACCGATGGCATTGCTCAATCGATTCTGACGTTGAAAGATCTCTCCGGCGATGACGTACGACTCGCCCTGCATCACGGGAACCGTTGAAATCTCTTCCGTGGCCCGCATGGCTTCGTCTAACTTGTTTTGTTTGGTAAGGATCAATGCAGTGATCGCTGTCGCCAAAACGTTGTATTGAGAATCGGTTGACAGCTCAACACGGATGCGTTCCGCTTCGGAAAAGTCACCGCGGTCGACTGCAGCCACTGCAAGACGGTAACTTTTTCCTTGCGGAATTTGGTCAATTGGATTTACGGCCGGAACGACTGTTGAAGCGGAATCGTTTACTGCTAGAGTCGGACTATTAACAATGTCTGAAATCCGTTCTTTGGCGGCTGTACTCGTACGATCCGCGGTGGATTCCGATTTTCCACAGCCTCCACACGTCAGCATACAGTGTGTGACAATTGCGAGCTTCCAAAAGTTGCTCATCTTGGCCCCCTCGCTTCCTACCGTTTAGTTCGTTTGAGGAATTGCTGTTGGATCTTTGCGTTTGTGGCCAGAGAAAACCACGATGACAAAAACCGACAGACATGCGAACCAGAGCAAGTTCAAACCGACTGAGTTCGATGGGAAAAGACTGGTATTGGTATGTCCTGGCAGGAGTACAGCGCCAGCCACCGGCACCGCTATTCCTGCTAACAGAGCAGCTAATGGAACGGAAACTGCTCTCATTCGAACGGTTGGCTCTCGGTGAAGAATCAACCATAGAAAGATAGGCATTACGAGGAGAATGTTCACGATCGAAAACACAATCACATCGCAAAGCAGAGGGCGAGATTCTTGTGAAATCAAAGGAATCGGATATTCGAGATCCAGATAGCGTCGAGTCACCAAACCAACTGCTCCAGCCGCTAATCCGAAGAGGACTCCCGCAACCAAAGCTGCGATTCCGGAACCTATCGTCCCACCTGACTTACCCAACAGAAAGAAACCGACTAATCCAATGAACGAGCCTGCAACACCGAACTTCATTAGCGAATTCTTCCAAACGTTTGCATTCATCACGGCGTTTAGTTTAGCGATATCTTCCTTGGGACTCATTGCGCTAACACCTGCAAGTTCATCTGGAACGCTCCAGTGCTTTGGTGGATAGGTAAAGCCGAGCCAAGCCATCAATCCAACCATGGAAATCGCTAATAGCCACCTTGTGTTGTTCACGAACGCGTTTGATGAAGCCGCTGAATCGCCTTCGTCCGTTGCCGCCGCGTTTACCGTAGAGTCAAACATTGAGAGATTCCTTCGAATAATTAGGAAGAGAGGAAAGTAAGTCCAAATTGAGTTCGGAATAACAGGAAGAATACCGCGATTTTACGAGACTTGTCGCTCATCGCCACTCTACTCACGATCGGTCGATTCTTTCGTGTCGCCTGTCGCTCCGCGAAAGTTGCGTGGAGATCGCACGTTTGGCGAAGCAAAAGGCGACACTTGGTAGGCACAATTCTCAGCATAAAAGTCTGGCGTAAGTATAGCAGACGCATTCGGTCGATGGATGAATCCTCAACGAAAATCCCGGGTCATGTTGACTGCGACGCGTATAACTCCTAACAGCAATAAGATTCCACCTGGGGGAACCAGAAAAATCCCAATGCCCGGGCTCAACCCATTGTTATCGTTACTCAGGCAGATAGATCGGTCGCTTGTCCTGTTGTTTTAGAAGTTGATCTAGCCGTTCGTACATCAAACGTCCCTTTTGCGCATCAAACAAAATCGGACCTGCTCGTTCTGCCGATGGAAAAACGCCAGACATTTCCCACGACTTGATGATCTTCTGTTTCGATGCTCGCTTGTGTTCTTCGGTCCCAATGAAGTCGAATGCAATTGGCTTCCATTCCGAATATCGATCGAGCGCGCTAGACGCGAGGTAGCGAACGACAGAGTAGTCGTCGCTCAAAAGCTGAGCAATAAAGGGCAACTGCCAGTCGTTACCGGACGCCTCCAACGCAGGTTTCCAATTCATATGCCAAGCCGCAACTGCTCTTTGGACCGCATCGCCACGCAATAGCCAAAGCAAAGAACCAGCGACATCGCGTTCATCTTGCGTCAACTCCGGAGTCGGTTGCCCATACCACTGAGTCAACTTATCAGCCGACCAAGCCATAGTGCGATCGAGGTGGCAAAGATTACACGCATTTGGATGATCCGACTTGGCGTTGCTCAATACGCGAGGGCTTTGAACACGATGGCTACGAATGCCTTTCAGCAGCCCAAAAGTCGTGTGGGGCATATGGCAGTTGTAGCAAAGGCTCCCATTGGATTCCGCAGCATGATGTGTATGTTCCTCAATGTTGTCTGCGTACTTCGAATGGCATTGAATACAAGCTTGGTTGGTTTCCATTCCTTTTGCTAACATATCGTTGGCGGGCGAGTCATGCATCGAGTGGCAAGAAAGACAAGTCATTTTGCCGCTCTGATGGCAGGCCGACTCGATTTGTGCAGTGTACTCTCGGCCCGAGATTCGACACGTTCCATCGTTCCAAAATGGGACCAAACCCTCATCAATCGTAGTCAGTGACTCTTTGTACGAAATCATGTGATGAGTGTTACTTAGGTCACCACCCGCCCGATACTTATAGCCCTGTTTGGTAAAAGCAAGCATATCCGGTGGCTTAAAATACGAATGGCATTGGCCGCAGATTTCGTTTGATATCTTTGCGTCGACTGTGGCGGGATGCACAATGGGATCGTTTTGCTCAGGACGTTTGCTCGATGCCGCATGAAGACTCTTGTGCTTCTGACCAGGGCCGTGACACGCTTCGCATGAAATTCCCAATTCGGCTACATGCGTTGCAACAGACATCGTCTCGAGATCAAAGTTGGGAGCACCAGCCACTGCGTGACAAACAATACAATTGTCGTTCCAGACTGCGAAGTGTCGGGGCGAATCGGGTGGTGCAATGAATATGTCTTCGCGTGGAACCCAACGTCGGTCGGGAATCAAGTAGATCCAAGGTATTTGACGAAGCATGTTCTTGATGTTGCTCGGCACCCAATAACCTTGCATATGGTGCGATCCGGTCGTCATGACAATTGGAAGCTTGACGGTGGGAGGCCGTGTCTTGCTGATGTCAACGCCATTCGCAAGAGCTCCCGCTTCCCAATCGGGATCCGGCATCGTAACGAAAAAGAAATCCCCCTCCTGCGTTAGTAAACAATCTCTGCCCCGAGCCGACAATCGCACGTTGTTGAAGGGAGCCACTACCGTCTCGGTTGTGGCAACTTGGGTCATGGTTCGATGAAACGTCTCATGCCAACTATCGAACTGTTGGCGATGACAATCGCTGCAAGCAGTTGATCCAGTGAAACCACCATGTGCGCTTTGAAACGGTAGTGACGCTTGCAACGTGCGAAGCGAAAGCCCCTCACTGCGAACCTCATCCTTCCGACGCGACGAGTTGTCCGGTCGACGCGACGGGGTGTTCGATCGATGCGAAGGGGTGTTCGATCGAAGCGACGGGGTATCCGATTTCGGAACGCGCGTAACGATCCACCCAATGAGGCTTCCAATCGCCAAAACTGCGATCAACATCAAACCTAGACGGAATTTCCCGATTGTCTTCATAAGAACCTTGACTGATACCAAACAACAAGACAAGTCCGAACTACGGTAGGGCAAAAAACGTGTCGAATCAAACAAATCTTCAATCGCAGGCCGACATTTAGAACCAATTGTAGCATCGTGGAGATGCGTTGGGACAAAAAGGGCTCAAATGGCCGAACCCCGGCAGGGCGCGGCCAAGTGCGGCAGGCGCGGCCAAGTGCGGCCAGGCGCGGCCAGGTGCGGTAGGCCCGGCAGGTGCGACCTACCGTACGTCACACTTGCCCAGAATGACCTTGTCGTTTCGATAAGGCTTCCAAATCCTGCTATGCACGCTGGGAGTCGGTTCGACGCATTGCCAATTGCATCGCCTTGATTGTTTGCTGTGCTGCCAGAATCGCATCGGGTTTCGAAAAAACCTCCGCGCTCAAGTAGCCGGTGAATCCGATTTCGAACAATGCTGACATGATTGGCTCCACGTCCAAATGCCCAAAGCCTACTGGCATCCGATTCGAATCGGCAAAATGAATATGGCCAATCGCATTTCCAGCATGACGAATCGCAGTCGCCATATCCGATTCCTCGATATTCATATGAAACCAATCTGCCAACAGCTTCACATTATCCAAACCTTGAAGAATACCTAACCCTTGCTCCAACGTGTTGGCTTGGTCGGTCTCGTAACGATTGAGTGGCTCATAGAGCAGAACGGTTCCGCATTTTTGCGAGTGCTCGCTGAGAACCGCTAGACCGTCCCGAAGCAACGATTTTGCCGTCTCCTTGTTAACCGCATGGCTTGATCGGCCTTGCATGGATCCGATGATGGCGGGTGCTCCTAACTCGGCGGCGCATTCGATGATCGATCGGATGAAATCGATTGCACGCTGCCGGATGATCGGATCCTCGTCCGCCAACTGCAAGCGATGTTTTACCCAACCAGCACCTGTTCCAACCGCCGCCACGGTCATGCCGGCCGCTGCCAATGGCTTTGCCAAGAACAAGTGCCTCAGCGTTTCCGCATCGGGCGGAAAAATCTCCAAAGCGTCGAACCCGAGCTTTTGTGCAATCGACATGGCGTGAATCGCATCGCCCCAAAAAACAAACGGCCCGCCTCGGGCTTCTTCCACAAGCGAGACGGTAACGGCAGATTTCATCGATGAAGATCCTTTCAGACAGTTTTCTTGGTTTAGGCGAGCGTGATTATGAACGTGATGGTTCGAATTGTTTAGTTGGGCACCGCCACTTAGTGCGAAAATCATGTTTTTTTCCGACACTTCTCGCTCAAGGCGACCGCGAAATGGGAGTCTGGCCAAGACCCCGCCCTTGACGTTCTGCTCGGCACACACCGCTTGGCGAGAGAGCGTTCGGAGCATGCGTCGCAAGGGCGCATAACAGATCGAAACCTTTTCCGCCGGATTTGCAGAAACCTCGTTTGATAAACGCGGATATGCGAGACAGGTTCCTTCCCAATTCCTTTGCCAAGTACAATACCAAGATGCTGCGGGTTCGCAATAATCCTCAGTCGCAACGACGCGCTGCAAAACAACCCGTTATGCTGGTAACCAAGAACCAAGAACCAAGAACCAAGAACCAAGAACCAAGAACAACGCCATGCGATTCCTATTCTTTTCCTGCGTCATGCTGATTCCTTATTCGGAAGCCTTCGCGCAGAAAGCCGAATCAACTCCACAAGCCTCGCTTCGCTCGCTGTCAGGCATTGTGATTCAAGAGAAAGAAAATGTGCTGACCAGCGTTGATTTCCGCGCGTGCAAAGATAGCTGGGTCGATTTCCTCCCAAAAGTGCTGGAAGTTCCCTCGATCCAATCGTTGATGATTGCTGGTCAGCTTGCCACTCATGAACGCGTACTCACGCTGGCTAGCTTGCCGAATCTCAAGGTTCTGAGGCTTGAGCAAGCTGCAATCGACGATTCGACCATCGCCTTTGTTGTCACGCTTCCAAAACTCGAGGAACTCACCATCGATCGATGTGGCATCACGGACGCTGCTTTGGAGAGTATCGCCCAGAGCAAAACGCTCAAGCGACTTCGTTTTCCGGGAACCTCCATCTCCGATGCAGGATTGGCTTATCTGAAAGATTTCGATCCATTGGAACTGCTCGACTTAAACGACTGCAATCGAATCAGTGACAAAGGAATTCAGCATCTTCGGAACTTGACCAAGATGCGCAACCTAAGTGTGTGGGGACCAGGAATAACCGACGCCACGATGAAGCATCTATCGGGCATGACCAGCATGGCCGCCATCTCGTTTCGCAAATGCGCGGTATCAGACGCTGGATTCGCAGCGCTTTTAGGCATGACCAAACTCAAGGAATTCGATATCTATCAAACTCCGGTTGGCGACGGAGCATTGGCTGCGATGTCGGGAGCAAAGGATATGACTAAGCTGAAACTGCGAGCCTCAAGTATCACCTCCGAGGGGATCGCCCAGCATATCCGCAAATTTGCGAATGTGGTCTCGATCGATCTAGGCGAAACCAACATCGACGACGATGCGTTAACGAGTCTAAGTACATTGTCGAAACTCGAGGACTTGAACCTGTTGCGAACGCATGTGACGAATAAGGGTTTGGCATCTCTTGAGCCTCTTAAACTCAAGCGCCTCAACTTGGACGACATTGCGAGTGTTGGCGACGATACGATCCCAATCGTGGCGACTATCAAGACACTTGAGTTCTTGCATTTAGGCAAAACGCATATTACCGACAAAGGGTTGGAGGGGCTCGTTTCGCTGTCCCGACTAAAGGATTTGATTGTAACGAATACTGTGGTAAGTCGAGAGTCGATTGTCACTCTTCAGTCGAAACTGCCCGATCTCAAGATCAAGTACGGGAACGAGCCTTTACCGAAGTGATCTTTGACTTGGTCCGAGATGCAAGTTTAGCGACAGATCTGTGCAGGCCGTCTGTTCCATCTTTGATGCGTTGGTAGGTATTTCTGGACATCCGGGAATGGCGATCGAACTTGAGATGAAAAGTCAAAATCAAAGAATAATTGTTGTGTAATAGCCTGCCCGCAAGCTGATATCGACTCCGTGAGGTACTTACCTCTTATCGGGCCGCTTCAAGCCCGTTGTTTCATTTGTTTCGACGCTGATCTACCGCTCCAACGATTCGGTCAGCGACTTCTTCGATCTAGGCAAGTGTGCAACCGCTCGATACCCATCCCATCCCATCCGTTCCAACGCAATTCGTGGAGAATCTTTATGCGCACCCTTGTGGCGACCGCTATGACAATAGCGGTCTGGGCGTCGACTGCATCAGCGGCCCAATTGTCCAGTATGTTTTTAATTACCAACCATGATTTCGGGACCGTCGCGCGAGCGGCTAAAACCGAACATCGGTTCTACTTTAACAACCCCTACAGTCAGCCGTTGCATGTGCGTAGCGTCCGCACCTCGTGTGGCTGTACCACCCCCACTGTCGAGACCGAAATCGTTCCACCCGGCGGAAGAGGAAGTATCCTCGCCAAGTTCAACACAGGGACTCATACAGGCTCACGAGCTGCAACCTTAACCGTTACGTTTGACAAGCCGACCTTCGCCGAAATTCAATTGCACGTCAAAGGCTACATTCGATCCGACGTCGTGTTCCAACCAGGCGAAGCAACGTTTGGAAACATCATGCAAGGCGAATCGAAAACCATCGAGGTTGCAATCAACTACGCTGGAAAGCCAACTTGGCAAATCAATCAGGTGACCGCTGGAGATTCGTTCATCAAAGTGTCGCATTCGGAAGTTTCAAGACAGAATGGCAAGATCCAATACAATCTGGTTGTCAACATCAGCGGAGACGCACCTGCCGGTCCACTGGAAAGCGAACTAGTGGTTCATACCAACGATCGCAATCTTACGACTGTTCCGCTCAAGCTGGTAGCAAACATCGCACCCGAGATTTCGGTTTCGCCACAAACGCTGTCCCTGGGCGATATCGTTCAAGGCGAACCGATCAAACAAATGGTCGTTTTGAAAGGTCACGAACCGTTCATCATCCGATCCATTCAAAGCGATTTATTCATAATCGAAGCGAAATTGGCTGAGGAGAGCAGGACGCTACATGCTTTGCCATTGATCATCAAAGCAAACGCAGGTGAGTTTGGTCAAGAGTTAAAAGGCAAGATCATTATCTCAACCGATTTGCCCACGAAACCAACCATTGAAATCGGTACGGTTTTTCGCCTAAAGTCAACGGCAGAAAAATGATCGACGGGATTGAGTGCTAGCGTGGACGGGATCAAGTGCTAGCGTGAAGGTAACGTTGTTTATGTCCAGATCCATCGGTTCTGGACCAGCCGAACCAACGGTCGATCATCGTTCCTTTGAAAAGCCTTGGAGCGACCGTCCCATTCGATTGGTCGCTACGCAGTTCCACTGAGCCATCTCAGTTCGGCATCATCCCAATTCTGCATCATCTCAATTCGGCGCAGAAGTGCTCGCCTAAAACATCCTCACACCGACACTGAGCAAAATGTTTGCATAACGTTGCGTATCCCCTGTCTGAACCGTTAGCACATGGTCGTCGGTGGCGACCTGTTTGTAGAACTCCCATTTTTCGATGGGTTGGAGTTCAACGCCGATGCCTGCTTTGCATATCGTCTCTTTGTATTCGGCCCAAACAGGTGGATCGCCGTCTAAAGCATATGGACCGCTTGTTTCCGTCATCATCGTTTGGATGGCATCCACGGGAATCGCGGACAGAATCGCTTCCAGAACTTGATTGCACGAAACCAAGCCCGGCATCAAATTCAGCGAAACTACCTCGCTGCGCGGCCCTCGTTTGCTCGAAGCGGGATAATTTCCATCCGCGATCAAAATAGTCGCATGGTGGCCGGCCTCTGCAAGAATGCGAGAGATTACAGGATGAATGAGTTGACTTCGAAGCATGATGATTGATCAACAGAGCTAGTATTTCGACCTTAGATCACGCCGCCGTGAACTCGGTAAGGTGTCATGTGACTAGGTTGATCGAGGAACCAGAATCGTTCCCACTCTTGGACCAGAGCACGGAGATTTTCCGAGGTATAAATCAATTGCTCAGCTCGCTTCACTGGGTCCGCCGAATAAATCGGAATGGCGCATCCAACCATAGGTAGGGATGAACAGCAAACCAGCAATGCCCAACAAATTCGACGCCGCATGACCCATCCTCCGTGAAAGTCTCGCACTTTACTTCTTTAATCTTCGACGATCCGTTCCTGACCCGCTCTGGAGCAGTTAGGGTTCGGATGTCAGTTGAACATTTTCGTCTTTGTCTTCTTCTTCGTCTTCGTCGACCGAAGCCACTAACTTGCCTGATGCAATCTCGTCTCGGATTTGCTGGGCAAGCGGTGAACCCTCTATCGAGTTGACCTGTTGTTCCATGATCTTGCCGGGCTTGAAAGTTACGACAAACTTTTCGGGGACCTCTACTTGGCGTCCCGTCCGAGGATTGCGTGCTTTCCGTGCAGCCCGTGGCCGAACTTGGAACACTCCAAAATTGCGGAGTTCGATTCGACCCTCTTCCACCAGCGTTGTCACAATCGCATCAAACGTCTTTTGAACGATCGTCTTGATTTGCTGCTGATTTAATCCGGTCTCATCGGAAATCGTTTTCACGATCTCTTTTTTCGTCACGACAGAACTCTCCGGGGACCTAAAATTACGACCTAAGTCGTTTTGCTGATTGGGTTTAATCACCCAAGAGTTTAGGTCCTGCCGGTTTGTTCGTCAAGGTCGAGGACGTTAGTACCCAACCTCAATCGCGTCGATCCACAAAATCGCTGTTATTGTTTTCGACCGAACAACCGGCAAACTTGATCCAAGTCCACATTTTTTACGAACTTGGTGCGTTCCAGGC
>Ga0194045_1000482_pt1 | contig 13190 bp, 13 predicted proteins | sample JunL6211m_MetaG_FD_161686 | JGI IMG/M metagenome (GOLD analysis project Ga0194045, IMG submission 161686) | Anoxic zone freshwater microbial communities from boreal shield lake in IISD Experimental Lakes Area, Ontario, Canada - Jun2016-L626-11m | ecosystem: Environmental > Aquatic > Freshwater >...
GATTTAGAACATGAACAATCGCAACTTCATCGGACGCGAAGGCATCGACACGAGCCAATCGTCACGAGCCAATCGAGCCATACATCAACTCCATCAAAATCGGACTTGGATTTAAATTTACCAAAACTGGGCGTCTCGTCAAAGTTAGTGAGTGGCCCCATCGTTCCCATCGTTCCTCCCCGCATGGTTCCTCCGCTCTGTGGCAAACGAGAGAAAAGTCTTTGTAAGGCTTGTCTTGCTTGGTCTTTCCGGGTTTAGTTCTGGGTGTAGAATGGGGGGCGACGTTCGTTTTGATCCTTGGAAAGCCAGATTGTGACGCCGAAAATCAATCTTCGGCACCTCTTGCAACTCCCAGGTGAAAAGTACTGTCGGGCTCATAGCTCAGCTGGATAGAGCAACGGATTTCTAATCCGTAGGTCGTAGGTTCGAGCCCTACTGGGCCTATTAATAAAATGGTAGGAATTCCTGAAAACCGCCGTGAACGCTTCCATGGCGTTGCTACGAAACCATGTCGCTGCTACGAAACCATGGCGTGAGCCAAAATGGCACTGAAGCCTCATGCCACTCCGAGCTAGAACAATCGATTGTAACCGTTCAATGCTGCGACTCGATAGGCTTCTGCCATCGTTGGATAATTGAAAGTCGTATTGATGAAGTACTCCAAGGTATTGAGCGGGGGTGGTTGCTTCATGATCGCTTGGCCGATATGCACAATTTCCGATGCATTCGGACCAAAACAATGTACCCCTAGAATCTCAAGCGTCTCGCGATGGAATAACAACTTGAGCATGCCGATCGCTCGACCTGTGATTTGAGCCCTAGCCAGACTCTTGAATTGCGAATGACCCACTTCGTAAGGAACCTTGGCCTCCGTAAGTTCTCGCTCGGACTTGCCGATCGAACTGATTTCCGGGCTGGTGTAGATGCCAGTCGGAATGTCGGTCAGCTTCATGATCCCGTCCGTCGCGCCGCCGATATGTTGTGACGCGGCCCGCCCATGCATATACGCGGCGCTCGCCAGCGACGGATACCCAATCACATCTCCCACTGCATAAACGTTGGGACAAGATGTTTGGAAAAACTCGTTGACCGGGATCACTCCTCGACTGTTCGCTTGAACGCCGATAGCGCTTAAATTTAAATGCTCTGTGTTTCCCGAACGACCGTTGGCCCAAAGCAGTATGTCTGTCTTGACTTGCTTGCCGCTTGCCAAAGACAAAACCACGCCATCCTCGCACGGTTCAATTTTTTCAAAGGTCTCATTGTGACGGAGTATCACGCCGGAGTCCCTCATCTGATAACTCAGCGCGTCAATGATTTCATCGTCCAAAAACTCCAAAAGCTTGGCACGCGTGTTGACAAGGTTGACCTTGATGCCGAGGTTTCGAAACATCGAGGCATATTCGCAACCGATCACTCCAGCCCCGTAAATGGTGATCGATTGAGGCTTGAACGACAGATCCAAAATCGTATCGCTGTCAAACACGCGTGGATGCGAAAAATCAACCCCCTCAGGGCGAAAGGGTCGCGAACCTGTCGCGATCACAATGTGGTCGCCTCGGATGCGAGTGTCCGCATCGATTTCAACCGTGTTGGCATCCACGAACTTTGCCTTGCCGTGAATGACAGGCACATTATTGCGTTCGTAAAACGTCTGCCGCATCGAGACTTGTTTTGAGATGATCGCTTTGCTGCTGGATCGCAAGTGAGCGAGAGTCGGATTCAGATGGATCCCTAGCTCACGAACGACCGGATGGTTCATGGCCTCCATGACACTATAGATGGAAAACCTAAGAGCCTTGCTCGGGATCGTGCCCCAATGAGTGCAGCCGCCGCCGATTTTGTCATAGGCTTCGATGACTGCAACGCTACGCCCTTCTTTTGCGGACTGCATGGCTGCTCCCTCACCGCCAGGTCCCGTTCCGATTACCACCACATCGTATCTTTGCTCAGCTATCACCGAATGAGTCCTTCTTTGAAGCGTATGGTTCTACCAAGGCCGAGAGGTAATTAGCCCTTCTTCGGGACTGGTGGCCGTTGCATACAGTTTACACGGAATTCTACCCGCCTGAAAAGCCAATCTGCCAGCGATTGTTGCGTGTTTCATCGCAGTGGCCATTGCAACCGGATTCCGAGCATGTGCGATGGCGGTGTTGAGGAGAACTCCGTCGGCCCCCAATTCGAACGCCACCGAAACGTCGCTCGCTGTGCCAACTCCAGCATCGACAATCACGGGATAATTTGGATCGTCGCTCTTAAGATACTCCAGAATAATGCGCAGGTTGTTTGGATTCAGTATCCCTTGACCACTCCCGATTGGCGAACCAGCGGGCATGACACTGGCTGCACCGGCTGCCTTGAGTCGTACCGCCATGATCGGATCATCGCTGGTGTAGCACAGGACTTGAAAACCTTCGTCGACCAACCGCTTGCATGCTTCGAGCGTGGCCAAGGGATCGGGAAGCAACGTTTTGGTGTCGCCCAGAACCTCGAGCTTGACCCAATCCGCCCCAGGGTTTTCAAGCGATCGTAGGATTTCCCTGCCAAGCCTGGCGACCCGCACGGCATCGGTCGCGTTGTAGCAACCCGCTGTATTGGGCAAGAGAACATACCGATCCAAATCGATATAGTCGAGTAGGTTCTTGCCTTCGCGATCGTAGAGTTTCTCTCGACGAACAGCTACCGTAACGCAATCGGATCCACTCGCATCGAGCGAATCTTTCATCAGTTGCAGCGTGTCGTACTTGCCCGTTCCAACAATAAGACGACTACCAAGGAGATGGTTGCCTATCTTTAGTTTTGCATCCGACTCATCGGGAGAGATGGGTGCGTGTGAAGTCGTCATATCAACCGCCACCGACTAACGTCACTATTTCGATTTGATCACCCTCTCGAAGCCGCTTCGTGGCATATTGGTCTTTGGGCAAAATCTCCAAATTGATTTCAACCGCACAAAACCTGGCTTCAACTCGCGACTCGCGAAGCAAGTCTGCAACTGATATCTCTTCGTTCACCTCGCGAGGTTGGCCGTTGAATTCAATGGTGAACATGCTCGCAACACTTACTACTTGCTGACAGCCACATTCAAGGCTGGTGGTTGCGATTCTTGAAGCGTTTCGTTCCTGATGAGATTTTCACGATACCCGCTCGCATCCATCATCGTAAATCCGAGAAACAAGGCAACGAAGATCAAACTACCCAAAATAATAATCATGTTGAGCGGCTTGTCCCAAAGCAAGTGCATGAAAAAAGCAATAACCAAACCAGCCTTCACGGTCGCTATTGCCAACGAAGCCCAAATTTCCATATTCCCCAAATCGAATTGCGACTGGTAGACCGTCAAGCATGTCAAAATCAGTAGCGCGAAGAACACTGTCAGCAGCATCCAAATCGGCATAGGGTGCGAAAATTCTCCATCGTGTCCATGTCCATGTCCATGTCCATGTCCATGTCCGTGGCCGTCGTCCGAATGTTGTATTGAAGGAGCTGACATAGTATTTGAGGCTAAATGAGTCGAGAAAATGAAGGACGGCCAATGAGCATGCGAACTCGAATGCCTAGGTGATCAAGTAGAGCAATGGGAATAGGAAAATCCAAATGAAGTCCACCAAGTGCCAGTAAAGACCGACGTTGTCGACGGGACCATAATACTTGGAATGGAATTCAAATCTCGCCGCTTTGACAATCAACCAGGTCAGGACAGCCATCCCACCGATGATGTGAACAGCATGCACACCAGTCATGCAGTAGTAGATGCTGAAAAACAAGCCTGCCATTCCTTTTTGGTTCACAGCTGATACCGGTGTAACAAGTTCGGCGGGAGTGATGGCAACATCACCATGGATGCCTGACGTGTCTTCTGTCACGAAACTGATGGCTGGTTTGACGCTCTCCGCCGCAGCATGCTGATGATCGTGCTCTGCATGATCTGCATGATCTGCATGTTCGCCTTCTGCGTTGTGAACTACTGTGCCGCCAGCCTCATGTTCTTCCGATTCCAAAAAAGTCCCAAGTCCCACGCCGCCAAAAAAACAAATGGCTGCAATGACGAGAGGACCGGCAACTCTCTGATGAAACTTGCTCGCAGTGATTACACCGTAGGCGTAATAAAGAGCAAAGCAAACCAGCAAAATCATTGGGATGATGCACAAATTCCAAAGGTAGTTGTTCTCAGTATGGACAGGATTCTCCAACTGCGACTGAAAAAACTTACCTGGAAAGAGCCCCAGCCCCCATTTATGACTATATTCAACCGATTTAACCCCCAGGAAAATTGCAGCGCAACCCAAAGTCGCACCAAGCATTCCGATCAGCGTTTTCGTTTCTTTCAGTTGCGATGACCGAACGGCCCAAGCCATAGTTAGCGAACTGAAAAGCAAAACCCCAGTATTAATCGCCCCAAGCTTTTCGTTTAGAAACCGCGAGCAAAACTCGAAAACCTCTGGGTCGCGGTTCCGAAACAAAGCGTAGGCGCAAAACATACCACTGAAGAATAGAACTTCCGTAACTAGGAACAGCCACATCCCCATCTTGCCCGCATCGAATTGCTGCTGTGCATCATCGAAATGGTGTGCTAACCATGAAGGATGTTCATGGATTTCAACTTGATGCTTTTCGGTTGAGTCGTGAGCGACCGTGGTAGACATAGTTCAATGGGTAAGTTTGAAGGAGTTCAAAAGGCTTTGGACCGACCCAATTGGATCAGCCCAAAGCCATCGGCTGCGAAGATGCGTTTTCAGTTACTACCTCTTCTTTTTGAAGTAGCCACCTATTTTAGAATCGTACTCGATATTCGAAAAATCGTAAGGGTCGCCTACCGTTGGAGGTGTGCTGAAATTGTCGTGAGGAGGCGGTGTCTGGCATTCCCATTCGAGCGTCGCACCACCCCAAGGATTCATCGGAGCTTTTTTGCCATAAAACAAGGAGTGCAATAGCGTTAAACCAGCCACTAACAAACCCGTCCCAAGCATCATCGCCCCAATGGTCGAAAGTCGGTGTAAATCTTGAAACTCTTCCACGTAACTCGCATAGCGACGAGGCATGCCGCGTGTTCCCAGAACAAACTGCGGCAAAAACGTCAGGTTGAATCCGACGAACACAATCGCAGCCGAAACGATTCCAGCAAAGTCATTAAACATTTTGCCAGTCATCTTTGGCCACCAATGGAAAAGCCCTCCAAGGAACGCGACCAACGTTCCGCCCATCATCACGTAGTGGAAGTGGGCTACGACGAAATAGGTATCGTGCAAGTGCAAGTCCACCGACAACGCGCCCAGGAATAAGCCAGTCAAACCACCGATGGTGAACAAGAAAATAAAGGATAAGGCGTAAATCATCGGCGTGTTCAAGGAGACAGTTCCCTTGTACATGGTACCGATCCAATTAAAGACTTTGATGGCGGATGGAATGGAAACGGTAAAGGTCAGAGCACTGAAAACAATGGTCGTGACGTCCGCCATACCGCTGGTGAACATGTGGTGTCCCCACACGAGGAATCCGAACAAGGCAATTGCGATCGAACTGTAAGCAATCATTCGATACCCAAAAATACCCTTGTGGCTGTGCACGCTTATCAGCTCACTAATGATCCCCATCGCAGGCAAGATCATGATGTAGACCGCAGGGTGCGAATAGAACCAGAAAAAATGCTGGAACGTGACGGGGTCGCCATTTAACTTTGGATCGAAAATTCCTATCCCCAGAACGCGTTCTGCGGCAAGCAGCAACACAGTGATACCAAGGACTGGCGTCGCGAGCACTTGAATGATCGCGGTTGCATACGTTGCCCACAGGAAAAGCGGCATGCGAAACCAAGTCATACCAGGCGGTCGCATGGTATTGATCGTTACAATAAAATTCAAACCAGTGAAAATGGAACTGAAGCCGAGCACGAATACACCCATCGTCGCAGCCACAACAGGCCCACGCGATTCAATGCTGTACGGAGTGTAGAACGTCCAGCCCGTGTCCAAACCGGTCGCGAAGAGCGAAAACAAAAAGAACAAAGCCCCGCCAACCCATAGGTAAAAACTGCTGAGGTTTAACCTTGGAAAAGCCACATCCTTGGTCCCCAACATGATAGGGAGCAAGAAATTCCCTAAGGCTGCTGGGATGCTTGGTATGATGAACAAGAAAACCATGATTGCACCGTGTAGGGTGAATATCTGGTTGTAGACTTGGTTGGAAAACAAAGCCTGCGTCTTGTCGATATTCGGATTCCATAGATGAAGCCGAATCAGCAATGCAAGTACGCCGCCACCTGCGAAAGACGCAAGGACTCCAGCCAAATACATCAAGCCAATCCGCTTGTGGTCAAGCGTCAGCGCCCAACTCAAAAAACCCGAAGTATGCGTTAAGTAATTGTCTTCCGTGCCCGCCTCGAAACTTGGGGCTGGCATTGTCACTGGTTTAGTAACAACACTCATGATTCTATTCCTCTCAGTGAAATGTTTAACTAAGGTATTTGCTCGACTACAAACTACTTTTTAGGCGGTTCGACTGTCTGTAATGATTTGATGAATGCACACAATGCTTCGATCTGATCCTCTTTCAATTGTCCTTTGTAAGAGGGCATAGCGGAAGCGTTTTCGTAACCCTTTCGGGCCTTTGCGATCGGATTCAAGATGGATTCGCTAACGTAATTCTCATCGAAAGTCGCTTCACCGCCCGCCGCGAGTGGAACGGACTTACCCCAAGAACCGTTGTAGGACGGTCCAGGCCCCTGGGCTCCCTCGGCGCCAGCATAATGACAACCTTTGCAGGCTTTTCGTTCGTAAAGCCACTTTCCGCGAGCCACGATGTCTTCCGGTTCTTTGGCCAGCTCGGTCAAGGTCTTTTCGTAATCCTCCTGGTTCAAAACGATCGCCTTGGTGATCATGCCGCTGTGATTGTCACCGCAATATTCCGAGCAAAAGAGGTCAAATGTGCCTTCGATGGTCGGTTGAAACCACATGTAATTGTAGCGTCCAGGTACCACATCCCGCTTTGCACGAAACGCCGGAACAAAGAAGCTGTGTAGAACATCCTCAGAACGCATGATCATTTTTGCATCGCGACCCACTTGCAAATACAGTTTGTCGCTCTCGGCACCGTTTTTGTACTTAAAACCCCAAACCCATTTCTTTGCCGTAACCTTAACGTCTTCCGTATCGACAGGCAGCCGCATCATATCGAGATAGCCAACCATTCCTTCCCAGAAGATCCAAACAACAATAAATGTTGGTACAACGCTCCAGGTCACTTCGAGCACGGTGTTGTGCAACGCTTCCGTGGATCCCTTGTAGCCTGGCCGTTGACGGTACTTAACCATGAAGTAAACCATGGCAATCACGATAGGAATGAAGAAAAGGATGCTTATCCACAAGATCGCGTCGTAGAGGAAGTCGATCTTTGGAGCAAACGTTGACGCTTGCTTTGGAAACCAAAACGACTCGTTTACGTCTGCCAGAAATGTTGGTGTCATGGAATTTAGTTGAATCGAAGGGTTCGTCATAATTGGAATTTGTCTCATTCGGTCCTAAGTGTTTGACAGATGGGCTACTGCGGTTGCCGCTCGCCGTCGAGAAAGCCAAAATGGGAGCGACGCAGCAACACCTATTGTCAAAAACAAACCAGCCGCGATCGATAGGACCGTCTTCGCGTTGGCAGAATATCGGTTTTCATTTGCATCGTAGTGGTAACACCAAAGTACGAAGGCATCCAAGCTGCTCCCGATCTTTCCCTGACCTGCTTCCACTAGCGCCATTTTGAGCGTTTCCCCGGTGAAGCCAACTTCGTAAAGGTATCTGGTGACATGCCCCTTTGGCGATATCAAGATCGCTGCGGCAGCATGATTGTACCGGTTGTGCTTCACATCGTACGTGTAGTTGAAACCCACCGCTTTGGCAACCTTTTGAATATCTGCTTCGTTCCCAACCAGGAAACTCCAACCCTTCGGATTATGGTGATTCGCGAGTCCGTCTGCGTACTTCTTCTTGGTCGCAGCGGCACGGTCCTGTTGTTCGCGAGGATTGATGCTCAAGGAAACCATTTTGAAATCTTTACCCAAATCAAGCGACCCAATATCGCTGATGCCTTTGGTCAGTCCGTTTAATTGCGCAACGCATAGTCCGGGGCAATCGCTGTAATTCAAGGTCAACAGCAATGGCAGTCCCTCTTTCAACAGTTCGCCGAAGCTTGTTTGACCGCCACGGTCATCCATGAACTTCGTATCCAGCGGAATCTGTGCGTCAAGCATCTCGTCGATCGACACCCCATCGAGTCGCTCCGGAACAGCATCCTCACTAGCGAAGGCAAACGAAACCGCTGATAGGCAAACCAAGGTCGCCAAAAGGATGTCAAAGAGTCTCGTGAATGCAGGTATCATTTGAGTCGATATGGGCTTGAACTCATCGCTGAATTCGGTCAATTTCGGTCGAGGATTGTCTATTTTCCAGACGCAGGATCTGGAATCGCCATCTCTCGGATGACCAACTTTTGAGCATCTTCAATGGGAATCCGGATCACTTTCTTCATGGGCTGCGGCTCACCCTTCTTGGGTGCCTCCGCAGCTTCATCGATTACCAACGCTCTTTTAAAACCGTTAAGTGCACTCAACTGTTCACTCTTTGCAACCATCGCGTGATCCGATTTGTTGCTTACCTTTACGGAATCCACAGAATTCACCATGTTGTAGCAAAGTGCCTGCGTGCCTTGCAAAATGATGACCAAGACGACAATGCTCAGCACGGCCGCGTAAGCAATCATTTTGGTATTTAAATCGTCGTATCGTGCCATGATTTTTTCAAGTAAACAACGTCGGAAGTCGCGACTGGGATGAACAATTAAAGGATTGGATTCGCATACTTCATGGCTTCCGGCAATCGAGGATCTCGCATTGCAACCAACGGTACACCCGAAGCACGAAGTATGAACAACGCCGCGAAAATACAAAGCATCCCAATGCCGCCAAAAAGATGACCTACCAGCGGAAAGAAGGTAGCTGGGCCAGCGTTCGGCATAATCAGAAACGTCATGTCTAACCAGTGTGCCACCAAAATCCAGATTGACCAGAACAAAAGTCCAACCCGGTGCCGTCGAACGTGACGGCTAATGAGGCCCAAAAAAGGAATGGCAAAGTGAAATGCGATCAGTCCATAAGACAGGTACTGCCAATTATCCCTCAAACGAACGTCGTACCAAAACGTTTCTTCTGGAATGTTGGCGTACCAAATCAGAACTAACTGCGAAAATGCAATATACGACCAAAACATCACAAAGCCGAACATAAACTTGCCCATGTCGTGGAAGTGTTCAACCGTGATCCATTTCTGCATTTTGCCCGCATTCTGCAACGACATGCTGATAACCACCATCATGGCAAAGAATGCCATCATGCTTCCCGCGAACAGATAGACACCAAAAATGGTGCTGTACCAATCCGCATCAATACTCATCACCCAATCGAAAGCCGCGAACGAAAGAGACAACGCGAACAGCATGATCATCGGGCCGGCCCACTTTTGACGCACCAATGATAGATCGGTGTCACCCGATTCATCCTGAGCTCGACTGATTCGGAAAAACCAAGTTGCAATCATCGTCCAAATCGCAAAATAAATTACCGAGCGAATCGCGAAGAATTCTTTGAACAAAAAGACCTTCGTCTTGGCAGCGATGACGCTATTCGGTGCTTCTTTTGCATTCCACTCGTACAACTCAGCGCTGTTCACAAACAACAATGCGAGAACGGGAATAAACAGTACAGAAAGATAAGGGATCATCATCATCATGATTTCAGCCAAGCGACGGATGGAAGAACTCCAGCCGGCTCGAGTCAGAAACTGAATCAAGATGAAAAACAAAGCACCAATCGAAAAGGTCAAAATGTAAATGAAATTGGCCAAGTACGAGTGCGTCAAGTACCTGAACGCTTGTGTCTTGTCCCCCTCTACCGACGGCGCAAGGAAAAGAAAACAAAACGCGCCAACAATTAGGCACGAAACACCCGCGAAAGCCAAGACGGGCGTCATCGCTTTCCAGGATGTTGGTAATTCAATCGAAGCTTTTTCGTAGTTCAGATTCATTTCGCTTTTTGCAGCCGCTAGTTACCGATGGTTTTGTTTCAATTCGATTTTTTCCGGATCCAACGCACCGACCTACTTTGTCGGTTCTACATTGAGTTCGTTGTCTAGTGCCGATCTCGAATCGACTGGAACGTCTTCAATATCTGCGTTTCGGGACCGTTGAAGTGCTTTTACATAAAGGACAATTGCCCAACGTTCCTTGGGATTCAAGGCCGATGCATACGAGGCCATCTTTCCTTGTCCTTTGGTAATCGTATGGAAAATTTGACCTACCGGTTGAGTTCGAACTCGTTCGATGTGCATTGAGGTGGGAGGCAACCAATAACCTTGCGCCAAAGAATCGGCTCGTTTGTGAACCAACCCATCTCCAAATCCTCCATAACCATGACAAGCAGAGCAATACGTTTCAAACTTGACCTTGCCCAGTTTCATGTTGGCTTCAATGTTGCTTGCTTCGACGATACTCTCGGGCAACTTGTCAACCCACGGCAGTTTCAAAGCTGGGGCTGGGGCTGGTGCTGCCTGTGGTGGGGGCGACTGAGCAGGCGTAGTTTGCACAGCAGTGCTCGCTGGGACTTGCGAGGCGGCTGAATCTTGGCTTGCAATCGTCGAGACATACTTCACAACGGTTGATGCCTCGTCCGCCGACAGTTTCGATGGATCATAACCCAGGTAAAATGGATCTTGCTCAGTCAACTGTCCTCGACCGACCGTTCCCTTGACTTGGGGTCTCATCGAGCGACCGTCCGCGAAAATAGTCGTGGTTTGTTGAGCTTTCTTCTTAGGCTGGAAATCCATATCGAAGAAAACGTGCCACCTAGGCAGAGTGCTGAAACTGGCTCGCATGTTCAAGACAATCATGGCTGGTATCAAGCCCGTCAGAACCAGCAGCAAGGCGCCCAACACGATCGGTCGAGGCAACGTGCTCGGCGTGCTATCATCCAGTACTTCGTCCAGTGAATCGGGATGGGTGTCCGCCAAGAGTTCCTTGACAGAGTCGCGATTGTAATACTTGTCCGCAGCGTTGACGTACAGAAAAAATTTATCGTCGGTGACTCGATCGAACCTAGGATTCGTAAATAAGGGATTGCTGAATCGTGGCAGTTGATTCAGGAAAATCATTCCAAAAAACGAGGTGAACGCAGAGAACAAAATCGTCAATTCAAAGGCGACCGGAATCGATGCGGGCGTAATGCCGAATGGCTTTGCCGAGATAAGGTATTTGTAGTCGACACCGTTGGTCCACCATTGCATTAACAAGGCCGTTATCAAGCCCGTCATGCCAGCACAAAGGACAATGAATGGCAAAATGGTAGGCTTGATTCCCAAAGCTTCATCGATACCGTGCACCGGGAATGGTGTGAACGCGTCGGTCTGCGTGTAACCTGAGTCTCGCACTTTGCGAGCGGCAACGAGCAAGTCCTCTTCGTCCGCATACTCCGCCATCCAGCCAAAAGCCTTAGGCATCTTTGTTTCGTTTGACTTGCGTGACTTATGATCACTCATGATTTGTTTTGGTTTGCGAATGCTTTGCGTAGTGTTTTACAGTGTCTAATCGAGCCATCGTCATCGAGTGGCTCGCTTGTTTCTATATTGCTAGTGCGATTGCCCGTGCGAATCGTCGTGGTCGTGCGCTGCGTGGTTCTCTATGGACAAGATCCCTTTGACTTCCGACATCGCGATGATGGGCAGGAAGCGGCAGAACAACAAATACAAGCTCATGAAAATCCCGAAGCTGCCGAACAACATCAGTCCGTCGTACATTGTCGGTCTAAAATATCCCCATGAACTTGGCAAGAAGTCCCGACTCAAGGAAGTGACCGTAATCACGAATCGCTCGAACCACATTCCAATGTTCACAAAAACGCAGATGACCACCATCCAGAATAGGGACGTTCGCAGCTTCTTGAACCAAAATAACTGGGGCGAGATTACGTTGCAGGAAACCATCGTCCAATAGGCCCACCAATACGGGCCAAACTGGCGATTGAGAAACGTAAATCCTTCGTACTGGTTCATACTGTACCAAGCGATGTACGCTTCGGTCGCGTAAGCAAGACCGACCAGCGTGCCCGTTGCGAGGATAATCTTATTCATGTTTTCCAAGTGACGCAGGGTGATCAAATTCTCGAGCTTGTAAATCGCACGCGACGGTACAAGCAAGGTTACCACCATCGCGAAACCGCTGAAGATCGCTCCTGCAACGAAGTACGGTGGGAAAATCGTAGTGTGCCAGCCAGCAACTTGAGATACCGCGAAGTCAAAACTAACCACAGTGTGAACTGACAAAACCAACGGTGCTGCCAAAGCTGCCAGCAAAGTATATGCCTTTTCATAAACCAACCAATGCCTCGACGAACCCGTCCACCCCAGGCACAGCAACCCATAGACCATCCGGCGAAGAGGCGATTTGCTTCGATCGCGATAGGTTGCAATGTCCGGTATCATCCCCATGTACCAGAAAACCAACGAGGTCGACGCATATGTCCCAACGGCGAAAACGTCCCACAGAAGAGGGCTGCGGAATTGTGGCCACATCCATAGATTTAGACTTGGATAAGGCAGCAACCAAAACGCAAGCCAAGCTCGTCCTACGTGGATCCCTGGATAAATCCCGGCGCAAACAACGGCAAAGATTGTCATGGCTTCGGAAGCACGGTTAATACTTGTTCGCCAATTCTGGCGAAACAAAAACAAAATAGCGGAAATAAGCGTTCCTGCGTGAGCGATACCGACCCAGAACACAAAGTTCACGATCGGCCAAGCCCAAAAGACCGGGTTCATATTTCCCCAGATCCCAACGCCGTTCAAAATTAAGTAACCTATCAACGACAGGAACATAAGCGCAGTAACCGACGAAAAACCGAACAGCACATACCAAAGTAATGGCTGAGGATCTTCTGCGACGCGGCAAACCATGTTCGTTATAGAGCTGTACGTCTGATTACCAGTAACCAGTTGCGCTCTACGGCCGGGAACATCGGCGGTGTTGTCGATTTCTCGAGGGTTATAGTTACTAACTACGGTGGCCATGTTCACCCGATTCATGAGAATGTTCTCCCCCGTGGTGTCCACCGGGGCGCTTAGGATTTATTTGTGTGGCGGTAAGCAATCGCTTTGGTACGT
>Ga0194045_1000483_pt1 | contig 13186 bp, 8 predicted proteins | sample JunL6211m_MetaG_FD_161686 | JGI IMG/M metagenome (GOLD analysis project Ga0194045, IMG submission 161686) | Anoxic zone freshwater microbial communities from boreal shield lake in IISD Experimental Lakes Area, Ontario, Canada - Jun2016-L626-11m | ecosystem: Environmental > Aquatic > Freshwater >...
AGTACTTGATCGACCCAACAACTGGTAAGAGCAATGGTTTCTGGGCATCATCAAATACAACATGTAACGATGACTTCTACGCAGGCAAGGTTCCATACTCAATCATTGGTAACTGGGAGTGGAAGACATACGTAGCAAAGGGATTTGCCATGAACCTACAGCCAGTTCCTGGTGCTGACGGTGGCTACGGCAAGATGTTCGGTAGCGTCAGTGGCGCATTCCTTACATCATTTGCTGATAAGCACGGCACAGCAGTTGGAGCAAAGTCACTCCTCACCAACTTCTTCGCATCAACTGCAGGTCAAGTTGCATACGAAGCGATTGAAGGACGACCACCTGCAGCTAAGGGCGCTCAGTCAGATGCCGGCGTAGCTGATGCTCAAAAGGGCTTTGGTAGCGCGGCTTCTCTAGCGGGAATTCCACAGATTGGAGCCATCTTGGATAGCAAGGCTGGCGGATCAAACTACTGGGATTCAGCCGGAGATTTCTGGACTCAGATCTTGGTAAATGGAAAAGATGCTTATCAAGAATCCAAGAAGTTGGCAGCCATTTGGAAAGCAAATGTATCGTCAGCAGCTGGACTCGTTTAAGGATCTTCCTTACCGATAAAAGTTCGAAATGAGTAAGTGACGTGGGCGAGTCAAATTCTCGCCCACGTCACTTATTTTCAGCTTCATTGTCTTTGAGTTACCTTTGAAATAGCCTTAATACAAATAAGAGAGAGCGGTAACCACCAGTGAGTGGATTTATGCGGGGCAAGTTTGCTCTGATAACCAAGATAGTTCTTCTTGGGTTCACTACCGCGATTTTGGGGCTCTTAACAATGAGCGCCTTTGCACAAAAACAATATGTCATCGGCGGCTTCCTTCTTATAGCCGCGCTAGCAATCAATGTGGTTTATCTGACAAAGATTTCTGTACCTTTTAAATTCTTCTTACCCGGAATCCTCTTCTTTCTCGCCTTTGTGATTGCACCAATCTTCTTCACCGTTCAGATGTCTGGATATAAATATCAGACTGGAAATTATTTAGATAAACCAGCAGCGCTGGAACAGGTCATCAAACTCGGTGCACAACCCGATGCGGCAGGAACAACCTACGATCTCACAGTAGGTAAAGATTCCTCTGGGAAATATGCAGTTCTCGTTTCCGATATCCCTAATGACAAATACTTTCTCTCAACTCAAGACCAGCGAATAGATCTACCTAAATCCTCGCTGACCTTTGATGCAAATGGAGTTGCAATCACCGCTCCAAATTTCACATCTATCTCAGCAATCACACTTGCCAACGATGATACGTATTCGAAGATTCGTTATAAGTACGAGAATGAGTACTTCATCTCTATCGTCGGTCAAAATGCAGGTGGAGTCTTCCGCCAAGAGCTCACTTACTCAGCGAAGACCGGCGTCTTAACCAATGTCTTTACCGGTGCAACGTATGCCGATAACCACAAAGGAAACTTTGCCAAAGTTGGCTCCCCACAAGAGATTTTGAGCCCGGGCTGGCGCGCACCGGTGTGGTTTGAAAATTACAGTCGCTTGATAACCGATCACAAGATTCGAACACCACTGATTCGAGTATTTATCTGGACAGTGGTCTTTGCTGGATTCACAGTCCTAGGAACCTTTGGAATGGGACTTCTGCTTGCGATTGCCCTCAATCGCAAAATCAGAGGTCGTCGCGTATATCGCTCAATCTTGATTCTTCCGTATGCGATGCCGAGTGTGATGAGTATCTTGATCTGGGCCGGTATGTTTGATTCAGATTTCGGCGCAGTCAATAGCATTTTGCATACACATATTCACTGGCTCCAAAATCCCAGTTTGGCACGTGGCATTGTGCTCCTCGTCAATCTCTGGCTGGGATTCCCATACTTCTATCTCATCTGCTCTGGCTCGCTCCAAGCGATTCCATCTGAATTGCTAGAAGCAGCTGCGATTGATGGTGCTAATCCACGACAAGTCTTTAGAAAGATTACGCTGCCCTTGCTATTGCAAATACTTTCACCATTATTGATTGCATCTTTTGCCTTTAACTTCAATAACTTTAACTTGATTTACCTACTTACTGGTGGTGGACCAACTCAGACGCTCAACGGTGAAATAGCTGGTGCGACAGATATTCTTATTAGTTATACCTACAAGATTGCCTTCGGAAGTGCCAGCTTCCAAGATTTCGGTTTGGCTAGCGCGATCTCGGTCATCATCTTCCTCCTTGTTGCATCGCTCTCGCTCTATGGTTTGCGCAGATCTAAAGTTATGGAGACCTTCGCATGAATAAATGGGTGAGGGAGAACCTCTGGCGTCACGCCGTTGCAATTTCAATCTCTTTATTTGCGCTCTTTCCACTCTATCTAGTCATTCTCTCCTCTCTTAAAACAAGTGGCAGTCTGCAGGTTGGATCATTTATCCCGCATGAGATTTCATTGGATAACTTCCGCTTCCTCTTTAAATCCCCAAAAACTCCTTATCTACTCTGGTTTAAGAACTCGATTCTGATTGCATCTACAGTGGCTCTCAGCTCGGTATTCATTGGCGCAGCATCAGCCTTTGCTTTTAGCCGCTTAAAGTTCAAAGGTAAGCGTCTCGGAATTCGACTTCTCCTTTTGGTACAGATGTTCCCGGCAGTGCTGGCAATTTCTGCGGTCTACATCATCATGGAGAGGGTCTACACCTTTGCGCCAAGTCTTGGCCTCGGTAGCCAAGGTGGTTTGATCCTTGTCTACTTAGGCGGATCAATGGGTGTAAATATCTGGCTACTTAAAGGATTTGTTGATTCGATTCCAGCCGAACTCGATGAGGCGGCAAAGATTGATGGCGCAAGTCCAATGCAGATCTATTGGTTGATCTTCCTTCCGCTAGCAACACCAGTACTTGCAGTCGTCTGTCTCTTAAGTTTTATCGGCACATTTAACGAATTTATTCTGGCGCGACTCTTCCTCGTTGAGATGAATGGTCGCACTATCGCTGTTGGACTTCAGCAATTTATCGGTGGGCAATATGCAACTAACTGGGGACCATTTGCCGCGGGCTCAATTCTGGCCTCAATCCCAATCGTAATTATCTTCCTCTCACTCCAGCGCTTTATCGTCAATGGTTTAACTGCTGGATCTGTTAAGGGATGATAAAAAGAAGATCAGCACTAGCTTTATTGGTAGCGCTCTTTCTTAGCTTTACCTCCTTCACCTTCGCAACACCTACTGCAGCACCAACTCCACGAGTTGGACTATCAAATGATTTGATTTATTTTGTGATGCCAGATCGCTATAAAGATGGCGATACAAGTAACGATAAATTGCCGGGATTTGATCCGACCAACACCGCTTTTTATCATGGTGGAGATTTGAAAGGCTTAACCGGAAATTGTTCTGCAGGAGATGACGGGCTGGCCCGAATCAAAGCGATGGGATTTACCGCTGTCTGGGTTACTCCTCTAGTTCGCCAATCTGCACCGACGGCAGTGTCAGCTGGTTATCACGGATATTGGGGCGTTGATTTTCTTAACGTTGATCCACACCTAGGAACCAATGCAGATCTCATGGCATTTTCTGCCTGCGCCAAGAAACTTGGTTTGAAGTTGATTTTAGATATTGTCACCAACCATACGGCTGACATCATCCAATACAACGGTACAGAGGCTTATATCCCCGCTAATTGGGCGAAGCTTAAGAGCCCTAGTTGGCTCAATGATTTAAGTAATTATCACAACGTCGGCGATATGAACCATTGCTGGGGTACAGGAGATTGCACCACCTTGGGTGATTTTTATGGGCTCGATGATTTAGCAACTGAGAAACCCGTTGTTTATCAAGGGTGGGCCGATGTCTACGGACAGTGGATTCAAAAGTATGGTTTCGCAGGTTTTCGTGTGGATACGGCGAAACATGTAGATATTGAATTCTTCAAAAATTGGCAGCCTCTCATCCAAGCTAAGGCAAAAGCTGCTGGGATATCGAACTTCACAATCTTCGGCGAAGTATCGCAAGGAGCATCTTTTAATCTCATGACATATGTTCGTGAGAATAAGATTCAAACGGTCTTAGATTTCCCGTTCCAGACAAATGCAGTCTATTTTGCGGCTGGGCTCAATACTGCGGCTAACTTAAGTGATTTCTTCCTTACCGATGATTACTACACAAGCCCAACATCATCTGCAAGTAACTTAGTCACATTTTTAGGAAATCACGATATGGGCCGAGTCGGTTACATGTTAAATACCATGAAGATCCAGTCACCGGCACAATTATTGGCGCGCGACGAATTAGCTCACGCATTGATGTATTTCTCTCGAGGTATTCCAACTGTCAACTCCGGTGATGAGGTTGGAATGACCGGCACCAACAGCGGTTCCGATCAAATGGCCAGACAAGATATGTTTGCGACCAAGATCCCTGATTGGAAGACTGAGTTACGTATAGGCAGTAAACCTGTCGGAAGTGGGAATTCCTTTACGCTCGCTAAAAGTAATCCGCTACCTCAGTATCTAACTCACTTGGCGCAATTGCGCACTTCAGATCCAGCACTTGCCAATAATGTGGCGCAAACGAGATATGCAAAAGGTTCGGTCTACGCAATCTCCAAGAAGGATCCGGCGAATAATCGTGAATATGTAGTTGCCTTTAATAATGGTCTCAAGGCGCAAAGTATTGAGATTAATACGGCGACATCACGTGGTGGCTGGAAGCTACTGTTAGGTAAAACTGCCTATCAAAGCACGGGTACCAAGTTGAAAATTTCAGTACCAGCACTCTCGACTATCGTTTTGAAAGCTAATGAATTTATTGATGCGGTAGGTGTGACAAAGGGCAAGATATCTGTGGCCGCAGATGATATGACGGGCTACGACCAAGTCACTGCTGGCCTGACTTCGAACGATCTCTTATCCGTTGAATTCTTTGCTAAATCTTCATCTGGAAAAATATGGCAATCTCTTGGCACTGATAGCAACGCCCCTTACAGTGTATTTATCAACCCCAAAGATTATCTAGGGCAGAATGTTGAGCTCAAAGCTCTAGCCACTAACTCGAAAGGAGCTATCTTTGAACTCCCAAGCGCACAATTCAATCTTCCCACATCATGATGGAAGCGATCTCTACGTTAGCAATTCGGCGCCGCAGATTGGTGACTCGGTAACGCTGCGCGTACGAGTTCCCAACACATATAAATTTGCAAAGGCATTTGTTCGTCTCTATCACGATGGTGAACCCCGTACCTTCGAATTGTCAGCTGGCGCCCCAGGTAAGGTCGAGACTTGGTTTACGGTAAAGATTGAAATACTTAATCTTTCTACTCTCTATAGATTTGTCTTTATCTCCGAAGGTAAATATGAATGGCTCAATGCGGCAGGATGTTTTGACCATGATGTGCACTCAAATCAGGATTTTCAGATTGTGGCGCTACCGGCATATCCAGAGTGGATTAAGTCTTCAGTCTTCTATCAAATCTTCCCGGATCGCTTCGCTAAATCTGGACAGTCGCATCCGATTCCAGATTGGGCAATTCCTCGCGAGTGGAATGAACTGCCCTCAATACATAGTAAGCAGACCGGCACCGAGCTCTATGGTGGCGATCTCAAGGGTGTTGAAGAACATTTAGATTACATCTCAGATCTTGGCGTCAATGGAATCTATTTCACACCGTTCTTTCCATCGCGATCCAACCATCGTTACGATGCCAGTAGCTTTGATCGCGTAGATCCAATCCTTGGGGGAGACTCAGCGATCTTCTCGTTAGTTGCGTCTGCAAAGAAGCGCAAGATCAGATTGCTCGGAGATCTCACCTCAAATCATTGTGGTGCAGGACATCCCTGGCTGGCCAAAGCTCAGAGAGATAAGAAATCAAAAGAGCGTGGCTATTTTTACTGGGATAAATCAGTCAAACATGGCTATGTCGGCTGGTGGGGTTTAGCGTCGCTTCCCAAACTCAATTTTAATTCGTCAGCACTTCGTAACGAGATGTATGCGGGCAAGAACTCAATTGTTAAAAAATGGTTATCTCCGAAATATGGCATGGCTGGTTGGCGCATTGATGTCGGCAATATGACCGGTCGATTAGGAGCTGATGATCTCCACGATGAAGTCATGCACGGCATTCGCGTTGCGATGGATGGAGTAAAGCCTGATGCATGGCTCGTCGCCGAGAACGGTGATTTTATGGCGAGCGATCTCAATGGTTTTGGTTGGCACGGCGCTATGAATTATCAAGGTTTCATGCGACCACTATGGAATTGGATCAATAACAATTCAAAGATTGGTGGAGGTTTTCAAGGCCTTCCCTTTGCGATGCCTAAAATTACGGGAGCTCAACTTGTATCCAGCATGAAAGAGTTCAACGCCGCAATTCCCTGGCGAAGTTTGGTGGCCAGTATGGTCCTCTTAGATTCACATGACACCGCTCGCATGCGCACCGTTGTCTCGGGAGATAAAGCTGCGCACTTAAGCGCTATCTCACTCCTGCTTACCTACCCTGGCGTGCCTTCGATTTTCGCAGGAGATGAAATCGGTCTCGAAGGAACAACTGGCGAAGATTCACGGAGAACTATCAATTGGGAAGATCGATCTGGGTGGGATCTGGAATTTCATGCAGAGGTGAAGAAATTGATTGGGCTTCGTCGTACACACGATGCACTGATCAATGGTGGGCTTCGTTGGGTAGAGGTGAAAGATGATTACTTACTCTTCTTGCGAGAATCCAAGAAAGAATCCGTGCTCATCTTTATCTCAAGAACTGGCGTTAAAGCTGATATCAATATTGCGGGGCTTGGCTATAAAGTTTCGAAGACTCTATATGGCAGAGAAGTTTCGGGAGATAAATTTAAAGTACATACAAAAGTTGCAACGCAGGCTATTTGGGAAGTTACTAGTTAAGCCAAAAGTTCAACGGTTCATGTAAATATTTAGCCCACGATCTTTCATTATGGCCACTGCGAATAAACCGCTTACTTCGGAAGTTATCTTCGTGATAGCCACGATTTCTCATGAGTTGATCGGCAATCTGCTGAAAAGGTAAGTAGTCACGGTCGAGCCCTTTTGTTCCATGGCTCATCCAGACCTTGTATTTACTTGGAGCAGGTAGAGAAGAGATAGTTCGATCAACGAGGGCTTCTCTACCAAAAGGCCAATGTGGAGATAAGGCAAGGGCGGTAGTAAATCTCTCTGAAAAATGCGCTAAGGCGTAGAGAGTTGCAAGTCCGCCCATAGAAGAGCCAATCATGGCAATCTGTTCAGCTGGAATACCTGGTGCTAACGCTGGAACGTACTCATCGAAGATGCTCGTTAAATAAGAATCTCCATGAAGCGCTTCGGGATTGAAAACTTTTTGGTACTCCTTAGGAACTGATAAACCTTCTCGAAAATATCTCTCTGGAGTTAAATCCTTGGCGCGACCCCACGGATCTGCCTTTGTGCTGCTATGCCAAATGGCGATGATAGAAGGCGGAGTTATCCCTAGCTCTTTACTTACTCGAATCGCTGATTGAGCCATTTTCCAGGTTTGTCCGCGATGCGTAGAGGTACGACCATCAAAAACATTTTGGCCATCATGGGCGATGAGCAGATGAGATGCGGGCTGCTTTGGCGACCAGAATTCAACAGTTCGTCCATTGAAATCGAATCGCGATACTTCTCCGGGAACACCTCGTACTTGATATCGCTTCACCTCGTGCATAGTGCTTAAATCATGCCATGAAATCGCCATCCCGGAATATCGTCTGGTTCCGTCGAGATTTACGTATTGGCGATCATCCAGCGCTTGTTGCAGCGATGGAAGGTGCCGACGAGATTGTTCCTGTTTTTATTCTCAATAAAGAACAGATTGCAGAAGCTGGCGAAAAACTACTGGCTTATATGGGGCAATCCCTTCGCGCACTCGATCAATCCTTAGGCAATCGCTTACATATTATCGAAGGCGATGCAGTCGAAGTACTGCAAGAGTTGATTGCGCTCTATGACGTCAATGAAGTGCATATCTCTGCAGAGTACGAACGTTACGGTGCAGCGCGCGATGCCAAAGTTGAAGCTGCGGGTATCACATTAGTGCGCACCGGAAGCCCCTATGCAGTTGCTCCGGGTCGAGTTGTAAAACCAAGTGATGCAACGCCTTACAAGGTCTACACACCTTTCTATAAAGGATGGTGCGCACATGGCTGGCGGTCACCAGCAAAGACTCCTAAGGAGATCAAGGCTCCGCAACCTCCAGATAAGTACAGAGCATTTCCTAGTTTTCCAACGCCTGCCGGGACAACCATTATTGAAGCCGGTGAAGCAGCAGCTCTGGCACGTTTTAAGGAATTTACTAAAAAGGGTCTCGATAGTTATGACGAGAATCGAAACTTTGCCGGTATCGATGGCACCTCAAAGATGAGCACCTATCTCAAATTTGGAGAGATCCATCCACGGACTTTGTTGCAGGGATTAGGTGAGAGCAAGGCGCACGACACATTCCGTAAAGAGATTGCGTGGCGTGAATTTTATGCCGATGTTCTCTTCCATAATCCACATACAGATTACGAGTATTACGCACCAAAATTTAAAGAGATGCGTTATGACCAGCCGGGGGCTCAATTTACAGCGTGGTGCGAAGGAAAGACTGGCTACCCATTTGTCGATGCCGCAATGCGCCAGTTAGTTGTCGAAGGTTGGATGCATAACCGCACGCGTATGGTGGTCGCCTCATTTTTGGTCAAGGATCTCCATCTTGAGTGGCAGCTCGGTGAGCGATTCTTTGCGCAACATCTCGTTGATTATGACGTCGCATCAAATGCCCATGGCTGGCAATGGACTGCCGGAACCGGAACAGATGCCTCACCGTATTACCGAGTCTTCAATCCAATCGAACAAGGTAGGCGCTTTGATGAGAACGGTGATTACATCCGTAAATATGTTCCGGAGTTGGCGCATCTTGGCGCTTCAGAAATCCACGAGCCTTGGTTATTCCTCGACGGATATTCGCATGGGTATGCAGAACGGATTGTTGACCACGCAATCGAGCGGATCGAATCTCTTGAGCGCTTAAAAGAGATTAAGGCCGAGAAGCCTGAACAACCCCCACGCCGCTCTTCTTAGCTTCATACATAGCCGCATCTGCACGTTCCAATAAATCTCCTTCACCATCATTATGTACATGGCCGATGCTGACTCCAATGGAAATTGAAATTCCCCGAACATGTATTGGATACGAGAGCGTTGCTTGTAGCGCGTAAGCCGCTTCCAGCGTTCTTTCGTAACTTCCATTTATCAGTACACCGAATTCATCACCGCCCAAGCGCGCTAATACCGCACCTGTGGGAAGTGAACGACTAAAGCGAGCTGCCACATGTTGCAGCACTTCATTCCCCATCTCATGACCGTATTGATCATTGACGGGTTTAAAGTGATTGAGATCGAGAAGTAATAAGGCACCTTCTGTCTTTGAGAAAGTTGCCAGCTCAGCAATCAACCTTCTGCGATTTGGCAACCCAGTTAACTCATCTGTGCGGGCGAGGACTTTCTCCTCGCCAAGATTGCGGGCCTGCCTAATAACAATCGACATGCGAATGAAGGCAAGAAAGAGTGTGGCAATAGTTGGCGCGACGATATAGACCGGAAAGATTCCCGGACGTAGTGAGATTAAGGCAAGTAAGGTCGGGCTCATAAAGATTGAGAGCGCGATAAAGACGGGATGAATAACGACTGTGCGCTCAGTTGGACTCTGTCCTAACCAGAGCGATTGGGCAATCACCACAATTCCTATGAGCCAACCATCATCTGATAATTGTCCAAATCTGTAGCTTTGATTGACTGCCAACCAGAGATAGAGAAGGTCAGATGTTGAGAAGAGTGCGATACCCAGAAAGAGCGAAAATGCACGAGTATGTAATCGGTGCGTTACCAGAGCAATAGATGCAATAACAAGTAGCAAGAGATCGCAGATCGGAAAGAGCAAAGAGAAGAATTGATCAGCGAGATTGCTAACATTGTGCGGAAATATGCGCGAGAGAAAGAGCGCTGTGGCAATCGATGAGATGCCCAGCCCAAAAATTGCCGAATCAAGGAGCTCAATCGGATTAAGTCTTCGGCCCCGGTTGAGTAGACGCGGAATCGCAATCAACGCTAACGGGTAGAAGAGGGTGTAGCTCAACTGTGCCAGTAGCTGCAGGCTAGGCGGAATGGAATAAAAGTCGCCATAACTATTGAGAGTGGATCCAACTCCCCAGAAAGTAATCGCCAGCGAAATAGTCGCGACTGCTATGGGATCGTTACTCAATGGCGATTGAGTGATTGCAATAATCGAAAAGATCCAAATTGCGTTATAGAGAATCAGATCAAGGGCTAGCGACTTTGAATCTATAAAAGATTTCGATAGTAGATGGAGAGCTAGGAGGCCAACCGGCAACCAGCGCAAGACCTTGTACATATAGGAATTAAATAAGTAAGGCTTCCACCTATAAATAGGGGAAGCCTTACTTCTAAGAGCTAGTTACTTGAATTAGAAGCCCTTGGCGCACAAGAGAGCTGATGAAGCCTTTGCATCATCTGCGCTGGTCTTGAGTTGTCCTGGAGCGCTTACAAGCAGAGCCTTCTTAGCTTCAAGATCCTTGACCTGTGTTGCAAGCTTGGTCTTTGCACCGCTGAGAACAAGCACCGCATTAGCAAGTTTGGAAATTGCGCCAGCGAGTTTCTGCTTATCAGCCGCGACAGTTGAGGCATTCATCGTTGCTTGGAATTGAGTTACTTGAGCACGGGCTTTATCGAGAGCCGCAGATGTGCTGGCAAGCGCCGCAGTTGCCGTCGCGTATTCGGTATCAAGTGCCGCTGTTTGATCGGCGACATTTGTGAGGTCTGCTTGTGCCTTCACTGCTGCCTGGTACTGGCTGACAGCGGTAAGGCACTCAACTGAGAGCCAAGTAAGCTTTGAATTCTTCACAAGAGCATTCTTTGCACACTTGTACTTATAGCCAGAAACAGTGGTTGTCGCATTGACCTTGGTGCAGGCCACGCCATTACTGATCTTTGCAGCAGCTGATGCTGGAACTGCAGAGATACCGCCGGCGATAAGAACCGCAGTTACAAGAGAGATTGATACTTTGCGAAACATTTTTCCTCCAAAAGATATGTCACTATGGTATCTATCGAATCTCGCAAATTGAGCGTAACTGGGCGGTAGCGCCATTGAATTTCATGTGAATTAGCACTGTTATCTGTCCTGTATGATTAACCCATCGAAGCATCCTGCATCGATGTACTTCCCCCCCAAAGTGCGCCACATGGCCACTTACTTGCGAGTCTTATCAAGACCCTGATGGCGCTGGTTTAACCAGCACAGGCCATCTAACCGAGACGCGCTTGTCGTCTCGATTGGTGTCTATTTTCATGTCTCTACAAACACGTACCGCTGCGCCCGGAAAAGCTCGTCGCGCTGCCAAAGGTAAACCCCGCCACACAACTGCTCAGAAGGCTGCTCGCAAAGCAGTCGTCGCAAAGCCTGCTGCTCGCGGAAGCGCAAAGCGCTCTGCACCTGTAAAGGAAGCAGCATCAGCTGCAGCAAGAACAACAGCGAAGACCACTCGATATTCAGATCGCGAGACAACAAGTAAGAAGGAAGTCCGTCTTGCAGATCGCTCCAAACTTCGTGCGCAACGTTTCCAAGAGCGCACTGCATCAAAGTCAAAGAACATCGAAGGCGCTCCCAAGGGCAATCCAAAGCAGAGTCGTGAAGAGCGCACCTTTGAAAAGCCAAAGAGAGCCTTTAAGCCAGTTGGCGATAAGCCAGCAACCAAGCCACAGTCACGCGCTGCAAAATTTATTGCAGATCGCACTGAACGTTCTGCCCGTCCATTCCGCCCAGAGCGTTTAGAGCGCCCCGTAAAGTCTGACGTTCGTCCAACAACACGTCGCGAAGCGGTCAAGGCGAAGGTTGCACATACAGATGACGGCCGTCCCAACTTTGTTCCGCAGAAGCGCGAAAAATATAATCCAGCTGCACCTCAGTCGGCGGCACAGCGTCGAGGAGATTCACCGCGTACACCTGCAAAGCCACCGCGCGATCGCCGCAACGATTCCCGTAATGAATCTCCGGCGTATGCACGCGATGATTTCCGTGCATCAAAGACACATAACAAGGCAGCGGTCGATTTCGGCGCTGACGATAATTACATTTCAGTGAACTTGGCAGATGCAAATCTTGTAGAAGCAACGCCACTTACTGAAGTAACAACAACATTCCGCGATCTTGGTATTGCACCAGCGCTCGCAAATGCACTGAATGCACAAGGAATCACGCACCCATTCCCAATCCAGATTGCAACACTTCCAGATGCTCTTGCAGGTCATGACATCTTGGGCCGTGGTCAGACTGGTTCAGGAAAGACACTTGCATTCAGCCTTGCGCTCCTTACCAATATCTCAAATAAGACAGCGCGCCCTCACAAGCCACTGGCACTGATTTTGACTCCTACTCGCGAACTCGCGCAGCAGATCGATGAAGTTCTTCGTCCACTTGCACGTGCTGTTGGCCACGAATCAGTAGTTATCGCAGGTGGAATGCCATATGCAAAGCAGATCACTGCAATGCGCAAGGCAACTGCAATCTTGGTTGCTACCCCTGGTCGTTTAATTGACTTGCTCAATAAGAATGAAGTTCAGCTCGATCAACTGCAGATCACTGTTCTTGATGAAGCAGATCAGATGGCAGATATGGGCTTCCTTCCAGTTGTGAAGGAAATCCTTGATCAAGCGCATCTTGATGGTCAGCGTCTCTTGTTCTCAGCAACTCTCGATCGCGGTGTTGATTCACTCGTTCGTCAGTACCTCAAGAATCCAAAGACTCACTCATTGCAGAATGACCGCGCCTCAGTTTCCACAATGGAGCACCATGTTCTTCAGATGCACCCTGGCGATAAAGATGACATCACATCGCAGATTGCTGCACGTAATGGAAAGACAATTCTCTTCGTAAAGACACAGCGCGGTGCAGATCGCTTGGCTGACAAGCTTGCCAATGCTGGTGTTCCAGTTGGCGCACTGCACGGGGGAAAGTCACAGGCAGTTCGTACTCGCACACTTGCACTCTTCAAGGAGCAAGTGAACTCAGCGCTCGTTGCAACAGATGTTGCAGCACGCGGAATCCACGTTGATGGAATCTCACTTGTTGTGCACGTTGACTTGCCACAAGATCACAAGGATTACCTACACCGCTCAGGTCGTACAG
>Ga0194045_1000484_pt1 | contig 13185 bp, 20 predicted proteins | sample JunL6211m_MetaG_FD_161686 | JGI IMG/M metagenome (GOLD analysis project Ga0194045, IMG submission 161686) | Anoxic zone freshwater microbial communities from boreal shield lake in IISD Experimental Lakes Area, Ontario, Canada - Jun2016-L626-11m | ecosystem: Environmental > Aquatic > Freshwater >...
GATAAATACTGCATAGAAAAGTATAGCCGCACTCCAAATTGGATTTTTTGTCATCATGCCGCCTAAATTCTTCTGATAAAAATTCTTAGCAATTAAACCAAGCCATGTAAGATCAATTGCTAAAAAAGCTCCTAGACTTATAAAGTACGCTACTATTTGTTGTGAAAAACTTAAATCCATATTATTCCCCTTTAGCTAAAAGTATACTACAAATATTATATTTTGTACTTATCAATCATTCGGCTAATTAATAATTTTGATTCTTTATTGATGTCTAAGTTCTCTAGCAATTCCTTGGACTGATTTAAATATTTATTTATTAGATCCGCCGATAATTTATCGGAGCCATGACTCTTGAAAATTTCTATAACTTTGTCCATATCATTAATGGATATTTCCTTATCGCCAAATAATGAATCGATGAATTGACGGTCCTTTTTATCGCATTTTTGGATTGTAAATATGTATGGACAAGAAATTTTACCTTGTTTGAAATCTCTGTGTTTCTTTCTGATATCAAAAGCTGAATCATTCTTAAAATAATCCGAATAGTCATCTACCAACTGGTAATATACCCCAAAACTACGACTGAATTCTTCGATCCGCCCAATTTCATCTTTATTTAATTTAGCTATTATCGCAGCCAACTTCATAGGTAGAAGAATCGAATATAGTGAGGTCTTCAATGTATGGATCTCAATCAAATCTTCAATTATATAAGTAGGACTTAATGTTTTTACATTTAGTGAATCAAGCACTTGCCCGCTGACCACCCCTTCATTAACTTCAGAAAAGAGCTTAATAATCTCAACTTTATTACTAGGAATTAGGCTATTGTCTTCGGCGATTATTTCGTACACATAAGAAAACATTGCATCACCGGCCAGTAACGCCAATGAGTCTGGTATTGTTTTATCTAATTTACCAAATTCTTTTGCATAGTACCCTGATACATTTGGCCCGTCATATCTTATAAAATCCTGATCAATTATGTCATCGTGTACTAACAGGAATTGGTGATAGATTTCTAGTGCAACTGCTAAATTTATATACTTTTCTGAATCTTCAATTCCATATGCAGAAAGGGTTAGGAAGAATAGTTCTGGGCGTGATCTTTTCCCGCCTCTCATAATTAAATCTTTGATTGTCTTATTTAGCTCTTTGATTCTCGGAACATCAGATTTACTTATTTTTCTTTCGAAAAAATCATCGATTCCAAAGTTGAGAGAATTGAGAAATTCTAGATTCATATTTATTATTTTCTAGCGATTAGACACTTCGGCCAATTAGGTGACCTATGAATGCAGTAATAGCCATTGCTACACCACCACCTAAGAAAACTCTAGCCGCAGCCCATAACCTGTTCCCACCACCGAGGAAAGCACCAACAGCACCAGAAATAGCAAGTGCTACTAATGAAAATATAACTATATACATTGAGCTGTTTGAGCCATGAAAAATTAGTGCGGCTACAATTGGAACAAATGCCCCAAGGGAAAATGCCGTAGCAGATGCTAGTGCAGCTTGAACTGGATTAGACAAGTCCTCATGATCAATCCCAATTTCATCTCTTAAGTGTGCAGCTAATGCGTCATGATCGTGAAGCTCAATTGCTACTTGTTTGGCAAGCTTTGGGCTCAAGCCTCGATCTTCATAAATTGAAGCTAGTTCTTCAAGCTCTTCATCAGGGTTGGCCTCAAGCGATTTTCTTTCAATGATAATGTCGGCTTTTTCGGAATCTCTTTGTGAGCTAACTGATACATATTCGCCAGCAGCCATAGATAGAGCTCCGGCTACTAGTCCAGCAATTCCAGCGGTCATTATAATTGAATTTGTTGCATGGGCCGATGCAACACCGAGCATAATACTCGAAACTGATACTAGACCGTCGTCAACTCCTAGTACTGCAGCTCTTAGCCAAGCGCTTCTATGAGATTTATGTGGTTCTTCGGGGTGCATTGTAATATTTTTTGTCATTTGGCTATTATAGCAAAAAGTACTTTAACCTATAAATATTCTGCCTCTACTCTGTCTTTATTGATTCCATTAATCACATTATTGTAGCCTAAGGTTTTTAGAATATTGATTGAAACAGCTGAACGATTGCCGGTGCGACAATAAACAATCAATTCAGTACTTTTAGGGATATCATTAAGTTCGCCTGCACCAGCCAATAATTTTCGAGGCGGAATATTAATGGCGCCTTTCACATGCCCGGCCCTAAACTCAATCGGCTCTCTAACGTCAATAATAGTCCTTGTCATAGAAAACTAACTTTTAGTGATTTTATTGAAAATATCTTCAGTATCTATGCCCGAATTGCGGTTTTTATTTTCTAGATTAAGGCCATCATCACTATATCTGGGAACTAAATGCATATGGAAATGGAAAACATCCTGATGCGCAATAGCGCCGCTAGATTGCCTTAAGTTAAATCCCTCGGCTCCAAGCTTTTGTACATATTGATTTGCCAGCTTCTTTGCAACCACCGCAACTCTTTCAATACTTTGATCATCTATATCTAGAATATCTAAATAGTGTTTCTTGGGAATAATTAAGGTATGTCCTTTGGTTAGTGGATTTATATCTAAAAATGCAAATACAAGATCATCTTCGAAAACCTTATAACTACTTATTTCATCGCTTATTATTTTACAAAAAATACAGTCCATAAATTCAATTGTACCAATATGAATATTAATGTCTATAATTGAATATATGAATAGCTCTGAAAATCTAAATAATATTTATTTCGAAAATCTAAATAAAATAAAGGCCAAATTGAGTGCAATAGATGGCTTCAAAACCAGTAAAGGTTCTGTTTATAAATACAAAGGGATTGGAGAGACGGAAAGATTCAAAACCGTAACGGGAGAGAACTATAATCCTTCCGGGCTGACAGTATTCGTTAATCCCGAACCTCATCTCGAACAAAGGCTATTGGCTGCATACCAACAAATCATACCTTCGAAAAAAGAGAATGTTTGGATTGCAGAATTGGAAGAAGGAGGCAGATACAGGTTCCTTTGGGGAATCGATGATGTAAACGATCCAGACAATGTTTTTCTAGCAATTTCTAATAATAATGAAATAGTTAGCTCCACGAAAGCTGAACTGATCCCAAGTATTGGATCGAAACCTTTCGAAATATCAAAATTTATGATCGACGATAAACCTATGGCATATAGACATATGGGAAATGAAATAACAGAAATTATTGAATTATAATTTAGAAATTAAACCTATACTTCGGTAAAAATTCCGCCCCAATAATAAGCATTTTGTCCGCCAATTAATGTTGCGCCCTTTACTCTTTCGTCAGGGATTTTTCTTAAGACACTTAGCAATACGACATCAGATTCTGAAATCAAACCATCTTTATCGAGCCTTTGAAAAATGTCTTTGATTGTGCCAGCAAAACCATTGTTAATTAGAGCACAATCTCGCGCTGACATATTTTGATATAAAGCCTTGGACCGAGCCTCTTCAAGTTCTTCAGAAGAAGCATATACGCCTATTTTTGATATTGCATCTTTTAGCTTATCTGGAACCAGCTCTGCTCTCCAATAAACTTGAACAGTGGATTCTGGATGAATGCCATCTATGACCTGTCTATATTCCTTGTAGAGTGGCTGTAATTGCTCGAAATGTGTTGTTTCCATAGGAAAAAGATTACATCTTACTGTGCCATTTTTGCAAGCACAATTATTATGACAGTATCTATTAATGGCCTTTAGTGCTAACATTCACCTATGAGAAAAAAAGATATGTTTTTCTGCTTTTCACCTCCAATAATGCTGGCTACAATGATCTTAGAGACAACAATGTTTATATATACAGTTGTAAGATATAAACTAAATCCCACAACAAGAATTATTGCTGCCATCTTAATCCTATTAGCCGCATTTCAATTATCTGAATTTAATGTTTGTGGCAATCATCAAGCTGCAGCATTTATGCATATTGGATTTGTAGCCATAACATTACTACCTGCTCTAGGACTTCACTTAATATATAGAATAGCAAAGAAAAAAAACCTCCCCCTGATAATAACCACTTACGCGGCCTCGATTATTTTTGCACTAGCATTAGGACTCCAAAACTCGGCTTTCTTAGCTAGAGTTTGTGGGGGCAATTATTCTATATTTACATTGGCTCATGGGGTTGGTGGTTTATATTTTGCCTATTACTATTTACTCCTAATTGGCGGCATATTACTTTCTCTTTATTTCGCACATTCAAGTAGCAAGAAAATACGCAAAGCTCTACTATTTCAGGTTTTTGGATATTTAACTTTCCTTTTGCCAACCGGTATAGTCAATTCAATTAACCCAAAGACTATTAATGCCATACCAAGTATCATGTGTGGTTTTGCAGTTATATATGCGGTAATTTTAGTTACAGTAATATTACCAACTGTTGCTCTTAAAAATAAAAATAGCCTCAAATAACGAGATTCGTTAGAGCACCGCGGCTTATATTGCAAATATATCCAAGAGTTAAGAGCTATCTCTTATTAAAAACAATATCTACTAAGCTAGCAAACCTAGCTACATTATCTGCAAAAGCATGGCTTTCACCCGGAATGACAATTCTGCTGATATTATGCTCTGGATATTCTTGCTTGAGATACTCAAAGATTATTGAATTAGCTTTCGAAGAACTTATGGTACTTGAACCGGCATTGGCAATTGTTAATTTCATATTCGGCTGATCCTTAAGGGCGGTCTCTAAATCATTTTTTATTCCGCCTTGGAATAAGGCAATTCCATAAGTGAAAAGGCCCTTTGGCAAACCCACTTTAAGTTTAGTGCCTGCGATTTCTCTAAGAACAGGGTCTATGGGATGTTGCCAAGTAAATTTTAGGTTATCGATATCATTAGCAAAATTTTTAGCTAATTTTGCTGGATTTTGCTCCTCAATTCTTGGAGACTCCATGATTAAAATATTTTCTATGTTTAGTTGATGAATTTTAGCATCCGCAGCAATTGCAGCCGCTAACTCACTGCCCATCGAATAGCCAACCAAATTAATTTTATTCACCCCGAGCGATTCAATAATACCAAGCATTGAATCTGCAACTTTATGAAAACTACCAGATCTCAAATCCTTTTTCTGATCTTCGGTTAGTTTTTCTGAATCTCCATAACCTGGATTCTCAATGATAAGCACCGGTAACCTAATTGCTTCAGCCAAAATAAAATTTCGATATTCAGTCTGCGGTAAATCTATGGGGATACCAAACGGGGAATTAATAATGGTTACTGGTGTATCTCCCAAATCTTCCGAACTAGTAGGCCAATTGAATCGTTGAACTCGCAATTTTTGTAGGCTAGATGGGTCTTCCATCATTTCGTATGATGGTAATTTTGATTTGATTATATCCCAATCTTGTTTGCCTTGTTCCGGGTGTGCTTCGTTCATATGGGCAACCAAATTCTGATAATCATCAAAATTCAATCCTCCACGTACATTGAACTCACCTAATGGATCCTCTAAAGGAGTTATTTTTTTATCTTCCCAATTAGGATTAATTTGTTCTGATTTCATTTCTTTCAGTATAACAAAAAAGGCCCCAAAGAGTGGTCTAATATGCATATGCTCGGATGGCCATTGTCTTGTCTGTCGCAACTCAGATTATATCTATAACGTTATCTTGGTGGTATAGGTGCCTGGCGAAGGCCCATTGCTGGTGTAGTTTGTTTGACTTGGGAAGCCCCATGGAAGCAGCCGAGTGTGTAAGGATACTCTATAGTGGCTACGTAGTGGTACATATCAATATTCTTCCCGTCCCATAATATACTGCTTGTTCTCCCATGGCATTCATCAAGATTGGCGTTGGTTAGCAAATTACCCTTACTGTCTCGCTCCACATAAATGCCGTATCCGTCATTCGCATAACCTACTAAGCTCGAAGTATTAGGAGTATTGTGTTTGGCCAATATACACGATGGGATATTGTGGTGGTGATACTCGCTACTTTGTTGAGGATGGCCATCGCAACTATCAAGTGTTTCATGTACTGCTGCATCTCTGCTTTCACCATCTAATCCGTTGAATAACGCTACACCATCACTCAGAATGCCAATTGAATCCATGTTGAGACATCCTGGTTTTGACGCAGCTGATGGCTGCAGTGGTAGTGTCAAACTGATTGTTTGGGAAGCTATCTTGTTAGGATTGCCGTCATACATATACGCTTTATCGGTTTTCTGAATGGGGTAAATACCAGTGGTCTGACCGTTTATAGGCAAATCATTACCTGTAATAATTCGATTGTTTTGAGATACACTTACTTGATAATTTGCAGATGGCCAGGCTACAGCACCGGACACGGCCGTCTTCATTGTTGAATCCCAGGTCTTTGTTGTTTTATTCAGCCAAGGTCCCGTGCCGTTGCCGCCGCCCCCACCTGCAGGGATTTGACATGCATAAATGCTCCCATTTTTTGGTGAGCTACTTGATACATTTCCGTCACCAACTGGAATTGCTTTGGGGTTAACTGGGTTGATAGCATTGGGGATTGTAACGGTACTTTGCTTTGCGAGAGTGACGGTTTGGCTTGATGTTTTTGGTTTGCTCGTATCTTTATGAAAGAATAGGGCAATCGCTATGATACCTACGACAGCAACTACGATGATAATTCCGACCCACCAAAACCGCTTGATAAAACTTTTCTTTGGTGGCTGATTTGGCTCTGTTACTTCGGTTGCTTTTGGATTTATTTCAGGTTTTTTATTTTCTTCCATACTAGTTAATTTTATACAGTATAGAAGTCTGGATATCAATAAAATAAAAAACCGGTGAATGACATTTGGCTACAATGGTGCTTGACCTAGTATAAATTGGAGGGCCATCATAAACGCTATTACAACTGAATTTCGTGCTTCAGTAATGATAACGACAGGATGAAACTCTTATCTCTTCTTCGTTGACGATATATACCAATCGGTGCTCATCATTGATTCTTCGTGACCACGCGCCCGACAAATCACCTTTTAGTGGCTCTGGCTTGCCAATGCCTGCAAGGGGATCTCGCTGACATTCTTTCAAAAGATGGTTAAGCTTTTTCAGCAGCTGCTTGTCGTGCCCTTGCCAATAAAGATACTCTTCCCATGCTTGAGTTGTGAAAGTAAGTCTTCGCCCCACCGATTAGTCCTCTATTAGCTCGTGCGCCTCTACGTTTCCTGCACGAGCGTTTTCTATCGACTTCAAGAGACGCTTTGCGTTGGCCGGACTACGGAGGAGGTATTCGGTTTCCGAGTACGAGTTAAAGGTATTCAGTGGTATGACAACAACAGAAACATTATCTCCACGTGTTACCACTAGTGGTTCCTGGTCTTGGTCGATTTCATCAACGTATCGTTTTATGTCTTTTCGAAAATTTGAAATGGATGCTATTTTCATTTGTACTACTCCTTGTACTTAAAATTGTACATAAGTTTTACACAAATGTCAATATATTTTGCGTGGGTACAACAAAAAACTCCCCAAACAGTGTAGTTTAAGAATAAGTGATATGGAGGCCCATTGTCTTGTCTATCGCAAATATAATCAACAGTGGTCAACAGCGACTAACGATTTTTGATACCGTCTAGCCGTAGCTCGTTGCTATCATCACTATGTGTGCCACCGCTATTTACATGCTTATCGCTAATTTTTGCACCATTTTTAATTACTGTAACTAAAGCCATGGCGTGACCGCGACCCAAATCGTAATCCTTTTTAAGCCAATCGATTAATTCACTAGACTTAGTTTCTTTACCAAATCCTTTTGCATGAGCTAAATCAATAAGCTCCTGGGGTGTTTTGCCAGTTTTTGTTTCAATATTGTCTAAATATGCTTGAAATGACATAGTTGGATTATACCATCAGGGACTAGAACTAAATAACAGATACAAATTAGTGCTACTAGAACTGGTGTGTTGCTATTGGAACTAACTGGTATCTGTTTAGGTATCTTTGGAGGGCCACAGTAGATATTATTGCAACTATTTTTCAACAAACTTTAGTGTCTTTATGACTTGTTTAATGCCGGGCTGTCCCTTGACTTGTCTATCGACCAAAGAAAAGCCAGTAAATAGAATGTCTGAATTAGTAGGTACTTTTATGCCACGCTGATCTGTAATGTGAAAATGGTAATTTGGTCCACTTATTGATGGGTATTTGTATTTTATGTCTAGCTTCTCTATTAAATTTAGTAACTTTATATAGCAACCCTGAAGTGCTTCGTTTTGTTTAATTATAGTTACCGGGATGTCTTTATTTGGACCAAACAATGCTCGTTCAGAAGCTGTTACTGAAAATTGAATAAATTCTTTTGAGAAGTTGCTCAGCAATTCATTAAGCTCATTGATAGACCCATCGTATGAAAAAGGTGGTATCAATGTCATATGCATTGGCCATTGAGATGATTGAAAAATACTACTAGGAGGATTATCTATAAAACAAACTATTACTAAATCCATATATCTATGATATCAAAAAAACAGTAACATTTATCTCTGTTTAAGTTTGGGCATATTGGAGGGCCACCGTAGACACTATTGCAACTGTATTTAGATCAAAAGATTATACGATATCTTCAATATCTGTATTATAAACTTTCAAATTATCTTGAGACCATTTGGCAAGTTCAAATAATGTTGGCTTTAATGCTTCTCCGCTTTTCGTTAGCTTATATGCATTATTACGAGCAATTCCTTCAGCATCTGATCTTTCAATTAAATTAAGGCATGTGAGCAAATGTAACCTGTCGGCAAGAATGTTAGTAGAAATATGTTCGTCTGACTCAAGAAAGTCTGAGTATGTACGTGGGCCTTTTGTTAAAAGATCACGAATTATAAGTAAAGACCACTTATCTCCTAAAATATCGAGCGCGGAACTGACAGGACAGACTGAGCGCCAGTCAATCTTTTTATCTATCTTAATTTTCGTATCCTTAACCACTCACATCCTTTAACTAGATATTGCCTTAGCCATATCAACGATAGATTTTTCTATCGGCGTAGGCTTCCATTCAAGTATATCGAAAGTTTCTTTATTATTTAAAGCTACTCTTTTACCAAGTATTGGTGTTGAACCTCGCGCTTCTCGGTCGAATAGACTCATTATTTTAACCATGATAGTAGGTGCTTGACGTATGGGTACTTTTGTAAATCCAGCATCTTTAAGTACCTTAGCAAGATGCATCAAAGACACAGGCTCTGAGCTAGCAGCTATAAATCTTTTGCCTGCAGCTTCTTTTGTAGTAAGCGCTTTTACTTGAAGTCGTGCAATATCACGTACATCTACCATACCCATTGCAATATCTGGAATCATCGGCATCTTACCATTTATCATTGTTTGAATCATTGCGGCACTTTGGCCTTCGGCTTTTCCGCCGATAGGGGGGCCAAAAACAGCACCCGGTAAAATCGCAACCATTTCCATTGAGCCGTTTTTTGTTGCCTTCCATGCAACTTTTTCTGCAAGAGTTTTACTCTTTGCATATGCTCCAATATTTTTGTTGGTATCTGACCAATCTTCAGGACCACATTTTCCGCTTTCTTTTCCTCCTATTATAGAGAAGATAGTTGATGTAATAACAAGTCTTTTCACGCCAGCACGCTTTGCAGCAGCTATGACTCGTTTTGTTCCTTCAACGGCTGGATCTATAAGTTCATTTTCATTCTTTGGTTCAGCTAAAACAAACGGACTCGCTACATGTAGTACATAAGTACAGCCTTTCATTGCTTCATCCCAGCCTTCGTCTTTTAATAAATCAGCTTTTACAAAATGTAAATTTTTGACAGAAATTACGCTTGCCAATGAAGCTTTTGTAGACTCTGCTTTGTAAAGTGAGCGTACCGTTCCGACTACAGAGTAGCCTTGTTTAAGTAATTCTTCTGCTATGTGCTGACCAATGTAACCACTAATTCCAGTGACTAATACTTTTTCTTTCATTATTTATTGTCCTTTTATCCATTGATTTATTACTTGTATATCCGTACAGTAACAAAGTAACTTGCAGAATGCAAGTTAGTAATTTAGACTGCTAATGTAACGACAATAAAATGAAAGGGTTCAACTAATGTCAGACGTAAAGAAACCGTATTATGCAATGGTACAAATTAACATTAAAGATCAAAATGATTTTATGGAAAGATACGCACAGTATGTTTTTCCGATTTTAGAACAATTTAAAGTAAAGATGCTTGCTGGATCATTTACTCCAATTACTAAAGAGGGTGATTTTAGTGGAAATTGGGCGGCAATTTTAGAGTTTCCAAGTAAAGAAGTAGCTAATGCTTGGTATGATTCCAAAGAGTACGAGCCCTATAAAAATCTTAGAATCAACGAATTAACCGACTTTTCGAATGTTGTATTTGTGGAAGGTTACTAGTAAATCTAGATATTTCTAAAATGTCTGATTTAAAGACAAAGCACCAATCTGCTAGAAGCCCTCATCGTATAGAAGCTTATAGCGATGGTGTTATCGCCATCATAATTACGATAATGGTTTTGGATATCAAAGCACCAGAAGGTGCGTCAATTGAAGCTTGGAGATCTAATGTACCACTTCTGTTTGCGTATACCCTCAGCTTCATAACACTTGCAATATTTTGGAACAATCATCACCATTTACTGAAAGCAACGAAATACGTAACTTCTGCAGTCATGTGGGCCAATATGTATTTATTATTTTGGCTTTCGTTAATTCCAATCGTGACAGCTTGGTTTGGCCAAAACATTAACCAAAAATGGCCTGTAATTTTGTACAGTTTTGTTGCACTAATGAGTGGAACAGCCTATTTTATTCTGACAAAGGTAATTGTTAAGGCTAACCCTGGCAATGACTTACAAAATGTTATTTTGAGTAGCAAAAAAGAAATAATGTCATTCACTCTGTATGTACTTGCATTTATCTTTGCGTTTGTAAACGTCTATATAACGTATTTCATATTTACGTTAAATGTAGTTATTTGGATAGTTCCCGATAAAAGATTGGAAAAAATAGATTCCTAATATATCAAAAAACAGAGACTAATTGCCTCTGTTTTAATCATAAGCGGGATTGGAGGGCCACAGTGGATGCTATCGCAACTATTTTCCAGCAAAAAGTAGCTTCGATTTAAACGTTAACCATAGTAACCAGAGAACTTCTATGTAAACTGTTAGCCTTTCGCCATAGCCAAACCCCAATAATGGCCAAGCTATCGAAGAGATGCCGATTAATGCAACCCAGATGTAACTTTGTTTAAAATACTTCGCGAACAAATATGCAGAAATTGGCACTAATAGAAAAGCTAGTAAAGAAACCACGTCGTGTATTACTTGATTTGGTTTTGTAATCCCTGCAATTAGTACGCAGAAACCATAAGCTAATGTTAGAAGTCTAATTAACTTAGCTTTTTCGTTATTTATTAGCCGACCTAGTAATATACTGCCTATTGCTAACAATACAAAAGCAAATACAGCCATGCTGGCATAATTTCCAGACAATAACTTACTGATTTCGTCATTATGTAAAGATAAGTCACTACGCTTAAGCGTCAGAAAGCTTATGATCAATAAGTAACTAATTAAGCAAAATCTTACAAGGTATATTTTTATGTTAACCATTGGTTAATCATAACAAAAACAGAGACAATAAGCCTCTGTTTTAAGCATAACCGAATTGGAGGGCCACGGTGTATGCTATCGCAACTAAATTTTGTACCGAGATTCTTGGTTAACTTTTAACTTACTGAGCACAGGATTTGCAACAGACTTTGCTACCAGCACAACAACAGCATCGTCTAGAATAGAGTGGACATAGTTTGCGACTTGCTCGGCACTCGTTTCTTCCAGAACTGCAAACCTGGCGCCATTTTTGGCATCCTGAGAATTTTCTACAAGTACATTAAATTGCTTCTCAAGCCCAAGTTTTCGAATTCGTCCACGAAACATTACACCGTTTATAGGTGACCCTTTGGTTGATATCTCGTATATATCCCAATGGAGTAAGTTTGTCATACTCGCATTATATCAAAAAACAGAGTTAGAATACCTCTGTTTTAAGCATAAGCGTATTGGAGGGCCACTGTAGACGCTATCGCAACTATATTTCAGGAAAAAGGGCATACATCGGACTTCCCGGCAATTTTTTCCTAAAACCAGACTTAGCTTTACGAATATCATTATTGAAAGGTAGATTAATCCAGGGGTCCATCCATTGGCCGTTATGTCTAATTAAATAATGCCCAGCAATATATTTTCTAGACCTACGAATTAAAACTATTGTTCCATCTTTATAAATTGACTTTCGTAACCTATCGTTGATATGTCTAGAAGTGTATTTAAGCCCCGAGTTATTGAGTGCCGTTCTCAAGTCTTTTGCCCAAAATCTATTACTTAATGATTGTTTTGGACCTAATATTTTAGTTGCTTCTTTATAACTAATGTTTAATGCAAATGCAAAGCAGGCAATACCGCAGCCGTAGTCAAACTCTTGAGTGATACTTTTTCTCATATCAAGAGTGTAGAATTTATAATTTTATAAACAAGCCCAATAAAAAACTCCTCAAGACAGAGGAGTTTAAACAAAAGCAGTATGGAGGGCCACCGTAGACGCTATCGCAACTATCATCATCAGTTTTAATAAATATAGTACAATGTAGTCAAATGGTTCACATACACTTTATATGCCGAGGGAATGTTTATAGAAGCAGATTAGCAGAAGCTTATGCTAAATCGTTACTAAAAGACGATAGTGATATAGAGATTAGCTCAAGTGGTATTGAAGCAAAACTCGCTCTTAATGGTGATGTGGATATTGATGCCATGAAAGCACTTGAAGCAGATAATCTAAAGAAGCATCTTGTGCCCAGTTGGCAACAAACAACCCAAGATTTAATTGACAGTCTAGACCTATTAGTATTTATGAATGATTCCGTATATGACGATGCTTCAAAACTTTTTAATTTACCGAAGGACAAATGTGTAACTTGGCATATAAAAGACGTAGATAATATTTACCCACAAGTTAAAGAACAGGTAGATATTCTCATGAGAAAGTATGTTTAATCTGAAATTATAAAACGCTTATGCTTGGAGGGCTATCGTAGAAGCTTGCGCAACTAGAATGAGAATGGCTAGTTTCTAGTGAAGAGGCTGATTTGCAAGCCCTCTGGGTCGACAATCCTAAAAGAAGTATCGCCCCAA
>Ga0194045_1000485_pt1 | contig 13182 bp, 26 predicted proteins | sample JunL6211m_MetaG_FD_161686 | JGI IMG/M metagenome (GOLD analysis project Ga0194045, IMG submission 161686) | Anoxic zone freshwater microbial communities from boreal shield lake in IISD Experimental Lakes Area, Ontario, Canada - Jun2016-L626-11m | ecosystem: Environmental > Aquatic > Freshwater >...
ACCTAAATGGAGTATGTTACAACATTTAGATGTACCGCAACAACAACAAAATACAAACTTTAATGCTGCAAGTGCAACAAGTCCAGCACAGTATGCTATTGATCAAACAAGTTTTGATACTTATGCATTACAAGTTTGCGAACCTAACATTGTGTTAAATGGTGCTAGTAATATTCAAGCTAGTATTATTTTACCAGCTGCACCAAGTACATTAGATTCAAATACATACGTAGCAACTTTATGGTATGGTATCCTTGCGCAAAATTGCACAAGTGTTAAGTAATTGATAATCAATTAGTTACAAAAATAATCTTTTGCGAAGTATAAACGCTAACTGCCGATGGTCAGTAACTACCATCAATTTTTAACTTTATTAATTAACAAATATGATACGAATTGAAAGGTTTGAATCGGTGGAAATTTCCGTACCGACATCGAGTACCCTTACTCGGTATTATTTTCCAGATTTACCAAACCTCAGATCAGCTAAAATTACTGGCATCCAAGTCTATACAGCTGGAACAATTACAGCTACACCATTGACTGGATCTACACCAGTAACTACTGCTGATTTGAAGAAATCGTTTTTGACATTATATGAAGGTGATTTACAATTAGTATATAACGTGCCTATGTTGAATTTTAACAATATAGTAAATAGTGCAGCAGATCCATATACTTTTGAATTACCTAACGTAAATGGAATTACGATTAGCTGGGTAAAATCTTATGTAAGCCTACCAACTGCATTATCTACCACAGGTGTAGCTTATTCTTTTGGTGTTTATTACCATTTTTAATAAAATACTATGTCAGCGAAAGCACAAATAGTAGGCATAGATGGCATTATGGATTGGTACGATCAACATTGTACCAGTCCATATTATGCTGTTTATACTTATTTAGCACCCACGAAATTAGAAAAGCATTTCCAATACACTAAGCCAGATCAAGATGAAGGCAGAATGTTATTAGAGAATACTTTACAAGCTATGTATATGCAGAATGATGAAACTTTGTATTGCATAAAATTATACGATACCTTAAATAAAAAAGGTAGCATAGATAGTAATTTAGACAATTATGCATCTGTGCGTATTCGTGCTGTGGATTTACCACACGCATTACCAATAGCTGGTGTGGAACGTTCTAATTATAAATTAGAAAATGCATTAGCTAGAATGATGGAAACACAAAACTTAATATTAAGTAGATTAAGTGATGAAAATATTGAAGAAGAACCACAAACTGGTTTAGCTGGAATACTTAATAATCCACAAATGCAGACTTTATTAATGGCTGGTGTTAGTAAATTATTAGGTATCGGTGGTAATCAACCAGCTGGAATGGCTGGGGTAGATGAAACATACGAAAACGAAGCAATAGTAATTTTAAATAATTTGATGCAAAAAGGAGTTACCATAGATCATCTAAAAAAACTAGATGAAATGGGACACGCTAAACTGCAATCTTTATTGTTAATGTTATAACTTTTTTAACTTTTAATAATGGCTAATAAAAAAATTGGTGCAGCAGACACACAGAAATTATTGATTTATGCAGCTGTTATTGGCGGTGGATATTTCTTTGTATTAAAACCTTTGCTTATAAAGCTAGGTATTGTACAAGATCCAGCATTGGCTTTACAAGATGCAGCACAATCACAAAATGTAAGTGATTATGTTACAAGTGCTGTTGCTAGTCAAAAACCTACTAAAAGTAGGGGTGAATGGCAACTGATAGCAGATAGTCTTTATACTGATTTATCACAAATAGTAATTAATAATAGATCAGATGCTGTTTATCAATTAGCAAGACCACAAAATGATGCAGATGTAGCTTTATTAATAGATACCTTTGGTCAAAGACAGCAGAACTGGTTTGGATTTAGTGCTGGTGGAACACAAACTTTACCAGCTTTTGTAGCACAAAATTTAACCAGTAGCGATTTAGATGTAGTTAACAATAATTATCAAAGAAAAGGCATAAAATTTAGATTTTAATATGAAAAAAAACACATTAGTAACTATTGGTTTATTGGGTGCAGCTTATTTGCTGTTTATATCCTTTAAGAAAAAACCTGCATTATCTGGTAAAGTATATGTAGGACAAACAAACGCACCTACTGGTACAGATCAAGTGTACAGCAAAGTAGGTACTAAAATTTACGATAAAAATAATAATGTAATTTATACTTATGACACAGCTAATTTAGGAATGACAGTAACTGGTACTATTGGATCTAAATTAAATGTAATTATAGGTAGTGATTTTGCAGCTGGAATAGTAGGTTTTGTTGATGCAACAGATGTACAAACAATATAATGAAAAAAACAGATAATACTAAATTAATAGGTATAGCTGCAATAGGATTGGGTTTATGGTTTTTTTTAAAACCAAAACCAGTAGCTGCTGCTGCCGTAGTACCCCCAACTACTGGCGGTGGTGAACTTATTTCACCTTTGATACCATATGTACCATCATTAGTATTACCAGAATTACCACAGCCACCAGCTTATATTACACCAATAGTAACTACACCAATAATTGATCTATTAAGACCAGTATTGGCAGAATTGCCACAGCCACCAGCCTATGTTGCACCAGTAGTGGCTGCACCAGTAGTATCTACACCAGTAGTGGCTGCACCAGTAGTATCTACACCAGTAGTGGCTAAACCAATAGTATCTGCACCAATAGTAGCAGAACCTATTGTAGCACCTACACCAGTAGTATCTGTACCAGTAGTGGCATATCCAGTAGAAACAGCACCAGCTGCACCAGTTTACGTACAAGTAATAAAATCACCAGTATTTACTACACCAGTAGTAGCTACACCAGTAGTATCTGCACCAATAGTAGCAGAGCCAGTATATGTAGCACCTACACCAGTAGTATCTGTACCAGTAGTGGCATATCCAGTACAAGATGCACCAGTACCAGTAAAAGCTGCACCAATATATACTGCACCTACACCTATTTATACACCACCAATATTTATAGCACCTACACCAGTAGTGGCATATCCAGTAGAAACAACACCAGCTGCACCAATAGATGTAATACCAAAATTAGAAAAAATAGTAATTGGTAATCCACCACAAATACCACCAGATAATAGTTTACCAATATCTGCTATAATAGATAACTTTAAATTTTGGAATGATCCATCTAAATATCAACCACCACCATCACCAGATATACCTTATTATTTTATACCATCTGCTAGTCCATATTTAGATCAGCCAGATTTACTTAATCAAGATGTACCAGTAGAAATAAAACCACAGACATTTGCTGGAATAAAAAAAAGAAAAAAACCTAATTACGTATAATATGAAAAATAACACTTTAATAATTTTAGGATTAATCGGTATCGGTTTGTATTTGTATTTAAAAAAACAAACACCTACACTAGATTTAACAACTAATTTGCCACCAGCAACACCTAGTAGCAGTTTAATTAATCCAGATCCATTAGCACCAGAAAATTTAGCTAAAAGAGTACAACCATTAGATGATTTAAATTTAAAATTTGCATTAAGTGGTGTAAGAAGTAGATTAGGAAAAATACCAAACACAATATAATATGAGTAACGTAACATTAAATTTACTAAAGTACGAAATTGATTTTTTTCAGATTAGTGTATCACAATATGTAGGTGGTGAAGTTAGTAATGGCTACACATTTATTAATTATGGTACAACCAATGTAAAAATAGAAGCAGTTACTTTAGCACCATCACAACAATTAGAAGTAGGCGGTAATGTAGGTGAAATAACTAATCAAAGGTTTTTTGTAAACTTTGGTGGTACATCTACTGGTAATAATGTTGTAATTATTAAGAAACGATATTTAAACGTATAAAATGGCAATAAGATTAATAAACTACGTAAATAATCAACTAAATTCACCAGCACTATGGACTGGTGTTATATCAGAAAGACCAGCAGCTGGAATATATGGTAGATTATTTATGTCATCAGATAGCAAAGAAATTTACCAAGATCAAGTTAGTTCGTGGGCTTTATTAGCAGATGCTGGTGTAGGTAGTGGTACATTATTAAGTGTTACTGGAAATGGTAATTATACTACTTATGGTATTGTTATTAATGCTGGTGATTTAAACATAACTAATCCAATAGCTAATCTTTTTGTAAAAAAATTAACTATTGGTAGTGTATTATTTCCAGTAGATTCAAGCGGACAAATAGGTCAAGATAATGCTAACTTTTTTTGGGATAATACTAATAAAAGATTAGGTATAGGAACTGCTACACCTGGTTCAAAATTAGATATACATTCTACTGGTATAAATGCAACATTTAACGGTACTACAACAAATAATGCTTATTTAGTGTTTCAAAATGCTGGTACAAGTAAATGGTACACTGGTAATACTTACTCAAGTGCTGTTGCCAATGATTTTGTTATTTATGATGCTGTTAATAGTATTACTAGATTTTATGTACATAATACTGGTGTAATTAATATACCTAGCAGTTTAATTATAGGAACTACTACACCTACAAGCAGTTATGCATTTGAAACAACTGGTACTGGTAGATTTAGTGGTACATTAACTTTAGGAACTATAACAGCTGGATCAGTATTATTTGCTACAACATCTGGTTTAATAAGTCAAGACAATGCTACTTTCTTTTGGGATACAACTAATAAAAGATTAGGTATAGGAACAAGTAGTCCAGCAAATACTTTAGATGTGCAAACATCAAGTGGTGTAGGTAGTTCAACTGCAAGTGGTTTAGCAAGATTTATTACTGCTAGTACAACAACTGCAATTAGTGTAGGTCAAGCTAATAGTGCGAGGAGAATAGATATTGGTAGTCAATCTATAAAATGTACTGGTGATGATTTTTATTTAAACAATGGAGGAGCAAATGCTACAATATTTGAAAATAATGGAGCAGAAAGAATGCGTATTCTTGCTAATGGTACAATACAACTTGGTCTTGAGGTTTATAATACTGTTACTTCAGGAACTACAAGGACATTATTTATTGGTAATGGCACTTACTCAATAGGTGGTGTTTCTTCAATTAAAGCATCAAAAAAGAATATTAAAGAATTTGATTCTAAATGGATATATGATTTAAAACCAATAGAATTTAACTATCGCAAAAAAGATGAAAATGGTAGTTACACTGAGGAAATATTTGAAGAAGTAAATTATGGTTTAATAGCTGAAGATACTCAACCAATAGCAGACTTTTTAATAAATTATGATGAAAATGAAGATGGTAAAAAAATGGTTGGTATTGAATATTCAAGATTAATAACTCCAATGTTAAAAGCTATTCAAGAACTAAACGAAAAATTAATAAGAAATAATATAAATTAATATGAAAGAAATACAACCAGTATCAATATGGTACAATGGATCAAATGTAGCTGCAACAATATATAACTTAATTGGAATAAGTGATAATTTAAGCACATCTGCAAATTTTAGCTATGAATTATATATAGCAGATAATTTATTTTACCCAATCGCATCTGGACAATTAACTATGTCTGGTACTGATTATGAAACATATAGCAGTAGTGCTACCAGTAATGATTACGCATACAGCTGGGGTGCTACACAGTTAAACATTACCCTTATCTAACTTTTTTCACCTTTAATAAACAAACAAATGAACCAAAAACAAGCCTTAGAAATTATCAAACAATTATTAGATCAATCAATTAAGCGTGGTGTATTTGAGAACGCAGAAAGCGTAATCGCAGTAACCAATGCTTATAATCTAATTGCAAAGGATTTATTAAAAGATGAACTGGAATCATAACGTAGATCAAAACAGTATTGGTGGTGCTATTATAAGCCTAACAGCTTACATACTTACATTTATAGATCTAACAGATGCTACCAAATTAGGTTTAGCATTTATTAGTGCTGGTGTAGGTGTTAGTACTATCTGGTATAATATTAAAAAAATAAAAAAATTAGATAAATGAAGAATCCAAAAACAACAATTTTCGGTTTATTAGCTGCTATTGGTGGCTATTTTGCAGTATCTGGTACTGGTAAATTACAAGTAATAGGTCAAGCAGTAGCTGGAATAGCTACATTTTTATTGGGTGGTGCTAGTCAAGATGCTAAATAATGTATGAACAAAAATCAAAAGTTAGTAACTGGATTAACAGTTACTGCAATTATTTTAATTATGCTTAGAAAAAGAATAGCTACTGCATTAAATAATACATCATTTGCAGCAGTAAGTGATATTTTATTTAATGTTATAAGCAGTTTTGAGGGGTTTTATGCTGTACCCTATTGGGATCGTACTGGTTATTCAGTAGGCTATGGATCACAGTACAACTGGGATCAGAAAAGACCAGTAGCTAAAACAGATGTAATAGATAAGGCAACAGCCAAAAATTGGCTATTACAAGAGGCACAGCAAGATTTTGCCTATGTACAAAGTAAAATTAATGTGCCAGTATCTGATAGCCAGATCCTTGCATTATCAAGTTTTGCATATAATGTAGGAAAAGAAGCATTTAAAACCAGTACTTTATTAGAATTATTGAATAGTGGTGCAGATATTAACACAGTAGCTGGACAATTTGATCGCTGGACTTATAGTGGTGGAGTAGTCAACAAAGGACTTACAGCACGTAGGAAAGCAGAAAAAGCACTATTTTTAAGTTAGTTTGGGTGTTTAAGTTTAAAATAGACAAAGGTAAGCGAGGGGTGTTTCTACACCCCTTTTTTTATATAGATCCTTTCTACAAAGTTTTTACTAGCTTTATCATATAAGTTAACATATTCACTATCAAAGGATTGACAAAATTTCACAAAAGTAGGTACATTGTTAATATTACGGTATTTTCTAGGTGGAAGTCCAGCAGCCATAAAAACTATGGCTGTATATAGCTTTTTAGACATTTATAGGGGTTTATCTTTAATGGCAAAGTATCTAATAGAATCTTGTGTAAGTGCCTTTATTTTACGTCTAATCACTAAATGTGATACTGCTGTAAGTAGCTGCATACGATCCATATTTGTTATGTCGTATAGATCAGTTAAACTAACTACTCTACGCTGCTGGATAATAGAGTAGATTTTTTGTTTGTTTGTCATTTATTGTTATATTTGGGGTGAAAAAAGTTAACCTTTCGGGGTTTATTTGTCAGTAAGCAGCCAAGCCTAAAAAACTTGACTGCTTTTTTATTTACTGACATAACTAACCATTAGTTTTTTTTAATATTGATATTTGTACAATCCATTGTAAAAGTGTATATAACATTACTATTATTGCAACTATCATAGCAAAAGGCAATAGTATAAAGGTTAAATAAAAAAAGTAGAATACTTTAAATACAAAGGTTAAAAAGTTAACGTGTCGCATATTTATTATCTTTATTTTTAATAATCCATCCTTTAGTTATCCAAATTTTTATTAAATTTTTAGCATATCCTTTGCTAGTGGCAGTCCTTTCTATAATTTCATCCGATATATCATTGTAATTACTGGGTATTGATATGATCTGGAAGCATAATGATCTACTTTCGGTATCTGGTAGATCAGTAGCTTTTTTACCAGTAGTGGTTTTATGCTCAGTTTCTACTTGCTGAAATATACCATTAAAATTAATTAATGTAATAGGATCAAAATCCGAATCACTACGCATAAATCTGCTGGTAAGCACATAGGCATTTTTTTCTTTTTCTTTCACTATGTCTAAGGTAGATTGTGCAAAACGATCACTAGCAGATCCTATGTGTCCAGTAGTAGATAAATTTGATTTGCTTTGATGCAGTACAGTTACCAGTAAAACGTTATAAATCTTAGTAATTTTTTTTAACCATTTAGTTAATAAGCTACTTTCTTTTTCATCATTATAGTTAACCAGTAGATCTAGTAATCCATCTATAATAATAACAGCACAATCTGGATTAGCATCTAAATATGTTTCAATCATCCTTCTAATTAGTCCAGATCCATCTTCACGTACTTGATAAGCATTAAAATAGTCTGGTAATATTGACATTTCACAAAATCCCTTTATTTTGTTAATCTGCCTAAAAAAATCATAATCACTACTTTCAGTATCAAAATAGCATAATTTCCTACGATCAGTAGGTAAATGCAATTTCATACTAAATACATCGTACGGCACAAATGCACTAGATATTAGTGCAGCTATGTACGTAGATTTACCAGCTTTAGGAAGTCCAGAATACACACAAAAATTTTGTAACGAACCTACGTGTTTACCAGATATGGTAAATACTATATTTTCTTTGTTTGGTATGTAGTTAGGATTGTATGATCGTTTTGCTAGTAATTCAGTAATCGAGATTTGTTTGTCAGTATCGTTCATATATTTTGTAGCAAAGCAGTCATCAATAAAGCCAGTATTAAAATTAATAATCCTTGACCATTAACGGTCGAAAATAGCCAAATCAGTATCTTTTTCATCGTTTAGTTTTTTAATTTTTACATCTAATTGTTTTAAAAAATCAACAGCATCGTTTATACTTGCTGCCATCATATCACGTATTTCATCAGATCCATCTGAATTGCTAACCATATAGCATTTAAAAATTTCAAGTGCAAATAGTTCTACTTTAGAAACACCAGCAACTGGTACTACTAATCTTTGAAAATTGTCTTGTAATGGCATAACTGGGTATGCTGGTTGTGTAAAAGTGTTCATAGGTTTCTAATTGGTTATATACATTCTATATTATTCATTTGTACTGTGTATTCTATTTTAGCATTATCTAAAAAAATAGCAAATTCTCTAGCTAATTTTATAACATCTTCACCATCTTTTAATGTAATTGTTACATTTTTATCTTTCCAAGTAAATGTAATACCAAATGGTATTGGTTGTAATTCTATTATTTTATCGTACATAGCTATTATTTTGTGATGTAATCAATATGACATTGTGCAGAAGTCAAGCTATTGTGTTCGGACATATCCAGCTGGACTATAAAAACTTTAGGATTTAGATGATCGAATAATGTTTCAAATATTTTATATCCTAAATAATAATAGGTTTTCATTCTATAAATTTTTAAGGTGAAGTGATAAAGTTTGTATGTCTTTTTCAAATTCATCTACTGCATCATCTAGTAGATTTTCAATTTCGTTACCTAATTGAAATGGGATCATTTCATTAGTTAACCAGATCATTTGTTCAACACCATCACTATTGGTGCTGCTAAATAAAACTTTAACGTTTCTGAAATTTTTAAATGATCTAATTGTAATTAATTGATCTTTTTTCTTTGAAAGTCTTTGAATTTCCTCTAGCACAGATCGTGCATTAGAGTACAATAATGTTTGCATTTTTGATGGGTTTAAATGTCAGTTTAAATTAATATCAAATGCAAACTACTAATTTTTTTCAATCTACCAAATATATTTTATATATATCTATTCTAAAGGTCAAAAAAGTTACTTAAAACACGTAGTTTTAGGGGTATGTTGAATATTATTTTTTTTCACTTAGTGAAACAAAAATAATATTTTATATTCATAACATTGCACATTTACCCGAATTTTTATCCACAAGTGGAAAATTTAACAATTTTTAGGTAAAATTGGTGGATTTGTGAAATTGTCGTAATTTTATAGTAATTCAGTAATATGCAAAAAAATTGGTGGTTAATCCCTTCGGCTATTGTTGCTTACATACTTTACAAAAAATACGTTTTAAGTCAAACGTTTTCTGTATTTTTTAAATCATTAGATTTTTCTAGTTTAACATTATTTAACCCTACTTTAAATTTAGTAGTGCAAGTAAATAATCCAACTAATGTAACTGCGGACATACAACAAATAAAAGGAAATTTATTTTTAAATGGTGATCAAGTAGGAACTGTGATAGGAATAACACCTACTACATTATCTACTGGATCAAGTTTATTAACTATACCAGTAACTTTAAATTATTCTGGATTAAGCCAGTATATACAGACATTTAATACTGGTGGATTTAAATTAGATTTTAACGGGACAATAATGGTAGATTATATTACTTTACCATTAGTATTTAGTTATTCAATCTAATATGGTAAGTAAAAACACATTGATTAGTAAACTAGAGCCATTTTTAGGTAAAAAAGATGTTTTAGTATATAATCAAGACACAACAGATATAATTGAAGGTATTTTAAATAACCATCAAAAATATGCTGGTGAATACGATAAAATATATAGATATTTTATTGAGGATGACAATACAGATCAAACTGCGTATAATGTTTGGTGTTTTCTAAAGGATAATTTCAGTTATGTAATTGAACCAGAGAAAATGCAAGTATTAAGAAGTCCAGCAGCTATTTTAGGATCTAATAGAAATGGTATAGATTGTAAAGGTTACGCAACATTTGCAGCTGGTGTAATGTCAGCTTATAAACGTAACGCTGGGAAAAAATTTGATGTGGTGTATAGGTTTGCTAGTTATGATGCATTTGATAAAACACCACAACACGTTTTTGCAGTAATAAAAGAAGATGGAAACGAATACTGGATAGATCCAGTATTAGATGAATACGATCAAAAAAAACAACCTTATTTTTATAAAGATAAAAAAATAAACGATATGGCATTAATAGCATTAAGTGGTGTAAATAGAGTAGGTAATACAAATGAAAATCATAATGATAACATTGGTGAAATTACAATGGATCAATACGGTAATTATTTTGATACATCTACTGGTTTAGTAGTAGATCAATCTGGTGCATTACCTACCACAGTATCAACACCTAGTACTGGTTTTGACTGGACTAATATTTTTACTAGCTTATTAAAAGCTACACCTAGTTTAATAAAAGCTACACAACCTACACCTACTTATGGATATGGAGTAACACCAACAAGTTTACAACCAAAAGCAGCTACTACTGGTATAAGTACAAATACATTGTTATTAATAGCAGCAGCTGGTATTGGGGTTTATTTTTTTACTAGAAAAAAAAGTAGATAATTGGAAGATATAGGATACATAGGATATAAACAATCTAAAGTAGGTACAACATTTGTACCTATTGTAGTACCATTAGGTGAACCAGTTAGTACAGCTATTGCTAGTACAATAGCTACTGTTTTAGCTACTACTGCTGCATCTTGGTCTGGATGGTTTTCACATCCAGCAGAAGATGCTTTAAATGTCATTAGTCAAATGAAACCTAATGTCATTAATTTAAATGCTCACACTAGATTAGCTACTGTAATAGCAGCTAGTCAAAAAATTAGCACAAATGCTAAAGATGTAGATGCTGAAAAAAATCTATTATGGTATAGATTAGCTTATCCAGATGATTTTACCGTATTAAGTCCAGATGATAAAATTTATTGGAATACTTATTTAAATAGCATTAGATCTACTCATAAAGATGGTAACAATCTGTATTTTAATTTACAATCTGCTATGTTTACAACAGATCAGATTAATTATAACGCAACACCAATTTCCGCTGTAAGTAATATTTTAAGTAGTACTGGTATAAGTAGTAATACTTTAATTTACATAGCAATAGGAGTAGGTTTATATTTATTAATAAAAAAATAACGAAATGACAGCTTTACAATGGATTATTAAGGAAGCAAAAATATTGAGAAAGAAAAGTCCTAAAATGGAATGGAAAAAAGCAGTAGCACAAGCTAGTGCAATTTATGCAAGTAAACATAAAGGAAAAAGTCCAGTAGGCAAAAAACACGCTAAAAAAATAGTACGTAAAAAAGCTGCTAAAAAAGTAGGTGTAATTAAACGTAAAGTAGTACGTAAAAAAGTAGCTAAAAAGAAAAAGATTAGTGAACAAGGTATTTTAAAAAAAATACATATTGTAAAACACGATGTAGAAAGATTAGATGAAGCACAACATAAACATATGATGCGTGGAATTGGTGGATTTAAACAAAAATTAATTAAAGAATATAATTGGACAAATACAGATGTTATTAATTTAGAACGTGAATTAGGAAATAATCAACAAGCATTAAGAGAAAATCCAAATGCACCTAAACATTTAAAAGATGAAACTAGAAAATATATAAATGCTATAAAATCTTTATTAAAAGAAGAAAAAGAACATTTAAAACAAATTAAAAAATTATTATAAAAATTTTCCTTTAAACAAAAATTAAAAATCAAAAAAATGGCAAGAAGAAAAAAATCTCACGCAAAACGCCACCATACACGTCGCAGACACTCTAGAATGTCTGGAATTGGTGGAAATATCGCATCTGCTGCTTACATAGCTGGTGGTGCTGTATTAGCTCAAGTATTAATGCAAAAGTTTATTAGTCCAATGTTTACATCGGCTACTACATCTGCAACTACTAAAGGCATTATTGATGGTGCTGCACCAATCGTATTGGGTATCTTAACACCTAAGTTTATCAAAGGTGATGTAGGTGCTAAATTAGGTGCTGGTATGATCGCAGTAGGTGGTTTAAACTTAGTTAAATCAACTGGTTTAATCGCTGGTATTGGTGCTGGAATGTACAGCAATAAGCCAGTACGTAACATAGCTGGTTATCAAGGTGCTGCACAAGGTACTTATATAGCTGGTATTCGTAACGCAGCAATTATGGAATCTTGTTAATTAACTTTTTTCACCTTTATTAATAAAATAAAAATATAGACAATGGCAACACAAATGGGCAATAGATTAGTGTTTGAAAACGCAAAAACACTTATTCAACAATTAGGTTATGATGCTTCTCACGCAGTATTAACACCTTCTTTTTTACGTAGTGAAGTACTTTTAACTACATCAGCTGCATCTTATCACGTACCAGTATTGGTAAATGATAACACAAACGGTACACCAACAGTACGTGAACAACGTCTTGCATTACAAGATTTGTTTATTGTATCAAGTATTCAGTTTTTGTTAACATCTGGATCTAGTACAACTGGATCAGCTAAAAATTATACTTATCCTAACTTGACAGCATTTTCAACTGGTGCTGCTCAATTATATACTTTGTATAATGGTTATTTTAATATTCAAGTAAATAATCAAAACGTGTTACCTAAATGGAGTATGTTACAACATTTAGATGTACCGCAACAACAACAAAATACAAACTTTAATGCTGCAAGTGCAACAAGTCCAGCACAGTATGCTATTGATCAAACAAGTTTTGATACTTTTGCATTACAAGTTTGCGAACCTAACATTGTGT
>Ga0194045_1000487_pt1 | contig 13179 bp, 22 predicted proteins | sample JunL6211m_MetaG_FD_161686 | JGI IMG/M metagenome (GOLD analysis project Ga0194045, IMG submission 161686) | Anoxic zone freshwater microbial communities from boreal shield lake in IISD Experimental Lakes Area, Ontario, Canada - Jun2016-L626-11m | ecosystem: Environmental > Aquatic > Freshwater >...
AGTGCGCGCACTAGGTAAAGCAGATGAAAGCTCACGTAAAATGACTGATGAGTACAATGACAGTATCTCACAGGAAATGACTGAGCGAATTGAGCACTGATGGCCTCTAAAATATACATCGACAAAGAGGGCAACTTGTCAGGGTTGGCTGATGATACCTTGGACAAATTGCATCATATGGGTACAAAGAAAGTTGAGCGTGTATCAAATGTTGAGTTTGATCACGAGCAACAAGCATGGGTAGCTACAGACCTTAACGGTTATGTGATATCCGCAGGCAGAGTTAGAAGCGCAGTTATCGAAGCTGAACGTAACCATCTCAACAAATTGATTGAGGATACGTTCAATGTTGCAGTAATGCTGTAACCCCCAACAAACGGCCCCTACCTGAGTAATTCGGGTAGGGGCTTATTGTTGTGTACAATTTATGAAAAGAATAAATATTGAGATTTTGTGTCGTAAAGTTAGACGCAAAGATAACGTATACATCGCAGAGATACAGGCAGGCGATGGTTACTACATTGTTCTAACCTACGGAGGACCAATAAAAGACCCTGAGCTGACAAGGCTTGTACATCTCACGACAGAAGATATTGAAAAGGCGAAAGCCGTAATGCAGGAGTTGTTGACACAAAAGTACAAAGAAGGGTTTACTCCACCACCCAACGGCAGCGACCTACGTATACCAGGGTTTAAAGACGTTGTATTTAATCAGGCAATGTATGTACCTAAGATGGAGCCGGAGAAAGAACATAGACGGTTAATTGTATGATTACATCTATTATAGTCACAGCATTAAATAAGGCGCTTGATATTCCTTATAAAAAGGAAATACCTCAAAATCTATGGCTCACTACAGTTGATCCAGAAGATAAGGGTAAGGTAGAAAAACTTAAAGAGCGCCTCAGAAGGAAAGGTGTAACTTGTTTTGCACAATACTTCAGAGATTGGAGCGACGAAGACCCAGAACAATTTATTAAGGATAATATCGATGAACAAGGACCCAGAGAACAACACATCAACAACATCATTAGCTTCATTGATCCTTACGTCGCTTCTAATAGCCATTACGATCTGGGGATTAATTGCTATGCAGGCATATCGCGCAGTACAGCACTTTGTATCATTGTTTGGGTAATGCAGGGTAAGACACCAGAAGAAGCATTGAGACTTACTCTCGATGTTCGTCCACAAGCCTGGCCGAATTTAAGAATGCTTGGGTTCGCCAGCAAACGTCTAGGTGTAGATATCTTTACACCTATGAAAGAATGGAAATCAGAACGCAGCAACAGATTCTATACAACATGAAATTTATAGCATTCAGCGATCAACATCTAGAAAGTAAACTATACAACATACCAGAGCTAGAACAGGACAATAGAGACTTGTTCTCCATGGTTATCGATAAAGCTCTTGAGTATGAAGTGGATTACCTCGTCAGTGCTGGTGATTTGTTCGACAATAATAAACCTAGTAGCGACACTATTCGGTTTGTCACAGAGCAGTTAAAACGGCTGGAAGGTAAGGTTACTCCTCTAGCTATTGCCGGGGATCATAGTAAGCCTGTCAATGGAGCTACTTGGGAAACTGTGTGTGGGTTTAAACCTGTGAACAGCGCCTCTGAGTTCGTGGGTGTAGACTATAGCGATAACCCTGCAGACGTAATTGCGTTGTTAAACCACGAGCTTAATAAGAAAGACAAGGACTCAGTTATCGGTGTATTCCTACATCAACAGATACCTGAGCTGTGGCCTTTCTGTGAAGAAAAGAAAAAGATTAGTTTGAAGGATATCGACTTCACTAATCAATGTTCAAGTATTCGTGGAATATTCCTTGGCGACATCCATATCAGAAGGCAGATGCGCTTTCATGATCTTGGTTGCGATAAAGAGCTGTTTGTGGGCTACTGCGGAAGTCTAGGTGTCACTGCAGCCAACGAGACCGAGAAGGAAGGCTTGTACTACTTCGACGGAGAAAAACTTAAGATGCTTAAATACGACCTACCTCGCCAGTATGTTGTTATCAATATTACACCAGATAATCTGGAGCAATCTGTAAAAGACTCCGGATACGCAACCTATAAACTGGGTCCTAAAAAACCTGTGTTTCTAGTGAAGCTTCACGACGGTGTGGATGTAGGTAACCAGTTGAACTTCCTATATGAGATAGGCTTCGTGAAGATGACGAAGGTTAAGCAAGACAAGGACGGCCAAGAGGAGTTAGTGAATATTCGTTCTGAGCTTAAAACAGCAGACCGCTTCAGTAGCGTTCTACGAGAGCTGACACATAATATCGAGAACGGTGATAAAGTCTACGATATCGCCTACAAGCTATTAACAGACAGCGATCCCAAAGCAGTACTAGACAGATTCAAAGCAGAATTATACACGACGTAAATTATGGCCATACTAGGTAAAAAAGGAGTAACTCCAGAGATGGAGTTTAAGTGTAACGATTGCTCAGCCGCAGTCACAGGGCAAGCTGTACTAAACGGTGAGTATTTATATATTGTCGAGAAGAACACAGTAAATCCCACATTATCAGTGTTCCGTTGCGAATGCTGCCAGGATGACTGGGAAGAAAATAATTGCAGTTGCGGAGATTAACATGTGTGTATGGGTATATAATAAAGATACGAAGCAGGACACAGATTCACCGTATACATTTGCAGACATGCTCGGCATCTCTGTAAACCAGCTCCCTATAGATAACGCTTATAACGAGCTAATACCTGACAGTTGTCTCTGTCAGGTAAATATTGAAAAAGCCTGTGAGTTGTTTGGATATAGCTATATTGAAGACGAGGACTTCAGTATCACAATATCTAAGAAAACCGCAGAGACAACCATGCAAGATATATTAAAACATAGATAAATAACATATGGACATTACACAAACAAAATACATTATTCAAGACTACGTAACCGAAAACACTTGGCCTGGCAACCCGCCATCAAAAGAGGAAGATTTCGGTTTTTGGCAGGATGACAACGGCGAATACGATACTTATGAAGATGCAATGAATGCTTTAGCTGAGTACGCATCACATATGCCGGACCTTATGCGTATAGTGGTTCGTACAACAACAGTAACTACAACAGAAAACGTATTGTATAAATATACACCTGATAACTCAGAATATGAAAACTAAAGAAGAATGTTTAGCTTTTTTGGCTGGTGTTGAGAAGAGCATAAAAGAGCATAACTGGGAGACCCAGGTGCATGAGCCTAACGAACTACTCAGTCACGACGACATGTCGGATATCATCCCACATTTCGGGTTACCTCTGCCGGAGCATATAGATAACTTTTGTGTACATCTCCCATTAGTCTGGTTGCCTGATGAGGATATGGAGACATCTAAAGACTATAAGGAAGTAGCTGAAAAGTTTTTAGCTGTGTACGATATGCTGCGCTATGAAATATCTAGAGAGGCTGAAGGACTGGAGCTTGAGCATGCCCAAGATCTTCGAGACATGGAGAGAGAATACTATAGATCTGTGATGTGAAAACAATAGAAGCTACATATCTCGAAATACAGACAAGATACTGGCGCAGTTGGAGAATGCCTGACCCTGACTGGAGCCACTGGTTTGCTCTTAGGCCTAGGTCGAAATATACGTACAAAGAGGGCAATTTTGATCCAGTGCATAAAAAAATAAAAGCGCGGATCAAAAAGGCCAAAGATCTCGATATACTGATCGAAGACAAACGTCAGTATAAAATTGTAAAGGTTAGAGAAATTAGAATACAGGAAGACATCTATGAGGATAATTAAACAGACCACAAGTTATCAAATAAGGTGTCGCTGGCTCCATGCCGAGGGGGAGGCCTCCGAATGGAAACCATTATATCCTAACACCAACCACTACTACACAGATAATGAAGCCAGCCGTCAGCTCGCATTGCGCCGAGTTATGATACGATTAGATTCTCGAATAAAAGAAACATTCTTTGGCGGTCGCCCTGAATATAAAATCGTAAAGATCACAAAGACAGAAACAGAAGAAGATTATGAGTAATTACAAATTATACACAATAAGGGTAGAAAAAACATTTGTTATAGCTGCCCCAGCTGAAGACACTCTGGATGCTGTGGAAAATAGTGTACCGGATATCATGAGGATTCACTCAGACGATATGCGTAGTGAAGCTCCAACAAATATCGTTGCTGAGGAAATTAAGAGTATCGGTGATCTGCCTGACGACTGGGTACCTACATGTTTGCCATACATGAACTACAGCCCTGCTAGAACACCACTAGAACTAATAAACAAAACTATTAAAGAATACCTATGATTTATAATGCCCAAAAAACAAAATATTCCGCATTGTTCAAAGACACTTACTGGGGAGGCGACAGACCAAATCTGCCTGAGTATATATACGAAGCGCGTAATGCGTTTGTAGAGCGGTTCGCTATAGTGAAAGTCTACAAAGGCATACACCGAGACAAGCTAAAAGCTATGTTCGACTACAGCCTAGATCATCTGGAGATGTATAGAACAGATCTGGGCGAAATAGTGGGGGTGTGCGGCAATTATGCTCACAGTCCTCCGTCTGTGCTTAACATGGAGCCTACAGTAGCGTTGTACTCGCCTCACGCCCGTAGCTACTTTAAAGTATGGTCCTCTATTAAAAATCTAAGTAAACACATAAACGGTTTGAATGAGTTGGCCTTGTGTGGCGAACTGCACGGAATCATGAAAGCCTCTAATAATTCAGAGACTGTACTCACTGACATATATAGAAAACTAGCCCGCTTACACTAATGCAACTAACCAGATTAATTCTTAAAAACTTCCGTTCACATAAAAGTGAACTGTTCGAGTTCTCTGAAGGTGTCACCGGCATCATCGGAGGTAATGGTAGCGGAAAAAGCAGTATCGTCGAAGCCATCATCTTTCTCCTTACCGGTGAAGGTTATGGTAAGACAAAAGCCGACATGCTCACTGTCGGGCAGACGAGTGGTTACGTCATCGGGCATCTCATTATCGACGGAAAGGAAGCCGTCCTTGAAAGGCACATTGACACAGCCAAGGTCAACTTTTTGTACGATGGAAAGACGTACAAAAAGAGTAGTGAGGTGAACGAGATTTGGGATAGCTTATTCCAGATTGATAAGAATATTGTACAGAACGTCATTGTCAGTAACCAAGGAGAAATAGCGCTTCTGTTCAATGGTGATAATGCCACCAAGGAAAAGTTGTTCCAAAAGATCTTTATGGTGCCTAACACCACCAAGGTCAGAGATATTATCTGGAATAACTATATCAAGGATGCTCCTCCTGAATTCCCTGTGAAAGACGTTGTACAGATGAATAGCGATATTCAGTGTTTGGAAAAACTGGTAGAGATGAGTACTGAAGAGTTGGACGCTCTACCTAAAGACAGCGACACTGAATATGCTGAGTTGGTCACTAGGCAAGCTTTTCTCAAATCTGTAGAAAAATCTGCCGATGAATATGTAAAACTCACAGGTGAGATGTCCACGGCTGAAGATAATTTAACGAAACTCGATGCAGAGATTGAGGCGTTAAAAGGCAAAATGCATCTCATCAATATACAGGACTACAGAGATTGCTTGGCAACACAACGTGCGTCATTCTCGTTTCATGAAGCTAAGCAGAAGCTGCTTGCCAAGAAACAAGCTCTTCGTGAACCCTTGGTGAAGCCTGAGCTGAGTGATGCAGATATAAAGAATCTGCAGCAGTCTGCAGCAAATTATGAAGCAAGCCTTAAAGTTAAAAGAGAGGCTGTAGCTGAGCTTAATCGCAAGATTGAAGAATATGAAAAGTCTGGTCTAGGTACCGGCATATGTCCAACTTGCGGAACCAATGTAGACAATGTAGTAAAGCTAATTGAGCATCTTGATGCAGAGCGTGCAGCTATTATAGTTGTAGGTAAGGAAGAAAAATCTGCCTTAGCTCAAGTCAATGGTATGCTCGCTAAAAGCCTTGAGCTGGCTAAATTATGGGAAACATACAACAAAGAGCTGGAGACCATCGAAAATTCACTCAGCGCTTACAAGGACGTCGACTTCGACCAAGAAGCGTACGACCTATGTGACAGTGTAGTGACTAAGTATACTAACTGGGAAACTAAGTTAGAGGGCCTCGACGAGACTCGCGGCTGGGCCACAAAAGTTGTTAATAATAAACAGTTGGCGCGTGCAGCGCTAGTCACATACGATAAAGATCCTGTGGAGTTCGCAACCGAACAGATCGTTGTCCAGACAAAAATCGATGACCTGTATAAGGCTAGAGAAGCTGCGAAAAAGCTGGAAATAGAGATCGCTGCTAATCAGCGAGAAATAAAGACGCTGAAGCAGGATCTTGCCGATAGCAACTCCTACATTGCGAAGAATAATACGCGTAAAGAATATGTGCATGTGCTGAAAAGCGTGTACGACCTATTCCATACAGGAAGATTCCCGAGAGCCCTTATCCAGACCTATAGCAGCACTGTGACAGAGTACATGAACGACGTACTTACAAGCTTTGACTTCCCATATACGGCGAAGGTAAATGAAACTTTCGGCATTGATGTATTCAATGAAGAAGGTCTTCAATTGCCTGCTATATCAGGCGGTCAGCAGGTTATGGTCGGCTTTAGCTTACGTTTGGCTCTGCATAATATGTTTGTAGGTGCCTTTCCGTTCATGATTATTGACGAGGGCAGCTACGGGCTTAATACCGATAATGCGAAGAAGTACTTTGAAATTATTAAGACGTTAGGGAAAAGCAGCAAGTTCAAGCAAGTGATTGTAATCGACCATCACAGCGAGTTAACTGAGTACGTAGATAATACAATCAATCTATGACAACCCCGCAGAAGATGAAAAGAATCTACATGTTCCTCAAGTGGTACGACTACTTTGTGTCAAGCCACTCAGAGGAAGTTCCTGAGGAGGACTTTAAGCTGGCGCTGCAGCTTCAACATGAGATGGATGAACTTCAAGCAGAGTCGTTTAAAAAGAAAAAAAAGAAAAAGTATGACAAGTAAAGATACTCCGCTTAATAAACTCATTGCAGGCGTGACCGCTTATGTGAGAGACTTCGCCAAGCAGACTTTGGTAGAGGCTGTGGATAAGCAGATAGAGAAGAGCCGTCCAAAAAGGAATGCTCCTCAAGCCCGCAAAAGAGTATTTAGAGCTAAAAAATGAAAATACAGCTAACTAGGTTTGACGGCGGACTTAAAATTACGCCATGCCCAATGTACCTCCATAAGTTTCTCAGGTATCACCACAGGGAAATGAAGAGCATACAGTACAAGCGTGAATGTGTGTTCGTTGAAAAATTGCTGTATGCTGCCGACACGGATGGTGCCATATTCACACTGGCTGGGTTTTACTCAGACATACTGAAGCTGATATCTAAAAACATGGATGTTGTGGAAGTGCAGGACTTCCGCACACCCATGCCTCCCCCTGATTGGGCTGCCGTTAAAAAGATCAAACTTCGTGACTATCAGATAGAAGCTTCGATGGACATGATCTTTAAAGGCATGGAAGACAGCGGCGTAGTAAACGCTGCTGGAGGATTTGGTAAGACACATATTCAGGCCATAACTTACGCTGCCTGGAATAATCTTAACACCATCCTCACCATCCCATTAAAGCAAGTAGTGCTTCAGACCTATGAGAAGTTCAAGATATTCTTCCCTGACAAACATATCGGTATCGTGGGAGACGGTAAGAATGATATCAGTAATGATATTACAATTACTACTTTCAGGTCGTTACAGAACTGCTCTTTAGAGAAATGTCAAATGCTTCTCGTGGATGAGATGCAATCCGCCAGCCAGGAGTCTTTCCAAAACTGTCTCAAGCAGATGAAGCCTTACAGAATGTTTGGCTTTAGTGCCACCACAGAAGGGTTGTTCAATAACTCAGACAAGCTGTTAAAAGGCTTGTTTGGGGAGGACTTGATTTACTTCCCGTACGAAGAAGCAGAACAAGCGGGTGCGGTGGTACCTGGTATGGTGTACATGATCAGAATGCCTGATAACCTTATTGTCGAAAACTATACAAGTATCGAGAGTAAGTTTAAGTACGGTATCAAGAAGTGCGATAAGCGAAATGAGTTGATAGGAAGAGCTTGCTCCCTCATCCCGAAGGAGTGGCAGACTATCGTATTCATTGACCATGTTAAGGACCACCTTATACCTATGTCTAAGTACCTACCTGCAGGTACTAAGTATCTGCATAGGGAAAGCAGTAAGAAGAACGTTGGGGCTTTTGCACTTACACCCAAACAACAGAACAAGACCATCGAAGAATTCAGTAACAATGAATTTCAGATTCTTGTAGCCAGTGATGCGTTTAGAGCAGGTGTAGACATCCCCAACTGCAGGGTAGTTGTACAGGCGTCAGGAGGTTCATCTAAGGTAGAAGTACTGCAGGAGGCCTATAGGGGCAGCCGAATACTCACTGATGAGCAAAGGAGTAAGTTTGACCTTACCCCTAAAACGCACTTTGTGCTTGTAGACTTCATGGACAACCACGATGCTGTATTGGAAGGGATGGCTAAGAAGCGTATAAAGTACTACGAAGAACAGGGCTGGACAGTGAAAATTGTAGACAGCCCACAGCAAATAGATTGGTTTAACCACAGTAAACAACTATGAAGATATTGCAGCCTGGAGAAAGAGCGACAGTTAGTTTTAACGTACCTCATCCTTTTGATAAGTCGCTGGTTATAGAATGTACGGCGGATGTGAAGATTGTAAAAAAAAGTCGAACTGGTCGACCTGAACAGGTTAGACTGTTTTATGTAGACCCTAGACATCCTGATGAGTCATATTTCAGTCACTCCGAAAACATATTTATAAAATTTGCACCAGTTGATCCAGTCTCCATCAAAAAAGTTCGTGAAGACCGTGTATGGACTAGGGAAGATTACGAGTGGGAAATTATAAGTCAGGAGGTTGACGCATACCTCTATAATGAAATTGACGAGATCCTTGCACTGCATGGTTTGACGTATGAAAAAAAATATGACGACGAAGATGACGAATGACGAACGCCAGATATACATAGCCAAGCTACTTGATACACTTGGCGAATACTGGTACGCTAGGCCTTATCTGAGACTGTCACAGATAGTGAGTAACGCTTGGCAAAGCCACCCGGATTATAAAAAAAATCCTGAACCAGACATACAGGACGTTTTCTATTTCACAGATAGTAAATTCTTGGAAAGTTTAGAAGCCTTAGCTAAAAATGAATCTTAAGGTTCGAGACCTACTGAAGACTAAGTTTGGGAAAGTGAAATCGGTGTCGGGCGGGAGTTATAGAATTCCCTGCCCTACCTGTGATCCCAAGAATGGTAAGAAGATGAAACGCTATGTAAGTCCTGGCTGGAGTGAAAGCCGGTGCTTCATATGCGAAGAAACTATACCCATTACTGAATTACTTGGTGAAGGTGTCATGTTTGATCGTGAATACACCGACGACGAGGAAGTGGAGTATAAGTATGCTAAAATATTACCATATACTGAAGCGGTTAAGCTGAGTGATATTCCAAGTGAGCACCCTGTGATTCAGTTTATGCTTAAGGACCATCTAAGTAATTTAGCTTACTATGACAGTCTAGGTATAAGGTACATCACAGCCACAGGAGGCATGAACATAGCTTTCGATAGTGGGTTCACAGTGAACACTGCAGACAGCCTATTCTTCCCTGCTTTTGGCAAGGATCAAAGCTATGTAGGATGGCAGTTGAGGTTCATCCCAGGTACATGGAACGGAGACAGGTTCCAATTCATGCGCTACATGCACTTGTTTCCTAAAGGCGACCATCTATTCAATTATCATTTCGCAAAGAAATATAAAGATGTGGTGGTTGTCGAGGGAGTCAAAAAAGCCCTGAAACTTGCAAATGCTGTGGCTACGTTAGGTAAAGGAATATCCTCAAATCAAAAACAACTCATTCAGGAGTGGAAAACAATAACTCTGATACTCGATGGTGAAGACAGTACTCAGGAGCTTGCTAGAGAGATCCAGCAAGAGTTTAAGGCTAATGGTAGGAAGTGTATAAATATCGACCTACGCAACTACGGCTTTGAGTCTCCTGATGACACCACAACTGAAGAGTTGCAGGCTATAATACTACAAGAACATGGACATCCAAGAAACTGATCCAAGGCTTATAGAAGACTTGATTCATTACTTTAACGAGAAAAAAAGACTTACTATAAGAAACTACGTGCATCGTAGTTCTGAAGCGGACATTAAATACTTCGAGGCAGCTGCTAAGCTGTGTAAGCAGCATGAGCTGGATGCTGCCATGTATATTCAACTAATGTATGACAGGATGGGTGATAAGCCCGCGTTCTTTTCTTCTAGGTGTTTACAGGGTAAAAAGGTTGAGTTCTTTCTAGAAGAGCGGAAAACAAACGACACTAGCTACATAATAGAGGAAACAAACGCGTCGCTAACTCCCGAAAAGATCTGGAATCAGCAGACATCTCTGGCAATGATCTACATCAATAATGGAGAATCTACGGCCAGCGTTTTAATGAACTCTAGCTTGAAGTTTTTTGCATGGTTTAGGATTTTATCTACTCCGGATAGATACGAGCCAGTAATCTCCAAGTATAAGCATATCGCCAGGAAAGAGCTGACAACCAGTATTACGGAATATGCTAAAAGCGCCGGCCTAGATATTGACAGAATATTGGGGTAATTATGGAAAAATACAACGAAGCTGAGTACATAGAGCTGACTATAAAATGTCTGTACAGGGATAGAGGTGTACTGAGTAAAGCGAAGGATCTGCAGGTGACTCCTGAAGACTTCGGTACTCTAAGTATATACAATGCATTTGTGGCAGCGGCCCTTAAAATAGGGACAGGGCCGATCAACCCTCAAGTATGCTTGCTAGAGGTAAAGCCTGAATTGCAAAATCGTGGTGTAGGTGAATCAAGCATGGAGCAGGTTCTAGCCTTCTGGGAGTTCTTATACGATGATTCTGCCCCTTTGGGCGCTGACTACATACTAAAAAACCTCCCAGATTTTATATCGTTCAGAAGGTTTCAGACACTCAGGCTAGAAAAAACTAACGACCCTAGAGCTTTGGTTAGCGCCGCCTCAAAGCTGGTAAACGATATAGACCTGAGAAACTCTGCAGAAAACATCAAAGCATACAGCCCCATCGAGGAGTTAGTATTCGTTGAGCATAGAGCAACAATGGGTACAGGCTTCGGTGCTGTGGATGGCGAAAACCATGCACAGGGTTTAGGCTACCAGGAATATGGGATAATTCTTGGACACTCTGGTAGTGGTAAAACTGCTATGGGTACCTATAGCGCGATATACAACGCCAGACAGAGAAGAAAGGTTCTTTACCTCAGTCTTGAGGAGCCTGCCGTGAATATCTGTAATCGTGTATATAGTAATCTGTACAGAATACCGTATACTGATCTACATAGAGGAAATACGTTTGCGCAGCAAGACTTACGAAATGCTCATGCAAACATGAACTGTGATGACAAGATAGCCATGAGTCACTTGAGGATTCATGACCTGCGAGACGCCGCACCTATCACTGCACAGTACATAGCAAACTACCTAGATCAGCTTTACGAAAAGGAAGGATGGTACCCTGACTTAGTGTATATCGATCAAATGGATTACCTCACTACGTCGGATAAGTTTGATGCCGACTGGCAGAGATACAGTAAAGTAGCCTTTGAGGTAGATGACCTCAGTAATCACCTGATTGGTGGTAAGCACATGTTTAGTGTGTGGTTGCTGCATCAAGCAGGCGGTAAGATGAAGCGCTCCTTCAGTAATGACGAGATCAGTGGTTTCAAAGGTATTTTGAGACCCGCCGACATGGTGTTGGCTATAGGTCGCGACAGTCCTCAAGACAGTGTGGTGAGTATCTTCTCTATCAAATCTCGACATGCAAAGAATTTCCGGTTCGACTATCTAGCTGAGCTTGAATTTATGAATTTTGAGTACAAGGGAATGGGAGATGAAGATAGGTCTAAAGAGGAAGACAAAGATAAAAAGAAGAAAATGGGTAAGGGTAACTTTGAAAATATCCTTCCCAAAAAAGCAAGTTTTCTCCCAGCGGCTGGGACAGGATTTCATTCATCAGTATAATTATGAAAGACACATACAAATCATTTATCGTACCTGCAGGAAAATATTGGCTCGATGATCCAAGCTTTGTCGTACAAGCCAGCGACGACTGGTCTGCGTATTGCACAGCCTGTGATCATGAAGACATGTCTACGGAAGAATATAAAGAACTATTCAAAACCTCACCATACGAGGCTTTGAGCTATCGATTAAACGGCCATTATGTGCAGCTACCTGACGGCACAAAAGTACTCTCATTTTATACAGCAGGTGGAAGAAATGGTTGGTATGATGATCAATCGGGCGTGAAGTACCATGTAGCTTCAGGATTGCTGGGCCTTGTGCCTTATGAGTATAACCCTACCTATGAAGTTGGTAACGGTGGGCGTCTGGTTGAGTTTTCTGAGGAAACATTGTGTTTCACCAAAGACGGTATATTAACATTCGGTAGCTACATCATAGATACCGCAGGGGATCCTTATGGTACAGATGGAATGGAACTCTAACATATGGCAATTAAAGTAAAAATAGATACTTCGGTACCTGAGGGAAACACTCCGGAGTTGCTTATAGTTTTCAGTCATCCTAACAAAGATGACTTGGAGGCCAGGGCTTTCGGTAAACAAGGCTTCGCCGCTGACGAGGTTCATGCTGCATTGAATGCTGCAGGTATACCTTTGGACAAGGTACACTTCACAGGTATGGTGAAGCATGGTATCGGCAGCAAATCCAAGCCTTCAGCAGAAGATATTGAAGAATGGCGAGAAGCTCTAGACCAAGAGATTGAAGCCATTAAGCCCAAGCTAATCATTCCTCTAGGTGCAGAGGTGTTTAAGCGTATCATGCGCTCCAATATGAAGGTCGGAGATTATATAGGGGAAGTCACTGACACTCCCTATGGTAAGGTTCTAGCCAATTATGCTCCAGGTATGTTGGTTGCAATGGACCCCACCAAGCGTCCAGAGTTTCGAGAAATCTTCTTATTGGCAAAGCGGGTATTAGACAACAACCTGAAGTACGATGAGTATAAGTACATCATAGTTGATGATCCTGCAGAGAACACCAAAATACTGCAGCAGTATATCGAC